>OLRV01002691.1_pt1 | contig 13274 bp, 15 predicted proteins | sample 1672421 | NCBI WGS metagenome assembly OLRV01 (sample SAMEA3136684, study PRJEB25190) | human gut metagenome | biome: human gut; feature: human-associated habitat; material: faeces | place: Austria | collected 2013
TCGACGAAGACGACGAGCAGGACCTCATCGACACCATCCAGACCGTCGGCGGCGGTGTCGCCGACCCCGAACTCGTCCAAACGTTCGTCCACGGCATTCCCCAAGCGATTGACTGGCTCGAGCAAGACCTGGGCGTTGAGCTCCAGCGTCCGCAAAGCGCCAAGAGTGCTCAACAAAAGCAATTTATCCCCTGCTTTGACCACAAGACGCGCATGTGGCGCGGCCTCACCCGCAAGCCCCTTGAGGACGCTCTGACGACCTGGATCGAGTCGCTCGGCATTCGCCTGCTCCCCCGCCATGAGCTTATCGACCTTGTTGAGGACACGAACGGCAGAATAACCGGAACCGTACTCTACGACCTTACCGAAAATCGAATCGTGCCCTTTGCTGCCAAGGCCACGATCATCGCAGCCGGTGGCACAGGCGGCCTGTTCGAGCGCAGCCTTACGTCGGCTGATGTGCTCAGCTCCTCGCAGGCCATCGCACTGGCGCACGGCGCAACACTTACTAATATAGAGTTCATGCAGATGATGCCCGGCTTCATCGAGCCCAGGCGTAACTTGGTCTTCAACGAGAAAACCTGGCGCTACGTGCATGTAGACCAGCCGGTAGATATTGCCGACGACAAGCTGAACGACCTGCTCGAGCAGCGCTCTGGATATGGTCCCTTCACGTCACGCTTGGCCTCCCGCGCTATCGATCTCGTCATCGATCAGGCAGGTGTCGAAGGCCTGGCACTCCACTACGACTTCCCCCGCGAGGATGTCCCAGAGTTTGTGCAGACCTTTGCCACCTGGCTGCAAGACGAGCACGGCATCGCCCCGACTGACGAGATGCGCGTTGCGATGTATGCCCACGCCGCTAACGGCGGCATCAAGATCGATAAGACTGCGCACACGGGCATTGAGGGCCTCTACGCTTGCGGCGAGGCGACAGGCGGCATGCACGGCGCCGACCGCATTGGTGGCTTATCAAGTGCCAACGGCATCGTATTCGGACGTATCGCAGGCGCATCGGCAGCCCTTGCAGCGCAGAAAGAGCCTGAGACAGCCCTGAAGGCGGATATCACCCTCCCCCAGTACGGCATTGCCACAACAGATGCCGAACGCCTGACACACAGCCTTAGGCACACGATGAGCACCTTTTGCATGATCAACAGGACCGAAACAGGCCTATCCGAGGCACTACACGAGCTTGAGGGCTTGAAGACGGAGGCAACGACCTTGAGCACACAGAAAGCCCAGGACAGCGAAGTCGCAGCCCTCGCCCGCCTGCAATCGCAGATTCAGCTGGCACAGGAAATGGTCAAAGCCATGCGCAAGCGAACCGAAAGTCTCGGGTCGCACTATCGAGCGGATTAAACCGGACACCTATCTAAAGCAGAACACAACCAATCGATATCCATGGGCCCCGTGAGCTCGAAGCAGCACGGGGCCCATTCGTGTCCGCACGACAGCGTATCCTTATTCTGAATACAGAGCGGACAAAGCCCGCATAGAAAATAGACCAGCGAGGAGGAGATATGGACAGTAGAGATATCGAGAAGTGGCGTATCGAACTTGATAGCTACGCCAATGTGGAAGACGGCGTTGAGTATTGGCTCGCACGCGATTTAATGGAACCCATGGGGTACACTCGATGGGAGAACTTCGCCGAAGTTGTTAAGAGGGCAAAAGTCTCATGCGAAACAAACAAAACTCCAGTTGATTCCCATTTTCGTGACACCACGAAAATGGTAACTGCCGGTGTCGCCGCTCGCGCGGTTAAAGACTACAAACTTACGCGCTATGCATGCTATTTAATCGCACAGAACGGAGATTCAAACAAGCCAGAGATCGCGCTCGCCCAGGCATACTTTGCCGTGCAGACGCGCCGCCAAGAGCTCATAGAGCAGCGCTTCGCAGAGATTCAGCGCTTGCAGGCGCGTCACTCGCTATCCGATTCAGAGAAACAGCTCTCGGGTATTGCGTTCAAACGCGGCGTGGACTCCAAAGGATTCGCGATCATCAAGTCGAAGGGCGATGAGGCGTTATTCGGCGGCAGAAGCACGGCGGAAATGAAGCAGTAGCTCGGCGTACCCAAGAGCGCGGCATTGGCGGACAGGTTAGCCGATGTCCTCATCAAAGCAAAGGACCTCACGAACTCGATGACGGCCTTCAACGCCGAGGAACACGACTTGTACGGTCTGGACCAGATCAAACAAGAACACGTCGAGAACAACACGAGCGTGCGTGGCAGCCTCATCGACCGCGGAATTGTCCCCGAGAACCTACCGCCTGCCGAGGATACAAAAAAGCTCGAGCGTCGCGTGAAGGCAGACGAGAAGAAACTCAAGGAGGGTACTGACGGTTTCACCGATCCCCAGGGTAGACTCAATCTGTGAAAGCGGCCGCGCCCTTTCGGGTTCGACCCCATGCGAGGTTAACAAAAAAGCGACCAGCCTAAGCCAGTCGCTTTAACATGCTTTGGTGGGCCGTCAGGGGGTCGAACCCTGGACCTTGGGATTAAGAGTCCCCTGCTCTACCAACTGAGCTAACGACCCGATATCAACACGAAGCAAGAACTGGGGTGGGTAAAGGGACTCGAACCCTCGACCTACGGGACCACAACCCGTCGCTCTAGCCAACTGAGCTACACCCACCGTGTCCTGTGCGCTTCGCGCTCGACTATTATTGCAAGGAACGCCACGCGATGCAAGCCCCAATTTTCAAGAATTTTGAAAAGAGTTTTTCGAGCGCGTTTCGAGCAATTCCCACCGGTTCCATAGGAGTAAACTTGCCCCACTGCAAATCCTCGAAAGGACCGGCATGAAAGAACTCTCCAACCGCACGGCAACATTTACCGATTCGGTCATCCGCCGCATGACACGCATCTCCAATAAGTACGATGCCGTCAACCTGTCGCAGGGCTTCCCCGACTTCGATCCTCCGGCGCAGCTGCTCAACAGCCTGAGCACCATCGCCGCCGACCCCAAGCCGCTCTACCACCAGTACTCCATTACCTGGGGCTCCCAGGCCATGCGCGAGGCGCTCGCCGCCAAACAGGAGCACTTTATGGGCATGCCGATCGACCCCAACCAGAATATCGTGGTCACCTGCGGCTCCACCGAGGCCATGATGGCCGCCATGATGACGGTTACGAACCCCGGAGACAAGGTCGTCATCTTCTCGCCGTTCTACGAGAACTACGGCGCTGACACCATTCTCTCGGGTGCCGAGCCCATCTATGTGCCGCTCAACCCGCCCACGTTCGACTTTGACCGCGAGACGCTCGAGGCAGCCTTCCGCGACAACGACCCCAAGGCCATCGTCCTGTGCAACCCTTCCAACCCTTGCGGCAAGGTCTTTACGCGCGAGGAGCTCACCTTCATCGCCGACCTCTGCAAAAAGTACGACGCCTACTGCATTACCGACGAGGTATACGAGCACATCGTCTACGCGCCCCACGAGCACGTCTATATGGCCACGCTGCCCGGCATGTTCGAGCGAACCATCAGCTGCAGCTCGCTGTCTAAGACGTACTCCATCACCGGTTGGCGCCTGGGCTACACCATCGCCCCGGCCCAGATCACCGAGCGTATCAAGAAGGTCCACGACTTTCTCACCGTGGGTGCCGCCGCCCCCCTGCAGGAAGCCGTTGTCACCGCCCTCAACTTCGACGACAGCTATTACGATGAGGTCCTCGACCTCTACACCGCCAAACGCGACTTGTTCTGCCAGGGGCTCGATAGCATCGGTCTTGAGCATAACGTGCCGCAGGGCGCCTACTACGTCATGATGGACATCTCTGAGTTTGGCTATGACAGCGACCTCGAATTCTGCGAGGACCTCGCATCCAAGGTGGGCGTGGGCGCCGTGCCCGGCTCGAGCTTCTTCCGCGAGCCCGTCAACCATCTGATTCGTTTCCACTTTGCCAAGCGGGATGAGACGCTTAACGCGGCACTGGAGAACCTCAAGTCGCTACGTGATAAAATCAAGCCGCGCGGGTAAGGACGGCCCGGCAACTAAAGCAACCAAAGAAGCCCCGCACCGCCCGCCACGTTGCGAGGCTTCTTCTTTTTATAGCGCTTTCTTAAATGGTTTAGAGCCCTATACTTTAGTCACGGAGCAACTCGTCCCAGAGAGAGGAATACTATGGCAGAACAGCAGCTTATCGGAGCGCTCGAGGCCGGCGGCACCAAGATGGTCTGCGCCACGGGCTATGCAGACGGTACGGTCCTGGAGCGTGAGCAGATCGCGACCACGACCCCGCAGGAGACCGTTGAGGCCGTCAATGCATGGTTTGCGAACAAGGGCATCGCCGCGCTGGGCATCGGCGCCTTTGGACCCACCGCAGTCAACCCTGCCTCGCCCCAATACGGCAAGATCCTGGAGACGCCCAAAACGGCATGGCGCTACTTCGACCTGCTGGGCACCATCCAAAACGAGCTCAATATTCCCTGCGGCTACGACACCGACGTCAACGTTGCCTGCTTGGGCGAGGTCACCTTTGGTTGCGCCCAGGGCCTCACGGACGTGGTCTACCTGACCATCGGCACCGGTGTGGGCGCCGGCGTGCTCTCGGGCGGTAAGCTCGTACACGGCATGATGCATCCCGAGGCCGGCCACATCCTGGTCACGCGCGACCCGCGCGACACCATTGGCGAGCATAGCGCATGCCCCTTCCACGACAACTGCCTCGAGGGCCTCATCGCCGGCCCCGGCGTTAAAAAGCGCTGGGATGGCAAGAGCGCCGGAGACATGGCCGATGACCCGGAGGCCATGGACCTGCTCGCAGGCTATCTGGCACAGGCGCTCATGACCTACACGCTGTGCTACGCGCCGCAAAAGATCATCATCGGCGGCGGTGTGGCCGACCACACCCCCATCGTGCCGCTCGCACGCAAAAAGTGTGCCGAGATGCTCAACGGCTATATCGTCACGCCCGAGGTCAACGACATCGATAACTACATCGTCAACAACAGCCTCGAGGGCAAGCAGGGCATTATGGGCTGCCTGGCCCTGGGCGCACAGGCGCTTCAGTAGCAGACGCACCCACAGGGCGTGGCGCGCCCGGCAAATCCGACCTACGGAACGACGCCACCACGCCCTATATAAGCCCTCTAATAAAAAAGGCCGCCTAGCACCAAGCATACGTCCTAGGCGGCCTTTTTGGCACATATGAGCGATCGTAGTAGATATCGGAGCACAACGCCCGTTGCCGCTCCACAGCAGTCGATCATCACATCGGTGATCATGCCGGCGCGTCCCGGCACAAAGAGCTGAATCGTCTCGTCGATCGAGGGAATCAGCAGCAGGAACACCGCCGTGGGCAGCAGCACGTCAAAGGTGCGCCGGCCCTCAAAATCAAAGGCGTGCGTTGCCAAGATGCCGAGCACCATATACTCGGTAAAATGCGCGCACTTGCGAACAACAAAGTTGGTCACCCATTCATATGGAAGTCCCACGCCGCGCAGGAAACCGCGGATAGCTTCCATGACCGTTAGGCTCAGCGAGCCCGACCCCGAGCCGGGAACCAGCGAATTGCCCCAGATCAAGAGCGCCATCAGGCAGGTTACAACCGCCCATTTTCGATTGATCTTAACCATGCAGAAGTTATGCCTCCGCGCGGAGCGGCGCGAAGCTGGCGGTACCGCCCTCGATAACGCTCAGATAGGCACGGCCCGTACGCTTGGCGGTTGAGGACTGCAGGCGCTCGATCTCTTCCTCGAGGATCTGATTGACGCGCTCGTGACGACGGTTTTCCATAATGCCGGCGGCAATAGCCTCGGCCCGCTCGATGCTCTCGCGCGAGATACGGGCAGTATCCTCGGGGAACACAGCACTGTGACGGCCGACATAGGCGGGGGCAGCAGGCTGAGGGGCAGCGACGGGAGCGGGGGCTGCAACAGGAGCGGGCTCGTCAATCTCATCCAGAATCGCGGTGGCGGCGGCCCACATGTCCTCGTGGCCCGAGTAATCGGCCATGGGGACATCAACCTCGAGCGAGGCGTCCGGAAGGTCGCCGGTGTCGATGCGATCTTGGGCATCAATCGATGCGGTGACGGCTGCAGGCTCATCGAGATCGATGTCCACGGCACCGGAGATGATAGGCATGCTGGCGAGGTTTGCATTGTACGGCGCAGCCTCGGCCGCCTGCTGCTGGGCAGGAGCGCCCCACAACGAGCTTTCGGCGGCACGGCGGGCGGCAACGGCCTCCTCGTCCGCAGTCATGGCTTCATCAACGTACGAATTGTCGGCAGAAGCGTTCGCGTCCGCCGAGGTAGCGCTGTAGGCGTTATTGGCTGCCGCGTTGGCGACGAGTGCCACGAAAGCCGCCGTGCTGCCCGCAGGGGCGGCCTGGGAGCCAGACACGGCGCGTGCCGCGGCGGCGATGTCGTCGCGATTGAAGGAGCCGGTCTGCCCGCCGTTGGTGAGCTCGTCGATGGCGACTTGATAGACGTCGCGCGAGTGTGCAGGGTCGCAGCTCACCGGCGAATCGTCGTCGAGCATACTGTCGATCATGGACCAAGCCTCGTCCTCGTCCATAGCATCTGCGGCTCGAGCGATGGTGGGGACACCATCATCGGCATGACGGCGCTGGAACGCACCAGTCAGGCCGGAAAGGAATGCCGAGGTAGACTGCTCCGCCTGAGCCTGAGAATCAGAAGCCGCAGCGTAAGGAGTCGCATCCTGCTGCTGAGCTGAAATCGAGGCGGTCTTGAACTCGCTTTGATGCTGATTGAGATTGGCGGCACCGCCCATGGCATCGGGCTGGAACAGACGCTCTTCACTCTGCGCACGATACTCGGAGATACCCAGCGAGGCGGCATAGATGCCCACGCCCGCCACCGCGCCCACGGCGAAGGGAACCGCACCCGCCACGACCGTCTCGTTCACAGACGAAAACGGCAGCGTCGCGGCATACATAACCACGGGAGCGGCAAGGCCGATCCCGCACGAAAGTCCGGCAAGGACTGCTCGTTGTGTTGCATCAGAAGAAGCCATGAGCTCTCCCCATCTTCCAGCACCCAAATCGCATCATTCAGTTGGCTGCGCGAGAGAAGATGAAGCGGGGCTATGCCCCAAAGCAACGGTATATGGTTCGTTTCATCTGCGTTTTCCGTCGCGAAGCTTAAAAGCTATTATGCGAAACCGCCCTGTCGATTGCAAGCGACGATGTCGGATTGAAACGGGAAACCTGCTGCTTGCCAGTCTTATGGTCAAAAATAAGTGCGAAGCGGCGATATAGAAAAGGGCCGAGGCTCAAAGCCCCGACCCTTTATTGCATTGATGACTATCGCTGCGTGTGGATGACAACCTAGAACGTCTGCTCGTAGTCGCTGTGCTTTTTGGCCGAACGCACCAGGAACTCCTGGTTGGTGTTGGTGCCCTTTAGACCCTTGATAAACGATGCGGCCGCGCGCTCGGTGTTGTTCATGCCGGCAAGAATGCGACGTAGACCAAAGACAAACGGACGCATCTGCTCGTCGACCAACAGGTCCTCGTTACGCGTACCGGAGGCAACGGGGTCGATAGCCGGGAAGATGCGGCGGTCGGCCAGGTCGCGGTCGAGCTTGAGCTCCATGTTGCCGGTGCCCTTGAACTCCTCAAAGATGACCTCGTCCATCTTGGAGCCGGTGTCGATGAGGGCAGAGGCCAGGATGGTGAGCGAGCCACCGTTCTCGATATTACGGGCTGCGCCCAGGAAGCGCTTGGGCGGATACAGGGCCGCCGAATCGACGCCGCCCGAAAGGATGCGGCCCGAGGCGGGCGCCGCCAAGTTGTAGGCGCGGGCAAGACGCGTGATGGAGTCGAGCACCACCACGACATCGCCGCCCAGCTCCACGATGCGCTTGGCGCGCTCGATGACGAGCTCTGCCACACGAGTGTGGTTGTCGGCGGGCATATCGAAGGTCGACGCCACAACCTCGCCCTTGATGGAACGCTGCATATCGGTAACCTCTTCGGGGCGCTCGTCGACGAGCAGGCAGATGAGGTGTACCTCGGGGTTGTTAATCGAGATAGACTGGCAGATCTTCTTGAGGATCGTGGTCTTGCCGGCCTTGGGCGGGGACACGATCAAGCCACGCTGACCCTTGCCGATCGGCGACACGATGTCGATGGCGCGACCGGTAATGGAGTCCTTGCCGTGCTCCATGCGCAGCGGCTCGTTGGGATAGACCGGGGTGAGGTCGCCGAACTTGGGACGGTTGCGAATCTGCTCGGGGTCCAGACCGTTGACGGTCGTGATTTTGGCGAGGCCGGCGCGCTTGTCGCCGCCGCGCGAAGGACGAAGCGAGCCCTCGATGACATCGCCGGTGCGCAGGCGCGCGGAGCGGATGAGGTAGGCGGGCACGAAGGCGTCGTCGTTGGACTTCATGTAGCCATGGGCGTGGATGATGCCGGAGTTGTCCGGGCGAATCTGCAGGATGCCCTTGATGTCGCGGAAGCCCTCGGCCTTCGCGGCGGTGACGTAGATCTCCTCGACGAGCTCGGCTTTCTTCTTGCCGGTCGTCTCAATCTCGAACTCCTTGGCCTTCTCGCGCAGCTCGGCGACCTTCATGGCCGCGAGCTCCTCGCGCGAAAGCGTAGGCTCGGTCGGGGCGGCGTTGCGCTCCTTGTTGCGCTGCTTGCGATCGCGCTGACGGTTGCGGCGGTCGTTGTTGCGCTCGTCTTTGCGCTCGTCTTTGCGCTCGTTACGCTCGTCGTTGCGCTTGTGCTGACGGCGGTTAGGGCGGGCGTTCTCGTCGGTCTCGGCAGGCGCAGTGCCATCGGCGGCAGCGGCATCGGCGTTGTTCGAGGCCTCGCCGTCAGACTTGCCATCGATGACGGAACCGGCATCGGCCTGATGCTCGGCAGCCTTGGCCTTTGCAGACTTCTTGCGCGTACGCTTGGGTTTATCGGTTACCGGCTGATCGGTGCTCTCGGCATCGGGAGCAGAGTCGACGGTTGCCTCGACGGCCTCGTTGCCAGAATCCTCGGACGCGTCCTTTTTCGAAACCTTGGCCTTGGACGAGCGCTTGGAAGCGGTACGACGGCTACGACCAGGGCGAACATCGGCGGGCTCGCCCTCGGCAGCGGACTCGGTGGCTACGGCGTCCCACACAGGAGCGTCGGCGACGGGCGCGGACGCAGCGGTCATCGCGGCGTCCTGAGCTGCGGCTGCTGCAGCGGCGGCGGCAGCTTTCTCGGCGGCAGCTCGGTTTGACAGCAGCAGCCCGCCACCAAAGATTTTCTTTCCCGCTGCGCGCTGACTGTCCAGCTTTTCAACGTACGTGCAGTCCTCGCGCTTAACCGCAAACTCTATACCGTAGTTCGCATATTTCTGCAGCATGGCTGTCGTCAGCACATGGTCCGGATATGTATATTTCGGCAGCTCCTTTTTTGTCTCCGCCTTAATCTGCCGCATCGCCCGCTCGACCGCTTTTCTGAGCGTCGGGGCGCTCTGCGCGATGTTTCCTCCGAAACTTGTTACAAACGCCGTGTGAACGACTGCGCCATTTTCATACGTGATGACTGCATCGCAAATGATATGGTTCATCCTCAGCACAACTGATCGGCTGGAGAACGCCGTGAGCGATGGCGCAAAAAGAAAGAACGCAATCCCTCTGTCTATGTAGAATTCGCAGATTTTTGAAAGAATCGAAAAAGGCGGGTTGTCCAGCACGACGCAGCCGTCCGGATAGTCAAAACGTTCATAGTCCCCACCCGGATAGAATGGCCGCACGATGCATGCCGGGTCAATCCCATATTCACTGCACGCCCAATCCCGGATCGCCTCATAAACAAGCGGTGGCGTGTAGCAGTCGTCCGTTGTCTTTTTGGGTTTGAATTTCGACGTGAACGCATCGTATTCCGGGTTGTCGTCGAATAAGCATCCCTGTTCCCATTGCATGCTGTAGCCCTCCTTTGTTTTTTCTGCCCGCTCAAAGCGTGGCCGGAAATTCCGGCCCCCCGTTCAGCGTCAGTCCTTGTACCCGCACGCCATACACGTGCATGTATCTTCCTCTAAATTGTGATGATCTCCCGCCTCGACTGGCGGGCAAATTTGCGTTCCGGGCAGAAGCGGCATTCGGTGCAGCTCCAGGCGCCGCGGTAGTTGTTGCGCGTCGGGCAGAGTGGGTTGTAGCAGATCCCGGAGCCTGCCCGCTGCGGGCCGCGGCCGAATTTTTTCTTCTTCGGTTCGGCTTTTGGCTTTTTGGCTGGATCCCTCTTGGTGACGAGCGTGGCCGCGCGTTCTTTCCGGAAGCATCCGCAGCTTTTTGCATGCCCGTTCCGGAGGTATCTGCCGTCCTTGCTGCAGACGGTCCCGCATTTACACCGGCAGATCCAGTGTGCCGTGTCTCCTTTTTTGCTGGTATCCCGCCCGATGACGTGCAAATATCCAAAGTCCGTGCCCGTCAGATCGACTACGTGTGACATTTCCATTCTCCTTTCGTCAGGGGCCGGTCTCCCGGCCCCTATGCAGAGCGGACTTGCACCGCCTGCGCCTGCGCGTCCCCCTGTCGCCGCAGACGAGCTGCCCTTGTCTGCTCAGGCAGTTTTCCATAAGGAGGTAACACGATGCCGCCGGGCGATCCCAACACCCGGCGTGGGGTAACGTTGACGGTTCCCATCCGCGCGCACGTTCCACACGCGCTTTTTATCCCCGGCCCGCGGGCTTGAGGTTTCGCGGGCCGGGTGCAAAGCCGGTGGATCCTCCCGCAGCCGTCTCATGGCGGAGCGGCTGCGGCATAAGTCCGAAAAAATATGGTTCCCCGGCTGATTGCTGGTCTTAGTCCTCTGGCTGGCTGATATCCTTGTGTCGCAGCCCGTCAGCGTTCTCGGTCAGCGGTAGCGCCTGCCGCCGCGCGTGCTCATCCGGGTTCCAGCCGCACCGCGCGCAAAGATACGGCGCGAGCTTTGCATACGGACAGGCATTGCCCTGCTTCGGTAGCCCGCATGCCTCGCGCGGGCTGCTCTCGTTTTTTCTTCCGGCATGTTTAAATCTCCTGTATGTCGATCCCGAATTTGGACCGCATGAATTTGCGGTTCCGCAGATACTCCTTGGTCCGCGTGGCGGTCGACTTCACGTCCTCGACGACCAGCTTTCCGCCGAATCGGTAGGAAAAGTCCGCCGTGTACCGGATCGCGCGGATCCGCTCCCCGGTCTCTGTCACATAAGATTCCTGCAGCGTGAATTGCGGCTGCAGCCGCAGGTCGGAGATAATCCCGGCCCGCAGCATGACCATCAGCTCGTCATAGCGCCTGGCTTCCTTCTGGCTGTCGAAGCGCAGCTCTCCGCGCGTATCCTTCCGGCTGCCGTACTTCGTCTTTCCATGGCTCCCCTTGCAATGTGTGGCTGGCGCTGCAGCCCCCGGCATCTGCTGCCTGGCATAAAGCTCCCGCATCCGCGGCGGCATGTCCGCCATGCTCTCAAACCGCAGCCCGCTCATTCGGCAGCTCCATCCATCTTCGCTCCGCAGTTGGGGCAGTATGAGAAACCGCTCGCCATTGGCGCACCTTTCGTGATTCTGTAGCCCTTATTGCAGCCTGTGCAATACCAGTTTGAACGTACCCGTTCCCATCTTGCGTGCCCCACCTCCGCAACGTCGGCGGCGGGCATTTCCCGAATTTCGGCATATGCGCGTTCCAACCGTGTTAGTGCCGTCATGCTTCCACCGCGTTCTGCTTTCCGCAGCGCAAACATCGCATCATCGCGCCGGATATAATCAGCCATAAGGCATACCTCCTGCAATAACTTCGGCCATCCCATCCGGCATGGCGTGGAATGGGTCGATTGTTCGTATAATTTTCAGCCGCAAGAGCATTTCCGCCTGCCGCTTGGTCAGCCGCCGCTCTCGCTTCTTCGGCGGCAACTCACCATTCTTAGCCGCAATGGCTGTAGGATTATGTTTGTGCTGGCCCATCCGCCGCCCTCCTGTTCCAAGCCTCTCTAGCTTCCGTGTACGGATTTTCTACAAACGTTGCCCGGAACTTAAATTCGGTTCCGCATTTTGTGCAGATCATGCCAAGCGTGATAATCTTCTTCCCATAATTGCACTGCACGGAATTGGGCCCATCGATTTCACCGCCGCAGAACGGGCACGGGCGAAACTCAACCATTCCTCTTTTCCTCCATCGCCCGCTCGACCTCAATGCAGGTATAGTGGCGACTGAAATAATCCCAATTTGTCACGCAGTCGCTTCCCGCATCGTCCGGCGTTGCGTCCTCATAATCAAAGTAGATGTTGATGTTCGTCCCAAATGGCTCTATGCTGACGATTACTGCGGTTATTCGCACTGCTCGACCGTCCTCATCTGTCCAGCGTTCTCCCACCTTGCACGGCAGCACGACCACGCGCCCGTCCTTGTCGGCCTCGGCAAGCTCTACGAGCCTGCTGATTGGCGTATTGTTGAGCGTTTCGAGGTCTACCAAATGCTTTGCGGCCAGCGCAAGCTTAACCGTTTCCACTGCTTCCGGTTCAAGCCCCGTGTCCTCGTAGGCCGCTAGGCGCAGAAACCGCTCCTCTGGGATATTCCGAGGATACCCGTTTGCAAGGCGGCGCTCGTACTCTTCTCGCTGCGCGTCGGCTTCGCGTTTATTTGTCAGTCGTTCCATAGTTCTTTCTCCACATACCGCCAGCTCTGCGGCGGGCGGGTAATCGGTCCTGGTGCCAATCCGAATTTTGTCTCCCGCAGGCCGGTAAACTCCCACAGATCGCGCGGGTGATCGTAAACGCGCAAATCTGAGATGTGCCAGCCGTATAACCCATGCGCACCATTTGCGTATTTTCGCATTTCCGCAGCAGACAAACATGTGTGTAAAACATCATCCTCGTCCAGCCAAAATCTGCTGTTTGAAAAAAGGTTCGTTACCCTGTTGCAGGTAAACTCTCCGATAACCTTCCCGTTTCCAAGTGGGCAGTTCATCGATTTCATTGAACCAGTTTCCAGATAATCACGCATAAGCCGCTCCTGAGAAATCGGGATGTTCAGATCAGGTCTGCCTGCCGTGCAGTAGATGTAGCACTTAAACGGCGTATCCATCTTCGGGAGCGTCTTGCGCACCTCGATCGTCTTCCGCCCGTTGATGATCTTCTCACACCACTCCGGGCGAATGCTGATCAAAACAGCTTTGCTCATGCTCTTGCCTCCTGTTCCAATTCTGCGCGGAACCGTTGTTCCAGTTCAAACACGCCGCGCGGCTTGCCTTTGTAATAGCCTTTCATTGGCCTGTCTATTTTCCGTTGCAGGTCTTTCAGGCGCTCCCAGTATTCCGGCAGGTAAATACAGTCGCCCCTCCCGCAGGGG
>OLRV01002693.1_pt1 | contig 13268 bp, 8 predicted proteins | sample 1672421 | NCBI WGS metagenome assembly OLRV01 (sample SAMEA3136684, study PRJEB25190) | human gut metagenome | biome: human gut; feature: human-associated habitat; material: faeces | place: Austria | collected 2013
TCACCTGGAAGCCTCTCAAGGATGACAAGTTCCAGCTGAAAGCCTACTGCAACGATATCTTCGAGACAGGCGACAACCATCTGCACGACACCTATCGAGGTCAGCACGTCATCAACAAAATGTACTTTGGCAGAATCATCGGCCTCTCCCTCACCTATCGTTTCGGCGGCTACAAGGCCAAGCAGCATGAAGAAGTAGATACTTCCAGATTCGGGAAATAAAAACGAGAAAAGCTCGCCAAGACCATCAAAGTCCTGGCGAGCTTTTCTCGTTTCATATACACTATTCAAGTTTCTTTACTTCTATATATTGACATATCCCTTATTCTGTACCAATTCAGAATTTAAATCGATGCATTTCTGAGGAATCGGGAAGACAGTGGTGTAGCCGGAGGATTCACCCTGAAGAGGCGTACGGAGATCGTAGGCACCGGTGAATTTGCCGAAGCGGATGAGATCCTGACGACGCCATCCTTCCCATACCAACTCCAGCAACCGCTCTTCCAGAATGTTATCGAGCGTAGCCTTACGGTAAGGCATTCCCACACGGGCACGAATCCTATTCAACTCCTCATCACCATTCTCTCCGTTTCGGACCTTTGCCTCTGCCTTCATCAATAAAGCATCTGCATAGCGGAAAAGAACTATGTCGTTACTCTGCAACTTGCCGTCCATATAAGAGGTTCTATCCACCTCATACTTCGCCATTCTCGCTCCAGCCGTCTTGACAAACTTACTGTTGGTCAGGTTTTGAGCCACTTCAAAAGGCTGATACTCCAACGGCTTTCCATTATCCATCAGCAGTTCATGACCATCTACCTTTACCACTCCCGCCACAAAGTTCATCTTGCAACGGGCATCTTCATCAGCCTCGCCATAATGATTGGCTTTCATCGTAGAAATCGTGGCACAGGTACCATTCTCACTTCCCCATCCCAAGGCACCGCCATGCGTATAATGGTAAGAGCGGAAGAGATAATGGAACTGGTTGGTATAGATATTCTTATCCATCGGAATCGTGAAGATATTCTCCTTCGATGTCTCATTATGCGTAGAGAAATTGAATGAATCATCCGACTCCAGGAAATAGCCTTCTTCTGCCAGTTTATCACAATAATAAATGCAGGTTTCCCAGGCATTCAACTTTCTGAAGTCCACCTGATCGCCATTACGCAAAGAGGCATCAGAAGCCGGCACAGAGAAATGAATGTCACTTCCCTTCGGACGGCTCGCATAACCCTGGGTCCAGTCATCATACATATAGATTTCTGCATTCAAAGCCAATTTCGCCAACAGAAAGTTGACTACCGGCTGGGTGATGCGACCATAATAATTGCCTTCCTTATTGCTGTGCTGGTCTGGAAGTGAAGGCAATACCTGCTGCAACTCCTGAAAGACAAACTGGAAGATAGAACTGCGATCTGCCTGACCTTGGAACAGGCTGGAATGGAGCTGTTCTGCACTGGAAAGGACCAATGGAACCCGACCGAACATATCCATAGCATAGTAATAGAACATAGCCCGGATGGCTCTTATCTCAGCCCGATATTCCTCCTGCTGTGCGGCAGAAAGCAGGGCCGACTTGTTGCTGATAATATCCAAAGACTTATTAGCCAGCACGATAACCTTATAAAGGTACTTCCACGTATCATAAAGAGACTGGTCATCGGCACTCCACCGATGCTGGTACATGGCATTCCAGAGGCCACCATCATACCAGTCGCCGCCTCGAATCGGAATCATCGCCTCATCGGTGGTCAGCGTATTATAATCGTAAATGCCACGGCAGGTGCCCTGGATGCCCTCACTCTCGTTAGCTCCACCTATATAATTATAGAGAGAAGCCACGGCATTGATATAAATATCAGATGCAGAGCCATAGATGGCATCCTCGTCCAACTGATCCTTAGGATGTTCGTCCAGGCAGGATGTCATAGACAATGCCGCCAACAGCAGAAATAAAAATCTATATCGTTTCATAACTTTCTGATTTTAGAATTGAACACTTAAACCCAATGAGAAGGTTCTGTAAACAGGATAAGTCCGCTTATCATCAATACCCATCGTACTGTTCACCACGTAGCTGTTAATCATCGGAGTCAAGCCGCTGTAACTGCTGATGGTGGCAAGATTGTTGACACTCGCCGAAACTCTGAGCGACTGCACCACGCCCTTTCGGATAGGGATATCATAGCCCAGCGTGAGATTCTCTAAGTTGAGATAATCGCCCTTCTCCAGCCAATAATCAGAAACATTCTGGTCAACGATATTCTTCTCAGGAGCTCCCTTCAGCACATTATAATCCGGGAAACTCGACATATTGGTGTAGGCTAAGCCCGTACCATTGAATATCTTATGTCCGAAGGCTCCGTTCATCTGCAATGAAAGATACCAGCCGCGATAACGGAAACTGATATTGGAACCCAACGTTACCTTAGGAGTAGCCTGACCGGCAATATATCTGTCACCACCATCACTCAAATCTACGGTTCCGTTCTTGTCCAAATCTTCGATATCATAGCGGTAATGCCCATTTCCATCTTCTATAATTCCCTTGCAATGAGGAAGATAGAATACCCCTAAAGGCTGACCAACTATCTGATAGACCACATTGTTGTAACCACCATGCTGACCGGCACCCGACAAGGCACCCATCGCAGTAATATCGGCTGCCGACATCTGCATTCCGTCATATTCACCACTCAGCGAGAGGAGTTTGTTCTTCTGCCAGGAGAGATTCATATTGATATTCAGTTCCATGTCCTTCTTCTGGATAGGAGCGAAGGAAACGCCGACCTCCAAACCCTGGTTGCTCATAGAACCCAAGTTTGCCAACAGTTTATCATAGGCAAAAGGCGGAACCGGCACATCATAGGCATAGAGCATGTCGGTGGTCTTGGAATAGTAATATTCTGCCGTCAGAACCAGCCGGTTGTTCCACAATCCCAAATCAACTCCGATATTCCAGGTAGCGCGGGTTTCCCACTTCAGATCAGGATTGTTATTGCTAATCATTCCCATCGTAACCGTAGGAGAACTGTTCACCGAAACAATACCATTCTGCCGTACCGTATTCAAAGTGGTATAAGAAGATATTCCGCCAAGATTACCTGAGCGTCCATAGCCCGTACGCAGTTTCAGCATGGTAATTTCATTGAGAGAACGGAGCCATTTCTCCTGCTTCATATCCCAGGAAAGAGAGACGGATGGGAAGAAACCCCAGGTATGGTCATTGCCCACCATCGAAGAACCATCGCCACGCATGGAAACCGAAAGACTATACTTATTATATAAGGTGTAGTCGACATTGCCCATCACAGAAGCCAGAGTCGGATCTTCGTAATTACTGTCTGTCCCACCGAAAGGCCGTGATGCAGCAGCACCTATGTTATGGTAATACATGTCGTTGTTGGTGATTCCCTTCGCAGAAGTCCAGAATCCCGTTCGAATATCCTTCTGATATTCTGCACCCACCATTGCCTTCAGATTGTGGATTCCCCACGAATGCTGATAGTTAAACGATACATTGGCAAGCCAGTCCTCGCTCTTGAACTCCCCACGATAGAGATTGCCCTGCGCCCAAAGCCAGGTAGGACAGAACTGGTTGTTCTCGCTGGAAGCATAACCGTATGCTCCGAAGGCAGAAACACTCAGAGAATTTGTCATATCATAGTTCAACTTCAGATGAGCATTGAAGTTCATGTTCTTCGTATCATTACGCTCCTTGAGCACGGCACCGGGAGGATTCACCTGAGATGCAGCCCCATTCTTCACCCAACTGCCGTTCAGCTTATCATAAGGATAAGTAGGATTCATGGCATCGGCAGAATAGAAAAGCGTCTGACTGTCGAAGATATCATTGTTTTTGAAAGACGAACCGAACACGCCGAAATCTCCCGTCAGTTTATCGCCAAACGCCTTCTGGGTGACATCAATCTTAGCCACCAGATTACGATAGCCCTTGCTCCGAATAATCGTGTTATGGTCGATATAGCCAAAAGAAGCGCGGTAGTTGCTCTGCGGAGTGCCACCGCTGAAGGCCAGATAATGGTTCTGGATATTTCCGGTTCGGGTAATCGCCTTGCGGAAATTGGTATCATATCCCTTATTGTTATACTCCAGCCCATACTTCTGTGCAGCAGCTATGTATTCGGCGGCATTGAGCATCTCCATACTTTTGTACATCGCCTCTATACCATAGTTTCCCTCGTAAGAAATCTGAAATCCCTTACCCGTACCCTTCTTGGTTTTTACCTGGATAACGCCCGAAGCACCACGGGAACCATAGAGTGCCGTTTCGCTGGCATTCTTCAGTACTGTAAAGCTCTCGATATCGGCGGGATAGATTGTAGCAAGCGTCGCCACATCAGAAGTAACACCATCAATAATCACCAGAGGATCATTGCCGCCCATGATAGAAGTTGTACCGCGAACCCGGACGGAGTTCAACATAGCAATACGGTCAAGCCCATTGGTAGTGACGTTAACACCTGCCGTCTGTCCGCTCAAGGCATCCAGGGCATTATTGAGTACACCCTTCTTCAGAAGTTCAGGCTCCACTACACTCACCGAACCTGATAAGCGCAAGGAATCTAAGCCTTCGATGTTCACAGACTGAGCACAGAGGGTTTGGGGTGCAAGAATCATCGCACCCATCGCATAAAATATGGTTTTTAACTTCTGTTCCATAACTATTTCATCGTTTAGTCAAGGTTCAAATCGATTTTCGATTGCAAATATAATAAAAAAGAGTGATTCAAAGTCCATTTCCTTGAAAAAACTTCAAAAAACCGCAGGCTTAAGAGTTAAGACAGAAGAAAAGCCCGCCAAGACGTTCAAAATCTTAGCGAGCTTTCTCTTTTTATATCAGCATTTTATTTCACTTTCACTTCTATCACATTCTTAGCAGCCTCAGCACTCGAACCACCTACGAAGATCTGATATTTGCCGGGAACCACACGCATGGTATTGGTCCGAGAATCCCAACCCTCGAAACTCTGGCGAGGCAGACTGATGGTTACCTGCTGCTGTACGCTGGCAGAAAGCAACATCGCCATCAGCATCGCCATAAAAAATAGTTGTTTCTTCATTGATCTTATATTATTTATTCGATTTATGCTTTGATTTTTAAGTTGGTGACAAAGTTACACTTTTTTGTTGAGATAACCGCATCATCTGGCAGAAAAGTTTAAAATATTTATCCTTTTGTGCCAACATTACCACTTTCAGTCCGCTGGCACATAAGTTGCAAAAACAGAGAGTGAAAGCTGAAGCCAAAAGATAAAGGGGTTCGGAAGAACAACGGAGTTTCGAGGCGAAAGCAAAAAAATAACAAGAATATTAACAAGCAGAAATCCCGACGGAGCCGTAAGGAACCGAGAGGACGAGTAAAATAAAATTTGGAGGTTTTAATTATGCTGTTAGCACGTAGAAATAATGATTCAGATTGGTTGAGTAACTTCTTTGATGATACATTATTCAATACCGAAGTAATGTCACGTATGAATGCTACTGCTCCTGCCATTAACATCAAGGAGACAGATAAGAATTACATCATGGAGGTTGCAGCTCCTGGTTTGAAGAAAGAGTGGGTTCGTGTAAACATCGATAACGATGGTAATCTGAACATCGCCATCGAGAACAAGATGGAACACAAGGATGAAGACAAGCACGAGCACTATCTGCGCCGCGAATTCTCTTACAGCAACTACCAGCAGTGTTATACGCTGCCTGAGGATGCTGATCGTGAGAAGATTTCAGCAAAGGTAGCTGATGGTATACTCGAGGTCGAGATTCCAAAGCTTACTCCTAAGGAGGAGGCTAAGACTACAAAGAACATCGAAGTCAAATAATCATCTCCCATAAATGACGAAGGCAGATTCCAAAGCAATTTGGAACCTGCCTTTTTTTTGTGTCCTTACCTGAACCATCGCATTTTTCATCTACCTTATTATCATGATTTTCATGGAGCAGCCAAAAGTTTTTCACCATAAATCTTTTTTCTTCCATAATTAATATGTAATTTTGCAGGCAGAAAAGCAGATATGAAAGCTTCTGCTTATAGAATTCAGAACATTTATATAAGAAACAGATGAAGAAAACAATTCCAGTAATAGGCATGGCTTGCAGCGTATGCTCTGCCAATGTTGAAAAGAAGCTGCAGTCGCTAGAAGGCATCAACTCCGCCTCGGTTTCCCTGGCGAGCCGAACTGCCCTGGTAGATTATAACCCCGACATTATCTCTCTGGAAGATATGAAACGGGAAATCAGCAATGCCGGATACGACCTCGTTATCGAAAACGACAGAAGCGTGGAGGAAATCAACCGCCGTGAGTTCACCCTCCTGCGCCGCCGAACCCTCGCTTCCTGGCTCTTCGCCATCCTGACCATGTGTTTCTCCATGGGATGGATTTCCCTGGGCATGGAACAGAATATGATTTCAGATGGCGTTGCCTCGGCTCATCACTCGAGTTCCTTCGCCAATCAGATCTGTCTGCTTCTGGCACTCGCCAACCTGCTCTACTGCGGCAAACAGTTTTATGTTTCCGCCTGGAAGCAGCTTTTGCATCATACGGCAAACATGGATTCGCTCGTAGCACTCAGCACCCTCATCGCCTTCCTCTTCAGCACCTTCAACACCTTCTTCGGAGAAATGGTATGGGGAGTGAGAGGCATAGAATGGCACACTTATTTTGATGCTTCCGTGATGATTATCACCTTCGTGCTGACCGGCAGATGCCTGGAAGAAAAGGCGAAGGACAGTACGGCGAGCAGCATTCGCCAGTTGATGGGAATGCAGCCGAAAACCGCCCGACTGGTGACTTACGAGAAGATAGAAGGCACCAACGACTACAAGATGGAGGAAGTTCCGATTTCCACTATTCAGATAGGCGACATGATAGAAGTAAGAGCCGGCGAGAAGATTCCGGTGGATGGCGTGGTTACCCAGGCAGAGAGTTTCATGACTCCCGATGCAGCCTATGTAGATGAAGCGATGATCAGCGGCGAACCGACTCCGGCGATGAAAAAGGCAGGCGACAACGTGCTGGCCGGCACCATTCCGAGCCAGGGAAAGCTCCGCATGAGAGCCAAGCAGATTGGCGAGAACACCGCCCTGGCGCACATCATCCGAATGGTTCAGGAGGCGCAGGGCAGTAAGGCACCCGTGCAGCGCATCGTGGATAAGGCGGCTCTGATTTTCGTTCCAGCCGTGGCAGCCATCGCCCTCATCACCTTTATAATATGGTGGCTGATAGGCGGCAACGCTGCTCTTCCTCAGGCTATCCTTTCAGCCGTAGCCGTATTGGTCATCGCCTGTCCTTGCGCCATGGGCTTAGCTACTCCTACCGCCCTGATGGTGGGCATCGGCAAGGCGGCGCAGAAGCAGATTCTTATCAAGGACGCGTCGGCACTGGAGAATCTCCACAAGATCAACGCCCTCGTCATCGACAAGACCGGCACTCTCACCATTCCTAACCAGAACATCGATTTCACCAAACAGGAGGATTTGGATCTGGAGACGAGAGAGACCCTCAAGCCTCATGCCCAGGAAGCAATGAAGCAGTTGCAGGAAAGGGGAATAGAGGTTTATATGATGAGTGGCGACAAGGAGGAAGCGGCTCACTACTGGGCTGAGAAAGCCGGCATCAAGCATTACCAGAGCAAGGTGCTGCCTGGCGACAAGCAGGCTTTGGTAAAGAAACTTCAGGACGAAGGCAAGCAGGTAGCGATGGTAGGCGACGGAATCAACGACACCCAGGCTTTGGCCCTTGCCAACGTGAGCATGGCGATAGGAAAGGGAACGGATGTGGCGATGGATGTGGCTCAGATTACGCTGATGAGCGACGACCTGCTGGCGCTTCCGGAAGCCGTAAAACTGAGCCAGAAGACGGTTCACATGATTTGGCAGAATCTCTTCTGGGCGTTCATCTACAACATCATCTGCATCCCGTTGGCAGCCGGAGCCCTTCATATCTTCGGCATTGATTTCCAGATAACCCCAATGTGGGCAAGTGCCCTGATGGCCTTCTCAAGTGTAAGCGTAGTGCTTAATTCGCTGAGGCTGAGATTGGCGTAAAATGATAGAAAATGGGGAAAGTCTGAGACTTTCAAAATATATAAAAGCGACTTCTTGGCATTAAAACCAAGAAGTCGCTTTTATATATTTTTACTTAAGTTCTTTCTCTTTTCTCAATTCATCAAGTACCTTACCTTTATAGGAAAAGTACTTAGCTCCTTGATATGCGCCAGAAGGAGTTTGTTTCTCTATCGGCAAGAAAGTTCCTACAAAAGGAGAGAGTTTGTAGATTCTGTTCTGATACTCCACCGTATCATCACTTGCCACTCTAACCTCAATACTAGTTGGAATAAAAGTAACTATCTCACCTATTTTAATACCAACCATGCTAAACTTAAAACGTGGACGTTTATGAGTTTTCTCCACATCCTTCTGCACTTTCGGCTCATTAGAAACCTTTGGCTTATTATCCTCATACTCCGTAACCACCGCATCATCTATGGTTTGAGCAATATCTTTGAAGATATCCAGAGCTATTTGTGGGGCGACATTGAAGAACTCTCGGTTCTGTCGGATACGCAAATCCGTCAAACGATCTATCGTTTTATGCACCAACTTCTCCACCTCGTTATACTTTGCAGTCTTCATGGTTGCAAAGATTTCGAAAGGCAGAGGCACAGCCGTATTATCAAGTTCCTTCGATCGGACATCCACCGGACGGGAACTCTTACCTATCTTCACCCAATCCTCGCGAAAGCTCGGATTGGTGAGGATATAAACGTAACCGATATTATCTTTGTTCATTGTTTCGTTACTTTAAATATTTGTCCAAGATGGCTTGCTTGGCAGAGGAAGCATTGGCAACGTACTGCTTAGCCTTTGAGATTTCTTCATCTATCTTGCTCATCTTTTCGACAACTTCTTTTTGTTTATCTAAGGAAGGAAGAATGATTTCAAATTTTTCAATAGTCTCTTTTTTGCCACGAGGCATTTTCATTCCTTTAATATCAGACATGATAAAGTCAAAAAATCCCTGCCTACGCAACGAATAATAAATAAAAGAAGAATCTACCTGAGCAGGTCGATTGTTATGTAACACCAACACATCAGGAGAACAACCACCATTGCAATTAGCCAACCATAACTTTTTTAGATAAGGACGAATATTCGATAAAAGAATATCACCCTTTTGATAAGCAACAATCGTATTAACATTAGGTGTTCCGTTATAAGGAACAATTCCCTCACAATTCTGCTCCATATTATCTGTACTAACATATTTTTCTGGCGTTATTGCAGAATAACTTATTCGTTCCTTACCATAACACATAATTGTCTTTAAAGGTTGACGTAATCCCTCCAAAGAAGAAATAATAGCTTCCATATTGGTTTGCATTTCACGAATCATTTCTTTATTCTTCGTAACCACCTGGTCTATCTTCTCACATTCCTCCACGATTTTCTTTTGAATATCCATTGGAGGAAGTGGAATCTCAAATGAACAATACTGTTGAGAGTTGATATTTTGTCTTGCAGTTCCACCCTTTGTCTTTTCTACCCAATCATTGTATTCTTTAGAACACAACAAATTATATACAAATAATGGAATTACTTTACTTTCATCAAATCTAAACCTAATGAGATAACCTGCATATAAAGCCTTTCCATATTCATTTTTATAATAGAAAGCTTTACCGGCAGTGGCACCAGATCTTGCAAAAAGCACATCTCCTTCCTTTAATATATATTGCTTTTCTACTTCTGCAACAGTTTTCCAATCATCATTTAATGTACCATCCTCATTAATATCTGTGATTCGTATATAACGATAATCCATAAGAGGATTTCCTTCTACAGCCTTTTGGTTTGCGCCATACTGAGGCGTACCATTTATGAGACTCCCAAGCTTTACCAAAGGAAACTTACTATCAAACTTTTCAACGGAAGAAACACTTGTCTTAAACTCTTTATTAAATGCTGTACGAGAGAAATCAATCATATCCACCAATTTTGCCTTACTTACATATTCAGCTAAATCGCTAGGAATCATTATATTTTCTCCCATAAAGTTTTTGCGAATCAATGTATTAATCTTATCATCATCAGCAAGATTAGAAGGATTAAACAAAGGAGTTTGAATTCCACCAATACCACGAATCTGATTCATTGTATCGTCTTCTTCCTCATCCTCACTATCTTCATCCGTCTTACTTTTGCCAACATTGAGATATTGTATTCCCTCATTACCTTTACTGCCACTCCATCCATAGCCTAAGAATGTCTTGATTCCTGCAGTTGTTGTAGGAGTCTTTATCAGTAATACCGGTTGTGATACAGTATAAGCCAAGACATAATAATAGACTTTTTCTTTCTCAATAGCAGTTACAAAATCCAAGAATGCCTGCTCCTTGATTTTATTCTGCTCCAACAAAGGTAAAGCCTTATAAGCTTTTGTATTTGCACGTGAAAGATATTTATTTCTGATAGTCTTCGCTTCATCGCTAACATCTTTCATCGCATTTCTCTGATTGCCAAAGAATGAGACATAATAAGCCTGCACAGTCTCTGTATTCAAGAAACTATCATTTATCGAGCCACCAATAAAAGCCTTGTAATCTTCCAATTTGTAATCACAATGTTTGCAATAGCAATCCAACAGATACTCATCTTTATAGACTGCATTGGTTTCGTTTCTCTGTGCAAACCAGCTATCTACTCTATACTTATAATGCTCATAATCAGGAGTATTAGTCTCCTTACGACGTAAGAACATAGTTACTGTATTCGTACCCGTTTGCCCAAAAGTACCACTTCCAAATTCCGCCAAAGCAACAATATCGAAGTTTTTTAAAATAATTTCACGAGCATGAGCATGCATACCATTTCTATTAAGCATAGACACAGGCAAGATGATACCAGCCACACCTCCCGTCTTCATCAATTGCGCAGCTCTTTCTATAAAGAATGCCTCAATGACATTATTCTTATCAGTATTAACATTCGCATTATACAAAGAATAATGCTTGCGCTGCTCATCCGTAAGTGTATCCAAGAAACCAGAAACGGCATAAGGAGGATTAGCTACCAATACTTCGTATTTTCCATCATGCACATCAGGATGCTTTACCAAAGCATCTGCATAAACGATATTTATGTCATCCTGTCCATACATGAAAGCTGAAACTTTTGATACTTTTGAAAGACGATACTCCTTTTCAATACCTGTGATTCGAGCATAATACTCCTCCAAAGGAATATCCTTACGATATTTTTCTACAAACTCCTTTATTCTAACAGCATACTCTGTAAGGAAATGGCCTGCTCCACAAGCATAATCAATAGCCCATGGAATATCTTCATTGTCTCTAATGATATGTTCCAAAGGCAAAGAAGAAACAATAAAACGAACAATAGGCATCGGAGTGAAGAATTGTCCCTCACTCTGCTTAATACCTCTATTCAAAAAACCTTCAAACAGATCTCCCAAAAACTGATTTTGCTTTGTACCATCTGTTTTCAAACGAATATCCTGGAGCATCTTCACCATTTTTCTAAGCACAACTGCATTTTGGCGGAAGAGTTTCTCATTATGCACGCTAATGAAAGAAAAATCATTATCTGAGAAGAATTTCAATGCACGGAAATACTCCTTAATAGTCTTCTTTGTTGCATCGGGATCATTCTTAAATCGTCTGAAAGCAAGATCTATCTGCTTATTTTCGATGTAAGTTACCTCTTCTTTCAAGAAACGCATCATACCATCGCGATAAAGTCGCTGCAAACGATCCTGAAGCTGGAAATCATCATCGTATGCAGTACCTTTCCAGTAGAAATGCAAATCTTCTGGATTATTGGTTTCGTCAACAACTTTTGCCAAAAAGAGATTGACCAGCTTATCAAAAGCATTCTCACGTCCACTCACATTATGCTGACGTAAAATTAAAGCAAACTCATGATACTTCTTCTGGATTTCATTATTATCAACCTCTGTCAAATCTTTGAGTGTATATTTATTTTTACCTATTTCGTATGGCAAGATATCACTTTCAAACAAGCCTCTTGTTGCATGCTCACAACTATAGGTATCTCTCCATACACGATAACGTTGCTTGTCATTTTTATCTTGATAACTTTGGGCAGACTGGTCTGACTCCAACAAATCTTTGTTGTCTTGAACATTTATCAATTTATACTCAGACTTTATCTTTCCATCTACTATATCAGAAGTATAAAGACACAAAAACTTAGTCTGAGGCTCCTGCTGAAAATAAGAGAATAGCTGCGCACCATCGTCTAAAGTATCATTCCAAGCGTCAGTAAATTGTGCACCAGCAGTCTTGCACTCTATGATAAGCAATGACTGTTTATCCACTTCACTACCAATTATCACATCATCAGAATATGTACGCACCCAAATGTCTGCAAAGCCACCTTTTTGACTATGTCCCAATTTCCATTGAGGTTCCAGCTCTATATGATTTGCACTATACCCCATAGACAACAATCTGTCCACACACTCTAAGACAACCAGATTTTCCGGATCACTCAGATTGGAAGTTGTCTCACGAGTTACAGTAATACCACTATTCTCATAATAAATACGTCCTCTCTCCACATCAACCTGTAAGGGATGCAGAGTAGTATCATACTTCTTTATATATTTATTACCTTCCAGTTTAAAGCCGAGAAGGTTTAACAATTCTCCTATTTGTTCTTTTACCATTTTAAGCAGAGCTTAGTTATTCCAAATTTGTTGCAAAGATAGCAAAAATAATTAAGAAAGAACCCGATTTTAGATTATTTTCGCTTCATAAAATCAAAGTTTCTTCCTCTACAACTCTTATCATCTACTACTTCACCATTAAGTTTGCCTTATATTCCTAACACATTTTGGAGGTTTGAATCACAAGCAGCACTTCATATTCGGGCAATTTCTCCTCTATACATTATATAATAGTGAGGTGTTCACAGATTTGAGACCAACTTATTTTTCTAGACACCATCTGGAAAATTTGAAGAGTCATCTTCTTTACTTTATCCATAAAACTATTTCTTTATATTTATACAAAATTGAGCCCACTTTAAAAAGGGGCTCAGTTCTTCACCATTTTTTCTCCCCATACCTTTTCCTTACCCTCTTTTAGAAAGAAAATCCTAGAATTTCTTGGCAGATTCAATAAAAAAGTGTATCTTCGCAGCAGATTTACAGAATCTAAATTGATAATTTATGGGTAGATACATCAACCCCTTTA
>OLRV01002703.1_pt1 | contig 13224 bp, 12 predicted proteins | sample 1672421 | NCBI WGS metagenome assembly OLRV01 (sample SAMEA3136684, study PRJEB25190) | human gut metagenome | biome: human gut; feature: human-associated habitat; material: faeces | place: Austria | collected 2013
CCACATCGGCATGGACCGCGACGAACTGCTGCGGCTCAAACAGATCACGGGGCTGGCCGCACTCTTCGCCGACAGGGAGTTCAGCCTCGGCGATGCCGACGAAGAGGCGGTCGGGGAGACGGCCGAAGCGCTCCTCCAACCGTGACCCGTGCGTCTCAGTGCGTGACCGAGATCTTCACGACGGGCTGTTCGCGCACCTCGTCCAGCGGGTGGGACTGGTATTTCACCCGTCCGAAATCGATCTCCGCGAGGTCGATGCAGCGGATCGAATTGTCGTAGGCCGTCTTGTAGTAGACCCTGCGGTGGGTCAGGTCGATGGCGGAAGTCCACTGCGTGGCGCTCGGGATGTCGGGCGCGTCGCCCTGCGGGTGGTCGATGCCGATGGGGATGTCGAAGCAGTTGAGCAGGTGGAAGCATTGCAGCACCGTTCCGAAGGCTGTGGCGCGCTGCGGCGCCGTGGCGCGGTAAAAGGCGGCGCGCACGAAACGCGAAGGCGGCGTCGCATCGCCCGGAATGCCCAGAAATCCCGAATTGCTGCCGGTGGGGCGCAGCGTGATGCCGCTCAGTCGTCGGACGGGGGCATCACCGGGATAGAGGTTCACGTAGTTGTTGAGGTTCGTGAGCTGCCACTCGAAGCCCGGAGCGTTGGTGAGTACGCCGACCTCGTTCTCGTAGAAATGCGGCACGCCGTCGACGATTTCCAGCACGACCTGCCGTCCCGAAGCCTCTCCGATGCGCCAGTGCACGACCGAACTTTTTTCCAGCGCGACGATGCGCACCGATGCCACGGCGGCCTTCACTTCGTCGATCGTGGCGAATTGCGTCAGCATCCATGCCGCTACCTGCAAATCGGCCAGCGTGCGGTCGTTGCGGTCGGGGTCGTAGGATTCGTAGCCTCCGTATTGCGGGAAGAAGAAGAGACCGGCCGAGAGTCCCGCCTCGTTGATTCCCTCGGCGATGAACTCCTGCTGCTCCACGGCCAGCCCGACCGTGCCGTATCGGGCGGTGAAGGCCAGTCCGTTCGCACCGGTCGGGGTGAACGACCGGAGCTGCTGGCCGCGCGGAATGACGACGTATTGGCTTCGGAGAACGCCGCGCGACCATTCGATCGTGCGCGACTGCACGTAACTGCCGTCGGCGGCCGAGAGTGCGATGCCGGTGCAGGCGCTCGTCCGGTGAAGGCCGCAGCAGAGGGCGGCGATCGTCGATAACAGAATCGCTTTTTTCATAATTTTACAGGGGTTTAGGTTGTTTCGTTCAAATTCCATGCAAACCGTGCGGGTTACAGTGTGGAAGCGGGGCCGTATTTCCTCCGCCGGCGATCCCGTTTCGAAGAGGCGGGGCGCCTCCGGCGGTTCAAGGGTTCCGCCGTCCGGCAGCGGGGTCGGGAACGGACATCGGGTGCGCGGCGAACCACGCGATGAAGTCCTGCCATTGTACGGTGTGTTCGTCCCGCCACTGCCGGAACTCGTCGGGAAATCCCTGTGAAAGCACCCAGTAGTTGTAGGGTCTCATCATGCCCGCCTCTTTGACCTGCCGCTGGTAATCCATCAGCGGCCGTGCCGCGTCGTCGTCGAAAAGCATCCGGTCGTATTTCTCGAAGTAACGGTCGACGAACCGTTCGCGCATGTCGCTCAGCACGTCCAGCGTCAGGCTGTCGGGAATGCCGTCTGCCGTCAGTGCCGCCCGTGCGGCGACTTCGAAGACGGCCGTCCCGAACGGAATCCGCAGGCGCAGTCCCTCCCGTGCGACGCGGCCGTTGCGGCTGAAAGTCATGCGTACGGCCGTGTCGCCTTCGATGCGGATGTTGTCGCGGTAGGTCTGCGCGAGCGTTTCGCTCATGGCGGAGGTGCGTCCGGAGCCCCGTTCGAGGTTCATGAACAGTTCGCCCCAGACGAGTGTCCAGACCGGTTCGGTCGAGATCGCGTAGAGCAGGGCCAGGCTGCGGTAGTTCGACGGGTGGGCGGGATCGACCGTGGCGCCGCGGCGGTAGCAGGCGAGGGCGCGGTCGTACTGTCGTTCGGCGTAGGCGATATTGCCCAGTTCGAGGTAGAGCCGTCCGGCGTCGGGGTTCTCACGCAGCCCCTTTTCATAGGTCTTGACGGCACGTTTGCGGTCGCCTGCCATGTCGTAGGCGTTGCCGAGCAGCTGGTAGAGCGGCGGGTAGTCCTTGCGCTTGATGCGGCGCAGCACTTCGACGGCCTCTTCATAGCGCTCCTGCATGTAGAGCAGGTAGCCCGTTTCGTAATTGGCCAGGAAGTTTTTCGGATCGGCGGCCAGCACGGATTCCAGCAGCCGTGCGGCTTCGTCGTAGTCGCCGTCGTCCATCCGTTCGACGGCGCGGGCGATGCGTTCGTCGCGGGGCGTCTGCGCCAAGGCGGTCCCGATACAGAACAGCGACAGGAGTGCGAGTAGGTGCGTTTTCATTACGCGGAGGGTTTGTCGTCTCAAATATATCGTTTTTTTGCGAATATTCGCCCCGTCCGGCTGCGGAATCGGATCGCAGCGGCCGGACGGGGCGGTGCGCGGTGCGGCATTCCGGTGTCCCCTGCTATTTGGTTAATTTGTTGTTATGTAATATTTTACTTCGTTTCGAGTGCGGAACGGGCCGGTCGGATCCGATTGGGACTTTTTATTAGTAGGATTGGGCCTTTCGTCTTCCGGTGCCCCGATACGGGGGCGGAAAAGTTTCACGGTTCGGATTTTTTCGTTATCTTTGCTCTCGATGCATAAATGGCTCACCATATTGCTTGCTTGTATCGCCGTCCTGTCGGGCGGCGGGGAGGTTACGGCCTCCGCATCGTCCGCTGTGAAGCGGTCGGTGGCGGTCGCTTCACAGCCGGCGTCGCAGGAGCGTGAATTCAGGGTCGGCAGGCAGAGGCTCGTCGACTCGATTGCGGAGTACGCTTCCAATCCGGCGCATTCCGACTGCGGGCCTGAGACGTTCGGCCGTTTGCTGCGGTGTCCCGTAACCGCTCCTTCCGGAATCCATTTCATGCGTTGCGGCGGTCTGTCCGAGGTTTCGTCGGACGATGTCCGGTGCCGTATCTTTTCTCATTTCAACACGCGGATACCTTGTGCCGTACTGCATCCGGTGGACTATTACGTCTTCCGTATGCGTCGGCTGCTTATTTGACCTTTCCCGTTCGTTATCGGTTGACGGATTGGGATGCGCTCCCTGAAACGCAGGGAGTTTTCGAATTGTCGGGAAGTGCGGAGCGATCCGGCGGATTCCCCCGAAGGGTGTCTCCGCAGAAGTCGTCCCTCTTTCCCGAAAGGTTCATTTTCATGCACCTTTTCCCGCCTTGGCATAATCCGTACAAGCGTGATTCTGCGCTCGGCTTATCGAAAAGGTTAAATAAGTAGTATCGTTATGAATAAGAATCAAATGGCGGAGCTGCTTTATGCGCTGCCGGACGGGGTCGTCGTCAAAGGACGCAAATCGAAAGTCGTACCCCTTTGTCTGACGCTTGCGGGCGTCGTATTGTTGGTCGTAAACGGTCTGTTGCCCGCAACGGCGGGGTATGAAGACCTGAAATCGGCGCTGGTGCTTTTCGGCGGCGTAATCTTTGCAACGGGCGTACTGCTGTTGCTCGTCCGGCTCTTCGGCGACAGCGGAGTGCCGCTCTACGGCGAGAATCGCGTGCCGCTGGTCTGGTCGGAACGCTATTATCCCAAATCGGCCGCCTCCGCCGTGGCCGACTGCCTGACGCGTCACGACTGGGCGCGTCTGCGCAGCATCGCTCAGAGCCAGGTCCCTGCCATCCGGCTCGTGGCCTACCATACGCCCGACGAGGGGTTCGTGGCCTGCCAGGCGTTCGAATACGTCGAGTTGGAGGAGCGGCCCCTCACGGAGTTGCACATCGTGCGTTCCGGCCACGAGGCGTAGCGGAGTACGTCGTTATGCGGCGGAACCGGACGGTGTGCGGCATCGTCCGGTTCCCCGCGATTTCGGGAGCCGGCCGGATTGTTGATGATAAAATGGAAGAAATATGTTGTTAACCACTGAGAATATCATTCTGATCGGGGCGTTGCTGCTGCTGGTTTCCGTCTTTGCCGGAAAAGTGGCCTACCGTTTCGGCGCTCCGGCCCTGTTGCTGTTTCTCGGCGTCGGCATGTTGTTCGGGTTGAGGCTCATCTCCTTCAATTCGGCTCCCGTGGCTCAGTTCGTGGGCATGGTGGCGTTGTGCATCATTCTTTTTTCGGGCGGTATGGACACCCGTTACCGCGCCATTCGCCCCGTGATCGGGCCCGGCGTGGTGCTGGCCACCGTCGGTGTGGCGCTGACGGCGCTGATCGTGGCGGGGTTCGTCTACGTGGTGGCGCCGTGGTGCAATGCCGAGATGTCGTTCCTGCTGGCGCTGCTCTTTGCCGCCACCATGTCGTCGACCGACTCGGCGTCGGTCTTCTCGATCCTGCGCAGCCGCAGGCAGGGGTTGAGCGAGAATCTGAAACCGTTGCTGGAGCTCGAAAGCGGCAGTAACGACCCGATGGCCTATATTCTGACCATTTTGCTGGTCGGGCTGCTGACGCCGGGCGAAAGCATGGGCTTCGGTACGAGCCTGCTGCTCTTCGTGGTGGGGATGACGCTCGGCGTCGTGGCAGGGTATGCGTTCGGCCGTCTGGCCGTCTGGACGATCAACCGGATCAATATCGAAAACCAGTCGCTCTACGCCGTACTGCTGCTGGCGTTCGTCTTCCTGACCTTCTCGGTGACCGACCTGATCCGCGGCAACGGCTATCTGGCCGTCTATGTCGCGGGACTGGTTGTGGGGAACTATCCGATCGTTCACAAGAAGACGCTCGGAACGTTTTTCGACGGCTTCACGTGGCTGTTTCAGGTGATCCTTTTCGTCACGCTGGGACTGCTGGTCAATATCGACGAACTGTTGCAGCCCGAGGTGCTGCTGCTGGGCGGCCTGACGGGTCTGTTCATGATCCTCGTCGCACGTCCCGCCGCGGTCTTCCTCTCGCTGCTGCCGTTCCGCAAGTTCACCACCCGCGCCCGCCTCTACGTTTCGTGGGTGGGGCTGCGCGGCGCCGTGCCGATCATCTTCGCCACCTATCCCGTCGTGGCCGGCGTGGAGGATTCGAGCCTGCTGTTCAACATCGTCTTTTTCGTGACGCTGTTGTCGCTGGTCGTGCAGGGTACGACGGTCAGTCTGATGGCCGAATGGCTGGGGTTGGCCTATCCCGAACGGGAACGCATCTTCAACGACGAAGTGATGAACCGCATGCTCGACGATGCGACGACCGAACTGACCGTCACCGAAGCGATGTTGGAGTCGGGACACCACTTGCGCGACATCGTGCTGCCTGCGGCGACGCTGGTGGTGATGGTGGCGCGCGACGGGACGTTTTTCGTCCCCAAGGGCAATTCGGTGCTCCGCGTGGGCGACAAACTGCTGGTGGTGACCGAGAACAAGTCGGAGGTGAAGTCGGTCGTCCAGCCGCAGGAGTGAAGCGGCGGGCGACGGGCCACCGAACAGAAAATCCGCCCCTTCCGCATTTTTGCGGAAGGGGCGGATTCCCGTATGGACTTGTCCGCCTGTTCGGCGGCTGTCGGAGCGGCACGGGCCTCGGCGGGTTGCAGGCTGCCGCACGGGGCGGCGGCTTTCCTGCCGGACGGCGCGATGCGTGCAGTCGGGAGGGCCGCGGGGGAGGGCTTTCGACGGACGACTATGCGTGGCGTGCCGATAGTTCCCGTTCGAGGTCGGCGATCGAACACCCCGTGGCTTCGAGCAGGACGAGCAGGTGGTAGACCAGATCGGAGGCTTCGTAGATCATCGCCTCGCGGTTGCCGGCGACGGCCTCGATGACCGTCTCGACGGCCTCCTCGCCGACCTTCTGGGCGATCTTGTTCACGCCGTGCGTGAAGAGCCGCGCCGTGTAGGAGCCTTCGGGCATCGCGGCGTGGCGCTGGCGGACGACGGCTTGCAGGCGGCGGATGAACCCCTCGGTTTCGGGAACGGCCTCGCCGAAGCAGCTCTGCGTTCCCGTGTGGCAGGTGGGGCCGTGGGGAACGGCGCGGATCAGCAGTGTGTCGCGGTCGCAGTCGGCCGCCACCGAGACGATGTCGAGCCGGTTGCCGCTGGTTTCGCCTTTCGTCCAGAGGCACTGCCGCGTGCGGCTGTAAAAGGTGACGCGCCCCTCGGTGAGGCTCTTTTCGTAGGCTTCGCGGTTCATGTAGCCGAGCATCAGCACTTGCAGGGTGCGGTCGTCCTGCACGATGGCGGGGATCAGTCCGTCGGCCTGCTTGCCGACGGCGAGTTCCTCAAAGGGAATGGCTTCGATTTTCATGGTGTTTCTCGTTTATGCTTCTCCGCATGGTCGTCTGTCGTCCTGTTTCGATGCCGGCGGTCCGCCGCATGGGCGGCGCATCGGGCACCGAAGAGGGATGTCTTGCGGATGGGCGGTTTCTTTTTTCGGGTTGTTATAATCTTACGGGAATATTGCGTGCACGGAGTTCGCGTTTGAGCACGGGGATCGGAATCTCGCCGTAGTGGAAGATGCTGGCCGCCAGCGCCGCATCGGCGCGTCCGAGCGTCAGCACGTCGGCGATGTGCTGCACCGATCCCGCGCCGCCCGAGGCGATGACGGGGACGGGCAGGAGCGACAACTGCGCGAAGGTGTCGCAGGGATAGCCGCCGCGCGTGCCGTCGTGGTCCATCGAGGTGAAGAGGATTTCGCCCGCGCCGCGCCGGCAGGCCTCCTCGGCCCATGCGAAGAGCTCGCGGTCGGTGAGGCGGCGCCCGCCGTGGGTGGTGACGCGCCAGCGGCCGTCGATTCTTCGGGCGTCGATGGCCACCGTGACGAACTGCGAGCCGTACTTCGCCGCTACGGCGTCGATGAGCGAGGGATCGGCCACGGCGGCGCTGTTGACGGTGATCTTGTCGGCGCCGGCGTCTAGGAGCCGTCCGGCGTCGTCGACCGAGGCGATGCCCCCGCCGACGGTGAAGGGGATGTCGATGCGTGCGGCGATGCGCGACACCAGTCCGGTGAAGGTGCGGCGACCTTCGGCCGTGGCGCTGATGTCGAGGTAGACCAGCTCGTCGGCACCTTCGGCGGCGTAGCGGGCGCCCAGCTCCACCGGATCGCCCACACTGCGCAGGTCGGTGAAATTGACGCCCTTGACCGTCCGGCCGTCGCGGATGTCCAGGCAGGGGATTATTCGTTTGGCAAGCATCGTCCGAGATCTTCGAGGGTGATACGTCCTTCGTAGAGCGCCTTGCCGACGATGACGCTGCGCAGCCCCGCGCGGTCGAGAGCCGTGAGGTCGCCGAGCGTTGCGATACCGCCGCTGACGGTGATCTCCACGTCGGGAAATTCCGCTTGAAGGGCGGCGTAGAACGATGTCGCGGGGCCGCAGAGCATTCCGTCGCGGGCGATGTCGGTGCAGATGACCTGCTGCAATCCCTGTTTCCGGAAGCGGCCGATCAGTTCGGCCGCTCCCAGCGGCGTCTCCTCCGACCAGCCTGCGATGGCGATCCGTCCGTCGCGCAGGTCGGCGCCGAGAATCAGGCGCTCGCCGCCGAACTCCGCCAGCCACGCGGCCAGGCAGTCGGGTTCGCGCACGGCGACGCTGCCGCAGACGGCGCGTCTGGCTCCCGCCGAGAAGACGTCGCAGAGCGCCGTGCGGCTTTTGATGCCGCCGCCGTACTGGATTTCGAGCCGTGTGCGTGCGGCGATGCGTTCGAGCACTTTCAGGTTGGCCGGACGCTGCGCCCGGGCGCCGTCCAGATCGACCATGTGCAGCCGCCGCAGCCCCGCCGCTTCGAAGCGCAGGGCCGTGTCGAGCGGGTCGCGGCCGTAGGTCGTGCGGCGGTCGTAGTCGCCCTGTGCGAGTCGCACGCAGGCGCCGTCTATCAGATCCATCGCGGGAATGATTTCGATATTCATCTCATTTCAGTGTTAGGAAGTTGCGTAGAATCCGGCTGCCCGCCGCCCCGCTCTTTTCGGGGTGGAACTGCGTGCCGAAGAAGTTGTCGCGTGCGAGTGCCGCGCTGAACCGCATGCCGTAGTCGGTCGTGGCGATCGCGGCGTCGCAGAGCCGCGGCGCGTAGGAGTGGACATAGTAGACGTAGGTCTGCGCGTCGATTCCCTCGAAGAGCGGCCCGCGCAGCATATCGACGGTGTCCCAGCCCATGTGGGGGACTTTGAGCGGCCCGTCGGCCGTACGGTCGGGAAGCCGCACCACGTCGGTGGGAAAGATGCCCAGACAGGCAGCGTCGCCCTCCTCGCTCGACCGGCAGAGCAGCTGCATCCCGATGCAGATGCCCAGCACGGGGCAGGTCAGCGCGGGAACGAGCGTGTCGAGCCCCTTTTCCCGAAGTCTGGCCATTGCCGACGACGCTTCGCCCACGCCCGGCAGGATCACCCGCTCGGCTCGGAGCAGCGTCGCCGGATCGGCGGTGACGGTGAATTCGGCGCCTGCGCGGCGCAGGGCTTCGGCCACGGAACGCAGGTTGCCCGTGTCGTAATCGATGATCGCTGTCATAGGACTCCTTTGCTGCTGGGAATATCGTAGGCGAAGGGGATGCGGGCCACGGCCATGCGCAGCGCCCGTGCGAAGGCCTTGAAGATCGCTTCGGCCTTGTGGTGCTCGTTGTCTCCGCGGGCGGCGACGTGGAGGTTGCAGCGCGCGGCGCAGGCGAACGAATGAAAGAAGTGACGCAGCATCTCGGTGGGCAGTTCGCCGATGCGTTCGCGGCGGAATTCGGCCTCCCATTCGAAGCCGATGCGGCCCCCGAAGTCGATGAGCGCCATGGCGCGGCAGTCGTCCATGGGCAGGACGAAGCCGTAGCGGGCGATACCCGCCTTGCTGCCCAGCGCACGGTCGACCGCTTCGCCGAGCACGATGCCGACGTCCTCGACGGTGTGGTGCTCGTCGACCCACAGGTCGCCTGTCGCTTCGACCGAGAGTGCGACGCCTCCGTGGTGGGCGATCTGGGCGAGCATGTGGTCGAAGAATCCGATTCCCGAGGCGATGCGCCCTGCGCCGGAGCGTCCGTCGAGGTCGAGCGTGAGCGTGATTTGCGTCTCGGCCGTGCGGCGCGTGAGGGTGACGCTGCGTTCGCCGCGGCGGATGAACTCGGCGATCCGCTCCCACGACGGGGCGACCAGTGCGCAGGCCGCTTCGGCGCCGGCTTCGCGCAGCGCACGGCGGCCCGCTTCCTCGTCGGGGGCGAGCAGGATGCCCCGCGCCCCGAGATTGCGTGCCAGCAGCATGTCGGTCGGCCGGTCGCCGACGACGTAACTGGCCGCGAGGTCGTAGCTTCCGTCGAGATAGCGGCCGAACATCCCCGTGCGGGGTTTGCGCGTGGGGGCGTCGTCGGCTTCGAAGGTGCGGTCGATGAGCTGGTCGTCGAAGCGGACGCCTTCGCCTTCGAGCGTCGCGAGCATCCGTTCGTGGGCGGGCCGGAAGGTCGCTTCGGGGAACGACGGCGTGCCCAGCCCGTCCTGGTTGGTGGCCAGTACCAGTTCGAAATCCAGTCCCGACAGCGCGCGCAACCCCGAGATGGCGCCCGGTACGAAGCGGAGTTTTTCGAGGCTGTCGACCTGCCGGTCGACGGGCGGTTCGACGATCAGCGTGCCGTCGCGGTCGATGAAGAGTGCTTTTTTCATGGGCGGAAGGTTTTGACGGTTCGGAGCAGGCGGTCGTTCTCGGCGGGCGTTCCCACGGTCAGGCGCAGACACCCTTCGCATCCCGCTGCGCGCGAGCGGTTGCGGACGATGATGCCCGCTTCGATCAATGCGTCGTAGAGAGCGTCGGGCGCCGGTGTGCGCACCAGCAGGAAGTTGGTCTGCGAGGGGTAGACCCGCTCTATGCAGGGGCAGGAGGCCAGCTCGCTGGCCAGTCGCCGGCGCTCGCTGCGGATCTCGGCGATCTGCGGCGCGAGGTCGCGGCCGAGCATCTCCTCGGCGGCCCGCTGCGTGGGGCCGGGAATGTTGTAGGGATATTTGACGCGCGAAAAAAGCGCTGCGACCTCTCGTGCCGCGAAGGCCAGCCCGATGCGCAGTCCCGCCATGCCCCACGCCTTGGAGAGCGTTTGCAGCACGATCAGGTTCGGGAATTCGTCGAGCCGCGGCAGGAATCCGGCCCCGTCGGCGAAATCGACGTAGGCTTCGTCGAGGACGACCATGCCGTCGAAGCGGCGCAGCAGCCGTTCGATCTCCGTCGCCGGAAAAGCGTTGCCCGTGGGGTTGTTGGGCGAGCAGAGCCACAGCAGTTTGCTCCGTTCGTCCGCCGCCGCGAGCAGCCGTTCGACCGGCAGCGAGAAGTCGTCGCCGAGCGGCACTTCGCGCAGTTCGACGTCGTTGACGGCCGCCGCGACGCGGTACATGCCGTAGGTCGGTGCGATCGAGACCGCGTTGTCAATGCCCGGCCGGCAGAAGATGCGGTAGGCCAGATCGATCGCCTCGTCGCTGCCGCTGCCGATGAAGATACGGTCGGTGGCGACCCCCTTGCGTGCGGCGAGCACTTCCCGCAACCGCTGCTGGCGCGGATCGGGATAGCGGTTGACGCCGTTGTCGTAGGGACTTTCGTTGGCGTCGAGCCACACGTCGATGCGTTGGCCGCCGTACTCGTCGCGTGCGGTGGAGTAGGGGGCGAGCGTGCGGATGTTGGGGCGGACGAGTTCTGCGAGCGGTCTCATCGCACACCTCCTTCCAGCCGGATGCGGACGGCTTCGGCATGCGCGTCCAGTCCCTCGGCCCGGGCCATGGCGACGACCGTCGGGGCGAGTACGCGAAGCCCTTCGCGCGTGAGTTCCTGATAAGTGATGCGGCGCAGGAAGCTGTCGATGTTCACGCCGCTGTACGCGCGGGCGCACCCGCCCGTGGGGAGCGTGTGGTTCGTCCCCGAGGCGTAGTCGCCGGCGCTTTCGGGGGCATAGTCGCCCACGAAGACGCTGCCGGCCGTCGTGATGCGGCGGGCGGCGGGCCACGGGTCGCGCAACGAGACGATCAGGTGTTCGGGGGCGTAGGCTTCGGCGAAGTCGAGCATGTCGTCCTGCGAATCGAATACGACGATCCGGCTTTGCGCGAGCGATTCGCGGAGGATCGCATTGCGGGGACTCGCGGCCGTCTGCCGGCGGAGGGCGTCGTTCACGCGGCGTGCGAACGCGACGCTGCGGCAGACGAGCACCGCCTGACTGTCGCCGCCGTGTTCGGCCTGCGAGAGCAGGTCGGCGGCCGCGAAGTCGGGCGAGGCTCCTTCGTCGGCGAGCACCAGCACCTCCGACGGTCCGGCCGGAAGGTCGATGGCCGTGCCTTCGGCGCCGACGAGTTGCTTGGCGCGGGTGACGTAGCGGTTGCCCGGCCCGAAGATCTTGTCGACGCGCGGCACGCTTTCGGTGCCGTAGGCCATGGCGGCGACGGCCTGCGCCCCTCCGAGCGCGAAGACGCGCCGCACGCCGCACAGCGCGGCGGCGTAGCGGATTTCGGGGGCGATGCTGCCGTCGCGGCCGGCAGGGGTGCAGAGGACGATTTCGGCGCAGCCGGCGATCGCGGCCGGCACGGCGAGCATCAGTACCGTCGAAAAGAGGGGCGCCGAGCTGCCCGGGACGTAGAGCCCTACGCGGCGGATCGCCACGGCGCGCTGCGAGCAGCGGACGCCCGGCATGACCTCGACCGCAACGGGGCGGGGCAGTTGTGCGCGGTGGAAGGCTTCGATGTTGGCCTTCGCCTGCTCCAGCGCGGCCTTTTGTTTTGGCATGAGCTGGTTAATGATGCTCAAATCTAGCCGGGCTTCGTCGGTCAGGGCCTTTACCGCTTCATCTTCCAAAGCAGCCACAGCCTTGGAAGCCTTTTCAATCGCGGCTTCGGCATCCTTAAGCGCCTTGGCTTGTGTATTTTCTTCTCGTCGCATCGCCGCCTTGACCTGCGCATCCTCCGGCAATCGTCTGATTGCAATATCAAGCGCTTGTCATAGCGCTTACGGCCCATCTTCCTCCGGCGTGAACGTGGGCGTATAGACGGATTCGAGGAAGGTCGCGGCCTTGGTGGAATCGAAGCCGCCCTCGCCTTCATCGGCAATGGCTTGATAGCGCCCGTCCGAGGTGCGCTTGATGGCCGTCCACTCGACGGAGCCGTTCTGCCGGGTGATGGTCGCGCCCTCTTTGGTCTTGTACGTCTCGGTCATGGGCTTGGCGCGCACCTTGTACAGCCAGACGTAGCGGAACTTGTGGTTCGCCTTTTCGGACATAAAGCCCACGGCGAAGTAGGGCGGCTTGTCAGTGGCCGTGCGCACGAGCACGCCGTTGTCGTCGATCTGGTTGCCGAAGATCATCTCCTGGATGGCGAGCGGGATGTCCGCCATGGAGGTGGAGAAAGTGACCTCGGGGTCGGGATATAGGGTGTCGAATTCGTGATCGTCGGCGTACTGGACGTCTGGGTCGGCGCTCTCGGGGGTGATGGTGGCCTCGATTGCGCCCGCCACGGCCTGCAGGGTACCGTAGGTGGTACCTTCTTCGGTATCCTCGGTGAGCGGGGCGATGACCATGTTCTTCAGGCCGACCGTGGAAGATACGGCCGGGGACGCGGTGGGTGCGGGCATGATTGGCCTCCTTTGATCGTTGTCTGGTTCATTTTAGCAATTCGTCCTTGAGGACGCGGCGGATCTCGTCATAGGCGTCCTCGGAACGGGTGTCGAAGGCGGGGCGGACGAAGGGATGCGCGGGCGCGGGAGCAGGCCCGCCGTGGCCGTACTCCAGTGGATTTGCGTAGTACGCGCCCTTCTCGGCATGATGCACGCCGATGGTGATGGCCTTGCCCCCGGCACGACGGCGCTTGACCTTGCCGGTGTGGATGGAATCATGGAGCGCGCCGGTGATGATCTTTGGGTCGGTGGAAGCGTTGTGCAGCATCTGTTCCTCGATGGGCTTTGCGCCTGCCAGCAGCGCCCGATCCACGCCGGAGCCGAACTCCAGCGCGGCGGCCATGTTCGTCAGGTCGTTCTCAAGGTCGCCGAAGCCCTGCGTTTCAAGGGGCAAGCCGCTCCACCTCCTCCCGCCAGCACCACGTCCACTGCACCGTAAACTGCGAGGTGGCCGTGTCATACGCGGGCTGATTATATCCTTTGTCCGACTCTTCCACCATGAAAAATCCATAGGCGTACATGGCCGCGCGGATGCGATTCGCCATCTCGGTGGGGTCGATGTCGCTCCAGAGGTTGAGGTAGACAAAGGTGCGGTAGGACGTAGTCACATCATCCTGATGCGACGC
>OLRV01002714.1_pt1 | contig 13170 bp, 9 predicted proteins | sample 1672421 | NCBI WGS metagenome assembly OLRV01 (sample SAMEA3136684, study PRJEB25190) | human gut metagenome | biome: human gut; feature: human-associated habitat; material: faeces | place: Austria | collected 2013
TATAACACAAGTTTCACGTGAAACATAAATGATTAAAATAATGTTAATAACTTTTGAAAAGAATAATAAAAGACCATAAAAGTATTCAAAATAATAAAAAGTCATTATTAAATTGTAAAAAAATTATTTCCCGGGAAATAATTTTATAAAATAAATAAATAAAATGTTAATAAATATATAACCAAAATTTATATATTGAAAAGAAAAAGAATGTGGAAAACTTTTTAAATCAAAAGAAAAACGATATAAATTACTCATTTACATCGTTATTTTCATCATTATTCTTTAAAATTAAGCTTATAGCAGCTACTTTTTGATCATTTTTTAGATTTATTAATCTAGTTCCTTGAGTAACTCTACCCAATTGACTTAATTGATCAAGAGGAATTCTAATAATAATACCCTCATTTGTAATAATCATTAAATCACAATTATCTTCTACACGTTTAATTGCAGCAATACCACCATTCTTATCAGTAATATTTAAAGCCTTAACTCCCTTGCTACCTCTACTAGTTTTTCTAAATTCACTAACTAATGTTAATTTACCATAACCTTTTTCAGTAACAATTACAATATTATCAGATTCCTTAGTAGTTTCAACTCCAACACATAACTCATCACCAAGATTAATTCCTTTAACTCCAGAAGCAGTTCTACCCATCATTCTAATATCAGATTCATTGAATAATACGACTCTACCAGCAGATGAAGCAAGAACAACATCACATTCACCATCAGTTTTCTTAACGCCAATCAATTCATCATTATCTCTTAAACTAATACAAATCTTACCAGATTTTCTAATATTATCAAATTCCTCAATAGCAGTCTTCTTAACAATACCCTTCTTAGTAGCAAATAATAAATATTTAGCACTATCAGTTCTAGAATAAGTAAGCATTGAAGTTACATATTCATCTTTATCTATTTGTAATAAATTAATAATTGGTAATCCCTTAGAAGTTCTACTAAATTCAGGAACTTCATATCCTTTAATCTTATAAACCTTACCCTTATTAGTAAATAATAATACATAATCATGAGACATTAAATTTGACATATACTCGACATAATCTTCCTCATTAGTTGACATTCCCTTTACACCTACACCGCCTCTATTTTGAATCTTATAAGTTTCAGAAGTAGTTCTCTTAATATATCCTTTAGATGTTAAAGAAATAACTATATTTTCATTTGGAATCAAAGATTCATCTTCAATATAATCAATAGCAGTCATATCAATAGAAGTACGTCTATCATCAGAATATCTATTCTTAATATCTAATAATTCTTGTTTTATAATGTTTAAAACTTTTTCTTCACTAGCTAAAATCGATTTCAATTCCTCAATTAGTTCTAATAATGACTTTAATTCTTCTTCAATCTTACTTCTTTCTAAACCAGTTAAACGTCTTAACTTTAATTCTAGAATACTTTCAGCTTGAATTTGAGATAAGAAAAATCTATCCATTAAAGTCTTTTTAGCAATTTCATCAGTTTCAGATGTCTTAATAACCTTAATAACCTCATCAATATTATCAAGAGCAATCTTATAACCTTCTAAAATATGAACTCTAGCCTCACTCTTTTTTAAATCAAATCTTGTTCTTCTAATAATAACTTCTTTTTGATGATCTATATACTTCGAAATAATAGATTTTAATCCCAAAGTACGTGGAACACCCTGATCAAGCATTAAAAAGATAATACTATAATTAACTTGAAATTGAGTATGCTTAAATAATTTATTTAAAACAACCTGTGCATTAGCATCCTTCTTTAAAGTAATAGTAATTTTAACTCCATTCTTTAAATCAGTGTGATAATCAGTTATACCATCAATAATCTTGTTATGAACAAGTTCAGCCACTTTATTTTTAAGTTCACTAGTATTAATGCCATAAGGAACTTCAGTAATAACAATATTAGAATGCGTTCCCTTTTCCTCAATTTCCGCTCTACTTCTAATAGTAAGCGTTCCCCTACCAGTTTCATAAGCTTGTTTAATACCAGAATTTCCTAAAATAATACCACCTGTTGGAAAATCAGGTCCTTTAATATATTGCATTAAACCTAAAGTATCAATATCAGGATTATCAATATAAGCAACACATCCATCTATTACTTCCCCTAGATTATGAGGAGGAATATTAGTTGCCATACCAACAGCTATACCCATTGAACCATTTACCAAAACATTTGGAAATTTACTAGGTAAAACTTTAGGTTCCTTTAAAGTCGCATCAAAGTTAGGCATAAAATCAACAGTATCTTTATTAATATCTCTTAGTAATTCAAGTGATAATTTAGATAATCGAGCCTCGGTATAACGGTAAGCAGCTGCTCCATCTCCATCGATATTACCAAAGTTTCCGTGTCCATCAACTAAAATATATCTTTGACTAAAATCCTGTGCAAGTCTTACCATTGCTTCATAAATTGAAGAGTCACCATGTGGATGATAATGTCCCATAACATTACCAACAGTTGTAGCTGATTTTCTATGAGGTTTATCAGGAGTATTACCTTCCTCATACATAGACCATAAAATACGTCTGTGAACAGGTTTTAAACCATCTCTTAAGTCTGGTAGAGCACGAGATGTAATAACACTCATAGAGTATCTTAAAAACGAATCCTTGACCTCAGTAACAATATTATTAACATCTCTAGAATCTCTTTCGTGAAATACACCACTAAAATCATCAGTTGAATCATTATTTATCTTAATATTATCATCAACTATTTCTTCATGAGTAACTAAATCTTCATTAGTATCTACGTTTGTAGTATCAATTATATTTTCATTTTCTTCATTATTCATATCAAAACACCTCCTAAATATCTAAATTATCTACATATTTTGCATTTTCTTCTATAAATTGACGTCTAGGTTCAACCTCATCACCCATTAATTGAGTAAAAATTTGATCAGCCAAAATAGCATCATCTAAAGAAATTTGTCTTAAAACTCGTTTATTAATATCCATTGTTGTTTCATTTAATTCTTCATCATCCATCTCTCCTAAACCTTTCATACGAGTTATTTGTGCTTTTTCCCTCACATTATCAGGTAATGTATTTAAATATTTATCTAATTCCTCTTCAGTTAATACATATTTTCTAATTTTACCATGCTGAATTCTAAAAAGAGGAGGTTGAGCAGCATAAACATGTCCAGCTTCTATAATAGGCTTAAAGAAACGATAAAATAAAGTTAATAAAAGTACACGAATATGATCACCATCGACATCGGCATCAGTCATTATAATAATTTTATGATATCTTAATTTATCTAAATTAAATTCTTGGCCAATACCAGTACCAAATGCAGTAATAATAGTTCTAATTTCTTCATTACCAAGTGCTTTATCAAGTCTAGCTTTTTCTACATTTAAAATTTTACCTTTAAGTGGAAGAATTGCTTGAGTCATTGAATCTCTACCCTTTTTAGCAGAACCACCGGCACTATCTCCCTCGACTATAAATATTTCTGAAATACTAGGATCTTTACTCTTACAATCAGATAATTTACCAAAGAAATTTGTAATTGCTAAATCACTTTTTCTAGTTGTTTCTCTAGCCCTCTTAGCAGCAAGTCTTGCACGAGATGCTAAAATACATTTATCAATAATAATCTTTGCATCTTGAGGATTTTCCATTAAAAATCTTTCAAAACCTTTAGAGAAAACACTATCAGCAAGTTTTCTTACCTCAGAATTACCAAGTCTACCTTTTGTCTGTCCTTCAAATTGTGGATTTGGATGTTTACAAGAAACAATCATAGTTAATCCTTCCTTAACATCATCACCAGTTAAAGAATCATCCTTTTCCTTTAAAGCATTAATCTTTCTAGCATAATTATTAATTACCCTTGTTAATGCTCTTCTTACACCTTCTTCATGAGTTCCGCCATCATGAGTATTAATATTATTTACAAAAGAGTAAATATTGTCAGTGTACCCATCGTTATATTGCATTGCAACTTCGAAGAATACACCATCCTCTTCACCCTGTAAATGAATTATATCTTCATGGATAGGAGTTTTATTTTGATTTAAGAATCTAACATACTCACTAATTCCACCCTCGTAATGGAAAGAATCACCAGTAGTATCTTCATCATCTCTATCATCTCTTAAAGTAATTTTTAAACCTCTATTTAAAAATGCAAGTTCTCTAACTCTTACTTTTAAAGTTTCATAATCATATACATCAGTATCAAAAATATCTGGATCTGGTTTAAAACTAACAGTTGTACCTGTTCTATTAGGTTCACATTCACCAATTACAGTTAATTTTTGAGCTATTTTTCCACCATTTACAAATTTTGCCTCATAAATCTTACAATCTTTATAAACAGTAACAGTAACCCATTTTGATAGCGCATTAACAACAGATGCACCTACACCATGTAAACCACCAGATACCTTGTATCCTCCGCCACCAAATTTACCACCAGCATGTAATACTGTATAAACTGTTTCAACCGTTGAAATACCAGTTTTTGGATGAATTCCAACTGGAATACCACGACCATCATCTTTAACAGTTATGGAATTATCTTTATTAATTATAATTTCAATATTTTTACAATAACCTGCAAGAGCTTCATCTATTGAGTTATCTACTATTTCCCATACTAAATGATGTAATCCCTTAATATCAGTAGTACCAATATACATTCCCGGTCTTTTTCTGACGGCCTCTAAACCTTCTAAAACCTGAATATCACTTTCATTATATTCTTCATTACTATTCATAATCTATAACCTCTACTTTCTTTTCTGTTAACTTAATTAATGTGCAATCAGTAAGCAATTTCTTATTTAAATGCTTAATATCTGTTGTCGTTATAAAAATTTGAAAATTCTTATTAAATGAACCAATAATTTTATTAATCTTTTTCTCATCAAGTTCACTAAATAAATCATCCAAAATTAAAATCGGTGTAGTATTCATCTTATTCATACAATACTTAACCTCTGATAATTTAAATGCAATAACCGCACTCTTTTGCTCTCCCTCAGATAAATATTCTTTTGCCAGTTTTCCATCTAGTTCAAAAATATAATCATCCAAATGAACACCTATATTAGTAACACCGTAATTTACATCTCTATTAAAAGATTTTTTATAATCCCTTAACAAATCTTCATAACTCTTTTCATTATAATTAGACACATATTTTAAATAAAGATCACCTTTTTTAACTGATTTATTAAAAATATGGTTCAAATATAAATTAATTTCACTAATATAATCAAATCTCATCTTATTAATTTGGAGTCCAACTTCAATTAACTTATTAGTTATAATGTCTAAATAATCATCATAATCAGCCATTTTATTTTTCAAAATCTTTAAATAACTATTTCTTTGCTTAAGAATCTTATTATATAAACTAAGCAGTCGCAAATAATTATTATTAAAACCAGACAAATCCATATTAATAAGTTTTCGATGTACTGAAGGATTATCTTTAATTAACTTCATATCTTCTCTATTAAAAAGAACTACATTAACTTTAGATATATAATCTGATAATTTAGTTATTTCTTGATTATCAATTTTAATCTTCTTTCCATCCTTTGTTATAACAACCCTATATTTATTCTTTATTTTGTTAAGTACAGTTGCTTCAATTACGGCAAAATCACTATTTTCTCTTATTAACACCTCTTGATTATTAGTTCTAAATGATTTAGTTATTGATAAATAATATATAGCTTCAACTATATTTGTTTTACCTAATCCATTATTTCCAATTATAATATTTTTATAATTCGAAAAATGTAAATTTAATTTTTCATAATTTCTAAAATTTGTTAATTTCAAATTAGTGATTTTCATTTTAAACCCTCTTTAAAGCCATATAGAACAAAATAGGTATATTCTAAAGTACCTATACCTATTTCATTATACCACATTTTAAGGTTGCTTAAAACAATTATTTATCTTTTTTTCTATTTTTTAATGCATTATCTAGCGATAAAGATTTAAAGTACTGATTTCTTATTATATTATAAGTTGCATCTATATTTATTTCTTCATCATTTAAAAACTTAATAGTTGTTTTTTCATCATCCGGAACTATTTTTTTTATATTTCCTAAATTAATCCAAGAACATTCTTTTAATCTAGGAGAACATGTTGGAAAAAATATCATATTATCTTGTTCAGACATAACAATTGGAGCCTTATAACCAAAACCAAGCATAGCGTAAGTACCTTTTAATCTTCCATCAATGCTGCTTCCATAATATTCGCAATTTTCATTAATAACTGATGATACATTCTTATCCAAAATAAAATAATCATGATTTTCATATATAACTGTTTTCCTTTTACTTAATGGTACAATCGCTAATGTATTTTCTGTAATCTTATAACTTTTCAAACTACTCACCCCCTCTTTAGTCGTATATTAAATCATAACATTTTGTCGAAATATGCCGAAATTTGTCGAAAAAATTTAAAAAATAAAAAAAGCGAATTATTTAAAATCCACTTTTCTATAAAAATCAAATTTTAATAAGTTTTAATTGGTAAAATCAACTGAATTAAACTATCATCTTTAGCATTTTTTAAAATTATTGGTTTAGAATCACCATTCATTAATATAATTAACTCATCATCATTTAAAGTCTTTAATGCATCAAGCATATATTTAGCACTATAAGAAATTGTAATATCCTTATCATTATTTTTTGAAATAGCAACACTTTCTTCAGATTTACCAATTTCACTAGCAAATGAAGTAATAACAAGCTCATTTCCTGCTGTTTTCATATTAATTAAGTTTTTATCCTTATTTTGTGTGAGTAATGCCGCTCTATCAATTGCGCTATAAAAATTTTCTAAATTAGTAGTTAAAATATACTCAAAATCTGTTGGTATTAAATTAGATGTATTAGGATATTGTCCACTAAGCAAACTAGTTTGAAATAAATAACCATTATATTCAAATAATAACTTATTACTAAATAAATTAATCTTTACATTCTCTTCATCAGTTAATATCTTATCAAATTCTTGAATATTTTTTCCCGGAACAACAATATCGTATGTTCCATAATCTGCATCTAAAATAATTGTCTTCTTAGCAAGTCTATAACTATCAGTTGTAACACATTCCATCACATTACCATTAATTCTAATATTTAAACCGGTTAATAATGGTCGAGATTCCTGAGTAGAAATAGCAAATAAAGTTTGTGAAAACAACTCTTTTAAAATTGAACTGTTCAAAACTATTGGGTTATTAACAGTTTCTAAATTTATATTAGGATAATCTTCAGTACTTAAACAATTTAAATTATAAACTGTATTCTCCGTACTAATTATTATTTTTAATCCATCTATAACCTCAATATTAATATCTGAATTAGGCATTTTCTTTATAATTTCCAATAAGTATTTACTTTGAATAATAATTTTACCTGTTTCTTCAATTGATTTAATATTTTCACTAGGAATAAATTTTCTTATAACAAGATCACTATCACTAGCAGTTAAATATAAACCTTCTTCTTTTAAATCAAACATAACTCCATTTAATATAGGTATAATATTTCTTGGAGACACAGCTCTAATAACATTACTTAAACTTTCTAATAAAATATTTTTTTCAATTATTAATTTCATTTTATTTCCTTCTTTCTAATTTAATAATAATAATGGTGTTCATTTTGTGGAAAACTCTAAAATGTGTTTATTTTAAAGGCTTTCTTTAAAATTTTTATTTTAAATCTTTTCCACATTAATTAACAATTTTATTTTTTATGTTCTCTATATCATCTTTTAACTTCCCATTTGTGTTAATATCTTCAGCTATTTTATCACAAGCATGTATAACCGTTGAATGATCTCTATTTCCAAATTCAAGTCCTATCTTAACAAGTGTTTCATCTGTTGTTGTTTGACTTAAATATATTCCAATTTGTCTAGCATAATTAATATTTGCTGTCCTCTTTTTACTTTTTAAATCTTCAACACTCAAATTAAAATATTCTGCAACTGCTCTTTGAATTCTTTGAATATTATTTGTTATATACATTGATGTGCCTAGGAAACCTTTTAAAGCCTCTGTTGCAAAATCAACGTTAATCTCATTTGGTACCATAATTGCAGCATAAGCATATAACCTATTAATAGCGCCTTCTAACTGTCTAACATCATTCTCACAATTAGATGCAATATACTCAATTACCCTATCATCAACCAATTTAGCAACTTCATGCCCCATCATTTTATTTCTAAGAATTTGACATCTTAATGCAAAATCAGGTGGATAAATATTAGCCGTTAATCCCCATCTGAACCTTGTTAAAAGTCTTTCTTCTAATAATTTCAAATCATCAGGTGATCTATCTGAACTAATTATTATCTGTTTATTTGAATCGTATAATTCAGTAAAAGTATGGAAAAATTCATCTTGTGATTTATCAGCTCCTGCTAAAAATTGAATATCATCTATAATAAGAACATCGATGTTGCGATATTTCTCTTTAAAATTGTTCATAACCTCATAATTGTCAACATTCTTATCTTTTCGAAGCATTCCTGTAAAATCAGCAATAAATTCACTGCTTGTTACATAAAGTACCACTTTATCGGAATTACTAGAAATTCTATTTCCAATTGCATGCATTAAGTGAGTTTTACCAAGTCCACTCTTACCATATATAAATAAAGGATTATATATTTTACCAGGATTTTCTGCAACAGCCTGAGCAGATGAACAGGCAAATCTATTTGTATCTCCTACTATAAAATTATCAAAGGTATATTTCGGATTTAAATTGGAATTTAACTTTTTATGCTCTATTTCTAGGGCTTTGCCAAGATTTTTTGTTTCAACTACTCTATCATTTTGAGGTAGTTCCTCTTTATGATTATCACTTTTAAGAACAAATTCAAAATCATAATTAACATTAGTTATTTCATATAAAACTTCACTCATTAAATCAGTATAGTTACGTGCTAAAAAGTTTTTTTGAAATTCACTTTCTACTTCTACAATACAAGAATTTCCATTTATCCCCAGTAATTTCGTAGGTTTAAGCCAACTATTGAAAGAAAATGGTTGTAATATTTTAATTTGAATTTGAGTTAAAAATTTATTCCATAATTGTTCATTGTCCATACCATCACCCCGATGTTCCGTTTTTACTACCCCTATTGTAAAACACGATTGTGGAAAAATAAAGTAAAAAATATAAAAAATTTTTTTAAACACAGTTATACACACACTTTCCCACATTTTTTGGCGCATTTGCATCTTTTTCATGTATTTTTCATGCGGTTTTCTGTCAGAATCCTGCTGTTTTGCTATAATAAACTTTTCTTTTGGCGAAATCTGTTTTTTGTCTGACTGCAGCAAAAGAGACAGGCTTCCGCCTGTCTCTCTCGCTTACCTTATGACTTATGGCACTCGTCAGATCTTCTGCTTCTCATCCACGATCTGGCGCAGCTTGGCAGAGAAATCCTCCAGCGTCATGGCGCCCAGGTCCTCGCCCTTGCGGGTACGGACGGAGACGGTGCCGTTCTCCATGTCGCGGTCGCCAACCACCAGCATGAAGGGGATCTTCTCCAGGGTAGCCTCGCGGATCTTCTTGCCGATCTTCTCGTTGCGGCTGTCCACCTCCACGCGGAAGCCCTGCTTGCGCAGCTCCGCGGCCTGCTGCACGCAGTAGTCGGCAGCGCGGTCAGTAATAGGCAGGAAGCGTACCTGCTCGGGCATCATCCAGGTGGGCAGCGCACCGGCGTACTCCTCGATCAGGTAGGCCAGCGTCCGCTCATAGCAGCCCAGAGACGTGCGGTGGATGATATAGGGCAGGGCCTTGTTGCCGTTCTCATCGATATAGTACATGCCGAAGCGCTCCGCCAGCAGCATATCGATCTGGATGGTAACAAGGGTATCCTCCTTGCCGTACACATTCTTGTACTGGATGTCCAGCTTGGGGCCGTAGAACGCGGCCTCGTCAATGCCCACGGTGTAGTCCACGTTCAGATCCTTCAGGATGCGCTCCATGGCGGCCTGGGCGTGGTCCCACTGCTCCGCCGTGCCCTCGTACTTGTTGTTGGGGTTGGCGGGGTCCCACTGGGAGAAGCGGAACGTGCACTTTTCCAACAGGCCCACGGTGCCCAGGCAGTACTTGGCCAGATCCAGGCACTGCTTGAACTCCTCCTCCAGCTGGTCGGGGCGCAGCACCAGATGTCCCTCGGAGATGGTGAACTGGCGGACGCGGATCAGGCCGTGCATCTCACCGGAGTCCTCGTTGCGGAACAGGGTGGATGTCTCGCCCAGACGCATGGGCAGGTCGCGGTAGCTGCGGCCGCGGTTCAGGAACACCTGATACTGGAACGGGCAGGTCATGGGACGCAGGGCAAAGCACTCCTTCGTCTCATCCGCGGGATCGCCCATGACGAACATGCCGTCCAGATAATGATCCCAGTGACCGGAGATCTTGTACAGCTCACGCTTGGCCATCAGAGGCGTCTTGGTCAGCAGATAGCCACGCTGCTGCTCGGTGTCCTCCACCCAGCGCTGCAGAAGCTGGATAACGCGGGCGCCCTTGGGCAGCAGGATGGGCAGACCCTGACCGATGCAGTCCACGGTGGTGAAATACTCCAGCTCGCGTCCCAGCTTGTTGTGGTCGCGCTTCACAGCCTCCTCCCGCTCCTTCAGATAGGCGTCCAGCTCGTCCTTGTTGGGGAAGGCCACACCGTAGATGCGCTGCAGCTGCTTGCGGCTGGAGTCGCCGCGCCAGTAGGCGGCGTTGCAGGCGGTCAGCTTGATGCCGTTGCCCTTGATGCGGCCGGTGGAATCCACGTGGGGGCCGGCGCACAGGTCAACGAACTCGCCCTGCTTGTAGAAGGAGATGTGGGCATCCTCCGGCAGGTCGTTGATCAGCTCGACCTTATAGGGCTCCTCCTTCTCCTCCATATACTTGATGGCTTCCTCGCGGGGCAGCTCGAAGCGCTCCAGCTTCAGCTTCTCCTTGCAGATCTTGCGCATCTCCGCCTCGATCTCCGCTAGGTTGTCGGGGGTAAAGGCGAACGGCGCATCCAGATCGTAGTAAAAGCCGTTGTCGATGCTGGGGCCGATGGCCAGCTTCACCTCCGGCCACAGCCGTTTCACGGCCTGCGCCAGAATGTGGGAACAGGTGTGCCAGTACGTCTTGCGGTACTGCTCGTTTTCAAACGTAAATTCCTTGTTGACTTCGCTCATGTTCAGTTCCTCCTTTTGATTGGGGGCGGCAAATAAAAATCCCCACCCCTGATGTGTTCAGGGGTGAGGTAAAAATACTTTACTCCACGGTTCCACCCTGCTTACGGCCTGCACAGCATTTTTACTGTCCGCTGCGGATGGCGGGATATCTTTCGTCGAGACAAGGCGCAGGAGCGCAGGAATACGGTCTGTATTTCAAGCTTCTGCAACGCAGTATCGGCGGAAGAGATCCGGCATACGCCGTCGCTTTCGATCGCTGTAACGGGCGATACCCGTCCTGCTCCTCGCAGGCCGCTCGGGAGTGGTACAGGCCGCATGGTCGGCAGGGCGCTTTCAGCCGGGACGCCCCTCTCTTTGGCCGCGGAAACACAGCTTCTTCTCCGTCATCGCTTTTTGATGGCAACAAGTATAGCCCCTTTCCCGCCCCTTGTCAATCCCCCAAAACCGTTTTCCCTCCGCGCAAAAACCGTGCCGCGGCTCACGCCGCGGCACACAGCTTTTTTCAATCGCTCATTCCGGTGTGGACGACCTTGCCCATGTTCCACAGCAGCGCCACCCGCCGGGCGGCCTCCAGCCGCTCCTCCGGCGTGCGGTACTCTGCGTGCGCCGTCTCTGCGCCGCAGTCCATGCAGACCACGGACACGCTCCAGCCCTGCTCGTCCTGTATCAGTCCCGCGCCCCGGCAGATGGGGCAGTCCTCCAGCTCGATGTCATAAATAGGATCATCCATACGGCATCCTCCTTGTACTTATAAGATATTGTCACACAGCATACCACATCCCGCGCCGGTTGGCAATTGCAAAATGCGCCGCCGGGGTGTACAATGCCCATATATTTTACCCGCCGGAGGTTCCCGCCCCATGCTCACCAGTCTGCAAGTCTGCTTCAACGCCGTAGCGCCCCTGTTTCTCATCATGGCGCTGGGCTACGGTGCCAAATGTCTGGGCGCCATCAGCGTCGACGCCGTGCCGTCCCTGAACAAGCTGGCCTTCCGCTATTTCATGCCGGTCATGCTGTTCCGCAATCTGTATGACTCCTCCCTGTCCCACGCGGTGCAGCCGCGGCTGCTGCTGTTCGCGGTGGCGGCGGTGCTGGCGATGTACGGTCTGTCCATGGCGCTGGTGCTGTCCACGGAAAAGGATCCCGAAAAGCAGGGCGTGAAGATCCAGGGCATGTACCGCAGCAATCTGGCGATCATCGGCCTGCCGCTGGCCAAGGCGCTGGTGCCCGGCGCGGACATGGGCCCCGTGGCGATGCTGGCCGCGGTGATCGTCCCGCTGTTCAACGTGCTGGCCGTCATCACCCTGACGGTGTTCCGGGGCGAAAAGCTGCGCCCCGCCCGGCTCCTGCGGATGATCCTCACCAACCCGCTGATCATAGGCTCCGCGGTGGGTCTGCTGTTTCTGGCTGTGGACTGGAGACTGCCCGCCGCGCTGGAAGCGGCGGTGGATCAGGTAGCCGACATGACCAGTCCCCTGCTGCTGTTCCTGCTGGGCGCTTTCTTCCGCTTCAGCGGCCTGCAGCGGTACAGGCGGGACATCCTGCTGGTGTCCTTTGTCCGTCTGATCGTCATGCCCGGCATCCTGCTGACAACGGCCTACCTGCTGGGCATCCGGGACACGGGCTTTGCCGGTCTTATCAGCGTGTTTGCCAGCGCCACGGCCATCGCCTCCTTCACCATGACCCAGCAGATGGGCGGCGATTCGGAGCTGGCCGGCGACATCGTGGTGGCCACCAGCGCCCTGTGCATCGTCACCATGTTCGGCTGGTCGCTGCTGTTCCGGCAGCTGGGTGCGTTCTGACCCGGCGGTGCCGGGACGCCGTCATTCGCCCCCTACCCGTCTATCATTCCGAGCCAGTGACCGACGTCACTGGCGTGGGAATCCGTAACCTTTTAGCTGGGAATCTGCGGAAAAGTGCAGGAATTATGC
>OLRV01002718.1_pt1 | contig 13163 bp, 21 predicted proteins | sample 1672421 | NCBI WGS metagenome assembly OLRV01 (sample SAMEA3136684, study PRJEB25190) | human gut metagenome | biome: human gut; feature: human-associated habitat; material: faeces | place: Austria | collected 2013
GGTATGTGTTTAAAAGTCAATCCTCATTTCCCATTTTAAATTAACGTACATATAATAATCATAAACACCATTATCTATAAATATGTAGAACTTATGTAGGTGTAATTATCATCAACATACCTATGAATATAGGGTATTCTATATATGTCCTATTTATTCCAACAGAGAGGGTGACAATGAAAATCAGATACGACGTGGCATGTTACAGCGGTGACCGTGAGGAGCGCGTATTTAAAACCTTTTCTATGGCCGACGCACTCATTGTAATGTCAAAAAACGTCAACAAGCTCTATACTGACGTGTATATCTATGGCCCCCGCCATGAAAAGAATGAATACTATAAGCTAGCCGAATGGCACAGTCTGATTGACTAGCGCCCACAGCTCGGGCACTTGCAGAGTGCCCGAACATGTGCGCACTAGCACAAGGCCATATGAGAGGAGATAGTCATGAACGCCAACACGTACAAGCGTATCAATGGGTATACCTTTAGGTACCACCCCAGAGCTGCTGCGCCGTCAAAGAGCAGTATTGCACAGAACATCTGGCAAGCATACGACAAGCCCAGCGTTTTTAAAATCAAGGCGTGGTTGGATTGTGAGAACATGTGTTATGACCTTGACGGGTTTGGTTTGTGCATAACGGGCGCCAACTGTCAGACGTTTTCCGCGATGTTCGACTTTGCCCACCCTGAGACCGGTGAGCTTATGAGGGCACACATTACGCGTGATTACAATCACTTGTACCACCTTTAACGCCCATAGGTAGGGCACTTGTGAGAGTGTCCTGCTATATAGGCGTTGGGCCTATTGTTGAGAGGAGAATGGTATGAAATATCGTGGGATTGAGTTCGATGTTAGGCAAGAGGGGCATAATTGCTATTTGATGGCGATTGACTATGGCGACGAGGGTTTCTGCTCTATCATCGACGCCGGAAGCTGCTATTTGTTTGAACATGTGAGTTGTGACCAAATGTATTTCGATTCGTGTGACGTGGTCGATGATTTGCCTTTGGTTGCCGACATTGTGGCGAGCTATTGCGACATGTATATGATTGAGGAGGGTTAAATGATAGGAATTAGCGATGTTGCCAACGTAGCAGGATTGATGATTGTTGACCGTGATGAGTGGTATGACCATTAGAAAGACTATTTGAGCGATAGGCGCTATCGTGTTAAGTGTCTTGCGGGTTGTGGGAACATGGTGTCTGAGCAGCTTAAGGTCATGTTGGGAGGGGTGAAATATTACGTTGACATTGATTATCGGAACGGCAAGGCGTTCGTGCAAGGCCCTTGGTCGCAGATGAGCGTGAAGGTGCTCGATTGTGGCGGATGGGTACTTGAATACGTATAACAATTCTAAGAGTACCAGAGAGGTAAATCATGAGGGTGACGTTTGGACAAGTCGGTGACACTGACGAGAGGTTAGTGTATCTTGACGGACATTTGGTCGGCGTGTCAAGAGCCAAGCATGGGATAGTGGCTTTCAGAGAACTCAACTCTAGGTTGTGGAAGCGATTCGTTGGTGTGGGTGAGCTGAGGCGCTATATCGTCAGGTCGTTTTGGGCATTCGTATGAGTTAACTTGCATAATCTTTTTAATCATTGAGTTGTGAAGGTTTGGTGAAAAGGAGGTAATGCCATTGAATGTCGTTCAGTGTTTCCATGAGGTCTGGTAGAATTATGGGCGTAGCCCAGAAGGGTATCGAACGAAAGGGAGATTGATATGCTGCGTCAGATTACGTTCTATGAGTACGAGGTCGGAGTCAAGCGCTTCGAGCAGGTTGAGGGAACCGGCATGTATCAGCTTGCCAAGACGCCTGTCACCACGGTCGAGGCGACGTCCCTCACCAAGTCCGACGTGCGCAAGGCCATCATCGAGGCGGGCGTCGAGTGCCCGCGCGGCACCGAGGTCTACTGGACCAAGGTTGGCAAGGTTCTCTACCGCTTCACCACTGAGGCGCTTCTCGCCGCAGCCGAGTCCCGTGAGGTGCTTCCGCTCGACTAGGCGCGCAGACGCGGCGCTTCGGCGACTCGGAGCGTCGCGCCGCGTGGTTGGTCAAGTTCCGGTCAACGGTCCGGGCACCACGACTGAGAGGAGGCCATCATGGCCGATGGCATGGAGCTCATGAACGTCGCGCAGGAGCTCAGCGCGGAGCAGACCTCTATGTTCTGCTCGATTCAGGGCGGGACGCACGAGAGCAAGGTGGCAGTGTTCAACGCCTCCAACAACCCCGACCACAAGGTCGGCGACTACATCAACAAGGTCATTGTGGTCAAGGACGTTCTCGCCGAACTCATCGAGGTCACTAACGGGGAGACCGGTGAGATTGAGGTGACGCCGCGCGTCGTTCTCATTGACATGGACGGGAAGAGCTATCAGGCGGTCTCGAAGGGTATCTTCAACGCCCTCAAGAAGGCAATTGCCATCTTCGGCGCGCCGACGTGGGACGAGGGCCTTCCCTGCCTCATCAAGCAGGTGAGCGTCGGCAAGGGTTCCATGCTCACGTTCGACGTCCAGTAGGTAGGACGAGGCTCTGGGCGCGTGCCTTCAAACGCGCCCTTCTTCTTGTCTTTGAGGAGTGTGAAGAAAATGTTTTTTGTTGCCTGCCTTGTCGGGATTCTGTGGGCGTCGGAGTCGGCATACGAGAGGACAGGTCGAATGGTGTATGGTTGGGCTACTGTTATATCCCTTATCCTTCTTGGTTCTATTGCTATGGGGTGATTGCTTTGTCCAACCTCACTCGCTCAGGAGTCTGTTACGACTTGCGGAATTCTCCCTTTGACAGTGACTATGGGTGCTTTCTGCTTAAGTTCTCCTCCGTCTCGCACAAGGAGAAGTTCGACCGCGAGGTTCACAAGAAGGAGCTGTGGCTGAACGACAGCTTGCAGCGTCGTTTCAAGTGCCGACTGAGGTTCGACCTGTTGGCCGCTCTCCACTTCTACCGGCAGGTCGAGACGCGTGGGTTCTGCGTATACGACGCCCTTGAGGACCGGTGGTACACGGACATGGGCCAGATTACCTTTAACCTGTCGTAGGAGGCCACATGTTCAACTGGACAGTTTCTCGCCTCTCACGTCTAGCCTCAGCACTCCGAGCCTTCAACCGAGCGATAACCATGAGGACAAGGGAGCTTGTGGCTGCTGGCAGACCGGACCTCGTTGACCTTCTGCCGCAGCGCATGACCGCCGCCGACGTGAGGGCGCGCGTCAACAACGTCAACGACTTCCGCAGGATAGTCGGGTACCGCAACGACGCCAAGCGCGGGAGAACGTCCGAGCTTACGAGAATCCTGCGGACCGTGAGGCCGGACGCACTGGAGTTCACCGAGGAGAACGGTGCCGTCACGACGAACTATGCCAAGAGGGAGCACGGTTATGACGTGGCCGCAATTCGCCGTAGGCGTGCCGAGACCCTGCGTGACATGACGCGACCGCTCTACGAGGGAGACGAGACGTTCTCTCCCGGAGACATGTCGCCGACGGAGTACCAGACTTTCACGAACGACAACGACCTCACGCCGGACGGCGATGGTGAGCCGGATGATTCCACCATCGACGTGGACGAGCAGACTCTCAACCGGTGGAGGCAGGAGGACGCCCGCGCCAAGCGCTCGCAGGTCAGCATAGACGCCATGTACTACGTTTATCGCAACACGTGGACGCACCCACTGAACTACCATCAGCACATGGGCGGGTATCAGGACATGCTGGACGCGCTTGACTGGCTGGCAGAGAACCGACCCGACGTGCTCAACAAGGAGTTTGCCAAGGGTCGGGACGAGCTGGACCCACACTACATAACCGAGAGTGGTGGAAACTCGAACCCCTACATCAACACTCCCTATCAGACGAGGCATGACCGAGCCGTCAGGTACGTGGTCAACGTGGCGGTCATGGCGGGTATGCAGGGTGAGAGGACATGATATGACATACGTGGATGATTTGATTGACAGGGCCATACGAGAGGGGGATTGGGTCGGGCTGTCTCACATTGTCTCTGACATAGCGTCGGACGAAGAGCTGTTAGAGGACTACGGGTGCTCGCTGGCCTATCTGGACGATTTGGCGACCAACATGATTGGCCGTGAGGATGATAGCACGTTTGGTTTCGAGCAGGAGTGGTGGGAGGACGTTCTCATGCGGAGGAGCTACACCGCGGATTTCGAGACCACGACCGACCCCAATGACTGCCGCGTGTGGGCAGTAGCGACCTGCGAGATTGATGATTCCTGTGACAACATCGAGCACGGGACGAGCGTGGAGTGGTTCGTGGACTGGTGCAAGAGTCACGCTCAGTGCAACGTCTACTTCCACAACCTAGCGTTTGACGGTGCGTTCATCATGGACTGGCTTGAGCGGAATGGTTGGTTGTGGGTGCCGGACCGGAAGTCTGTGTGCGACCGCTCGTACACGACGGTAATCTCGGACGCCAACCAAGTGTACTGCATAGAGTTGTACTTCACACCCGTGTTTCACGTCAAGATTCTAGACTCCCTCAAGATAGTGCCTCTCAGCGTGGCTGCGATGGCGAAGGCTTACGACCTTCCCGTTCTCAAGGGGTCCATCGACTACACGGCACCCCGAGAGGTTGGCCACGAGCTGACCGACGAGGAGACTGCCTACATCGACAACGACGTTCGCATAGTGGCGATGGTAATGTCCCACTTCCTCAAGGAGGGGCTGAACAAGATGACAGCGGGGAGCAACGCGCTCTCCGACTATCGCTCTGGCATGGGTGGGAAGAAGGGGTTTCGCAGGTGGTTCCCCGCACTCAGCGACGAGGAGGACGAGTTCATACGCGGGGCGTACCGTGGTGGATTCACCTACGTCGCGCCGAGGTATCAGGGCAGGAGGCTCGGAGAGGGAATCGTGTTCGACGTGAACTCGCTCTACCCGTCCGTCATGTATGGGTGCTCAGGCGAGAGGTTGCCATATGGAATCCCCGAGCGCTTCGAGGGTGCGCCAAAGCCGACGGAGGCGTTCGACCTCTGGGTGGCGCAGGTGACGTGCGCGTTCCGTCTGCGCGACGCGCACATACCGTGCATACAGCTCAAGGGCAACTTCAGGTTCTCGCAGACCGAGTATCTGGAACGCAGCGACGGTGAGGTCACGTTCACGGTAACGTCCGTTGACTGGGACCTTATACGACAGCAGTACCACGTCTATGACGTTCGCTGGCATGGCGGCTATATGTTCAGGTCGGCGAACTTCCTCTTCAAGGAGTACATAGACCATTGGGTCGGCGTCAAGAATCAGGCCACCATAGACGGGAACGGTGGCATGAGGCAGATTGCAAAGCTGATGCTCAACTCCCTCTACGGCAAGTTCGCCACGCGCACCACGGTGTACTCAAGAAGACCGATGCTCGTGAATGACGTGCTCAGGTACGTGGACCTGCCGCCGACGCACCGAGACCCCGTGTACCTTCCCGTCGGGGTGTTCGTCACAGCATGGGCGAGGTACAAGACGATACGCTCGGCGCAGTCAGTCTATGACAGGTTCGTCTATGCTGACACAGATTCCATACACCTTCTTGGGACGGACGTGCCGGATGGGCTTGACGTTGACGATGTTAGGCTAGGAGCGTGGAAGCACGAGAGCACGTTCCACAAGGCCAAGTTCCTTCGGGCCAAGTGCTACATTGAATACGAGGAGGGTTCGATAAGGCCAACGGTACACGTTGCAGGTATGCCGTCTAACGTCCACTCAAGGGTCAACATCGGCAACTTTCAGGTAGGTGCCGAATACTTCGGCAAGCTTTACATGCATCGCGTCAGGGGAGGAATCGTTCTTGTCCCGGGTGACATGCAGATAAGGGAGTAGACATGAGTCGTAAATACGAGCTTAACCAGTTTGGTTCTCTGTGGTTTATCAGGGTCACTGAGATTGTAGGTTACAGCATCACTGTGAACCAGTTCAAAGTGAATGAGAGCAACCCGGTGGAAGCGCTTAAAGTCGTGGTTGAGTATCTGGACGGGGAGGATTGTGATGATTGACTTCGTGCTAGTGAAGAACGTTCTCATATGTGCCATACTGGCCCTTTTCGTCATATGGTTGGTTCTTGTCATGGTGTACTTTGGCGCAAGCGTGGTGGACCACGTGTGTGATGTGAGAAGGAACGTCGAGCATCTTAGGAGTAAGTGATATGTCACTGTTCAGGTTCATCCTAACCTGTGTCCACCCCGGGCACTTTGCCGTCGTTCACGATGGGTATACCGTAATTGACATTGTTGGTAAGGACAGAGCGCTAGAAGATGTGAACGTCTCATTTTATCGTAACCATGAGGTGTTCAGGTGGCAGGTCATTAATGACAGATGTACCATATGGGTCGCTTAGTTAGGAGAATATTATGGATTACATTTACAGCGTGTCGATGTGCGCTACGATTGATACCTACGTGTACGGGATATACCGCTTCGACGGGAGCCACGTGAGGCTCGGTGAGATTACGTTCGGTGAGCTTGCCGAGATTCATCCCGGACTCAGGAACAACGCTGACGCCCTAGTATGGCTCAATGCCAACGCAGCCGACGTGTTCGACGCAATCGAGACGTTCGACGTCACGTAGAAATTTTCTAGTTGACAGTAAGGCTCCCTTTGCCTATTCTCAGGCAAAGGGAGCCTTTTCGTATGAAGGGAGGTTATCGTTATGCCGTTCGTGTTTGTCGATGAACTTGGCGAGGGTCAGGAGGCGGCCGAGGTCTACTCCCCCGACGAGTACAACGCCCTCATGATGGAGAGGGACACGGCAATCGGCAGGGCCGAGGAGTTCGAACGTCAGGTGTCAGAGCTGACCGGTGAGCGTGACTCGCTCATGGGTGAGCTTGACGATGCCAAGCGAAAGTTCGCCGACTCGTTCCTCTCGTCACCCGAGCACATGAAGCAGACGCAGCGTCAGGAAATGAGGGAGGAGGAGCGACCGTCAACGTTCGCCTCCCTGTTCAAGGGAAGGAACAAGGAAAATGCCAATTAAGCCCAGCAGGGAGACGATTCTGGCCGACGAGGTCAGTCGTTCCAACCCGAACTTCGGTCACGATGCACTTGAGGCAATCATCAACGACACGCCGGAGCTTGCCGAGGCGCTTCTCGCGCGAGGTCTGGTGGAGGAAGTGAAGGAGTAGAGCATGAATCCCGTTCGCGTGCCCGATGACACTCGCTCGATTCAGAACATCGGCGAGTTCATCATGTCCTACCAGCCCTATCAGAATGCGTTTCTGAACGCGCTCGTCAATCGAATCGGTCGCGTTCTCGTCACGTCCCGCCTGTGGAACAACCCGTTGGCCGTGTTCAAGAAGGGCAAGATGGAGTACGGCGAGACGGTCGAGGAGATTTTCGTCAACATCGCCAAGCCGCACTCGTTCGACCCCGCCAAGGCGGAGTCCGAGGTGTTCAAGCGCGAGATTCCCGACGTCCGCGCCGCTTTCCACACGATGAACTACCAGAAGTTCTACAAGGTGACCATTTCCAACGACCAGCTGCGTCAGGCGTTCCTCAGCTTCTCCGAGCTGAGCGACCTCATCGCCCGAATCGTGGACTCCCTCTACACGTCCATGAACCTCGACGAGTACCTTGTGATGAAGTACATGCTCTGTCGTGAAATGCTCAACGGTGGCATCTACACCGTCACCACCCCGGCAATCTCCGGCGCTGACGCCGACCCCGAGGGTGCCGTCGAGCTGTACCGCCAGTACACCAACGCGCTGACCTACCTCAAGTCCACGTACAACCGTGCGGGCGTGCGTACCTCCACGCCCGTTGACCGTCAGGTAATCATCGTCCCGGTCGCGGCGGAGGCCACCATTGGCGTCAAGGTCCTCGCCAACGCGTTCAACATCAGCGAGGTCGAATATCTCGGACGCCGAATCGGAATCGACTCGTTCGACTTCGACGCGGATGACACCGCCCGTCTCGCGGAGATTTTCGAGAACGACCCCGACTACACCCCGCTCAACGGGACCGAGGTCACGGCGCTCCAGTCCGTCTCCGCGTTCAAGTGCGACCCAGAGTGGTTCATGGTGTTCGACAACTTCGACCAGTTCACTGAGAACTACAACGGACAGGGACTCTACTGGCAGTACTTCTACCACGTGTGGAAGACGTTCTCGGCGTCCCCGTTCGTAAACGCGATTGTCTTCACGTCCCAGACGAACGAGGTCACCGAGGTCACCGTCGCGCCCGTGTCCTCTAACGTCGCCGTCGGCACGTCCATCCAGATGACCGCCACGGTCGAGGGGACAGGCCTCTATCCCAAGGCCGTCACTTGGTCCATCAAGGGTTCCGAGGAGCTGGCGTCGGGGACCAACATCGACCCGACGAGCGGCGTGCTCCACGTCGCCGCCGACGAGACGGTCGGCAACACCATCACCGTCACGGCATCTGCCTCCGACGGTCAGACGGGCACCTCCACCATCACCGTGGTGGCCTCGTCCTGATAGCTACGCCCTTCCCTCTCCCCTGCGCCGCCGCGTGTCCTGCCATGCACGCGGCGGCGCTCCCATAGGAGGTGAACATGGCCCTTCCGAACTACTCACCGTCAGGCCGCATCATCTTCGGCTCCGTCCCCTGGGACAGCTCGTATGTCAACGTGCGCCTGTATTCGTCTCTGACGGAGCAGTACAACGACATAGCGTCTATGATGAACACGAGCGCTGGCGCGAACGACTATGTTTACATAGGCAGGAACAGGCGCCTAAAGGTGCAGATTGAGGCGGACCGCCTCTATCACTGCAACTACTGCATGTACCGAAACGACTCCATAACGGACGGTTGGATTTACTGCTTCGTCTCCGACGTGCAGTATGTCAACGACCACACGTCCGAGGTCACTCTGGAGACCGACGTGTTCCAGACGTACCTCTACCAGACTGACTGGACGATTCCCGCCTGCTTCATAGAGCGGGAGACCACCCCGAGCGAGGACGATAGGTACATGCTCACCTCCGAGCCGGACTTCCCTCTCATATACACGGTGGACCAAGTGACACACCAGTGGTTCGACGCGTCCGCGTTCGTGATAATGACGTGCGGAAATCCCAAGGAGAACCAGAACATAATAGAGGACGTTCTCAACCCTATGGGCTACTATGCCTCGCCAGCACCCGTGTCGTGCTACAAGGGTCTTATTGAGGGATGCAACATGTTCGTTGCGTCTGGCATATCGCCGACGGGCATCATCACCGAGGACATAGAGGCGTTTCTCAACAAGATGAACCAAGCCGGGTCAATCGAGTCGATAGTCGCGGTGTTCACCATCCCGAGTTTCGCGGCAGACGAGATTTTCCCTCTCTTGGAGAACCAGTTCGTATCCACGAACACGAGACCTGATGGGCCGACGTTCTCTAACGTGCAGTTCGACGCACCCCCTAGGGGAACGTCACTCAACGGGTATACCCCTCGAAACAAGAAGCTGCTGTACTATCCATACAACTTCTGCAAGCTTACCGACTTCAACGGCTCCACGTCCGAGCTACGCTACGAGCTGATGGGAAACGATGGGCAGATTGACATCAAGTATGTCGTGAGTCCCACGTGTCAGGCGTTCGCCTACCCCGACTCATACATGGGAATAACCGGATACGACGTTGGCATCGTGACCGCGTGCGGCGCTCAGGGTTCGTGGGCGAACAACACGTTCACGACATGGCTTGCGCAGAACTCCGGCACCATCGCCCTCACCATCGCTGGGCTTGCCGTGGCGGGTGCCGCAGGAGCCGCCACCGTCGGCGCGGCATCCGCCGCTCTCGTCCCCGTCGAGGCGGCGTCCCCCGTCATGACCTCTGCGGGTCTCGGGGCGGGGCTTGCCGCAGCGGCGTCCAACCCGCTTGTCTCTAAGACGGTCATGGGTGCCGCCGCAGGTGCGGGAATGATGGCGAACTCCGCGTGGAACGCGTCCAAGCAGCCGACCGTGACGCGAGGGCAGACCGGTGTTGACGTGACGTTCGCTACGGGTATGCAGGGCGTCCATGCCGAGCGCGTATGCTGCAAGGCCGAGATTGCCGAGCAGATTGACGAGTTCTTCGACAGATGGGGATATGAGGTGGACCGCATAGAGGGCGTTGACATAACGTCGAGACCGAGCTGGAACTACGTCAAGACGCAGGGGTCCGCACCTCGTTCCGTCAACGTCGCAGCCGGCTCCGCAGCACCATTCTCTCGTGGCAGGGGCACGCCCGCCGAGGCGCTTGACGTCATACGCAGGGCGTTTGACAACGGCGTGACGTTCTGGCACACTACGACCAACTTCGGTAACTTCTCTCTTGCGAATGGGGTGAGCTGATGTACGCGGGCATATTCACGCCGTCGGGCATGGTCCCGCCGACCATCACCCAGAACGGCAAGAGGTCGCAGGAAGCGCAGACCATCATCAGCAACAACGAGACCGCGACCATGTTCATGTGGCGTCTGATGAACCTCGCAATCTCGGTGTTCAAGTGGGACAACCTGCCAAAGGGCGTTGACGAAAGGATGCTCGAGTTCTGGTTGCTGCGAGACGGCTTCGTCGGCTTCTTCTATGACGAGGCTTTGAAGGCAGACGAGAAGAGACGCGCGCCCGAGGGGTACGCAGTCCTCCCCATGATGATTTCAGGTCAATGGGACATGTACGAGTACCCGAGGGACAGGCGCGCCTATGCCGTCAACGGGTTCCAGTATCAGTGTACTGAGGACAACTCCGTCATCATATTCCAGAACTATCTCCGCGTTCCCATGTGGATGACGTTGTGGCAGTACGCGTTTCGCCTTGCTGAGGTCCAGCGCACCATCGACATTAACTGCAAGCAGCAGCGGACCGCGCGCGTCATTCGCTGTGACGAGAAGCAACGTCTCACGTATCTCAACGCCGCCAAGGAGGTGGATGAGGGACGCAACTGGGTTCTGGGTGACAAGAACCTCGACATGGACGCGTTTCAGGTGTTCGACATAACCACCCCATACGTTGCTAACGAAATGCAGGTCTACAAGCATCAGCTCTGGAACGAGGCGCTGACATATCTCGGAATCGAGAACGTGAACACCGACAAGAAGGAGCGCCTTATCTCCGACGAGGTCGTGAACAACATGGGCGACGTGGAGGCCGAGCGATTCACTCGCCTCAACGCGCGCAAGCAGGCCTGTGAGCAGATTAACGAGCTGTTCGGCCTTCACGTTGACGTTGACTTCCGCTCCGGCACCTACATCCGCACTGGTGCCACGGGCAACGCACAGATTGAGACTACGGGCATGACCCCCTCCGAGGTTCCGGGTGATGATTATGAGTAGATACACGACAGAGCTGCGCTATCCCATCGAGCAGCGACTTGACTATCTCAAGCTGGAGCACGTCGAGGAGAGCTGGCCGCAGGTCTATGACTTTCTGGGTCTGTCGGATTATCCCATCTATGACGAGGCGCATAGACGGGTGCTCAACGACAAGATTATCCGCCGCTACTACTTCCGCGAGATTGGCTTCGAGACGTGGAACCAGTTCAGGTGGCACCTACGTGCTCACATGCACGAGGTCATGCCGTACTTCAACGAGCTATATGAGACGGTCGGACTCATAGAGGACCCATTGTCAACTAGGGACATGTCGTTTGACGAGACGGGAGACAGGACGAGGAAGTTCTCGGAGAGCAGGCACAACGAGTCAACGTCTCACACTGGCACTAGCTCGACCGGTACGACGAGCGACAAGAACGTCTTTCAGGATACCCCGATGAACGGTCTGGACACCGGTGCGGTGCAGTCCATGGACTACGCCACCAACGTGACGTTCGATGATGGGTCCACGACCACCGAGGGTGAGTCCGATGTGACCGGCTCAGGTGACGTGAGCACCACGTCCGACGAGGGTGAGTCCCACGGTCTGTCGCACCGCGAGCGTGGGTACGACAGACCACAGGCAGAGACCCTCTTGACATATCGCAAGGCGATACTCAATATTGACCTAGAGGTGGTCGAGTCCTGCAACGACCTCTTCATGGGACTTTGGTAAGGAGGAGATATGGAACCCTGTTCAGGATTTCCGTTCCGCTTCTACTGTCAGAAGGTTCTTCCGGCGGTGTACGACGATTCCCTGTCGTACTATGAGGTACTGTGCAAACTCACTGACACGGTGAACAAGTTCATAGACGCCGACAAGGGTGACATAGAGGAGTTGCAGAAGGCAGTCAACGAACTCTACGAGTACGTACATGGCACAGCATGGGAGGATGCAATCTGCCAGTGGGTGAACGCCAACCTCCCTTGCATCGTCGCGCAGGTGTGCAAGTGGTTCTGGTTTGGCATCAACGACAACGGTAACGTCGTGTGCGTCATCCCGACGAGCTGGAACAACATGAACGTCACGTGGAACATGGACTTCGGGAGCGCTGACTTCGGGCGCCCCACTATCGAATGGGAGTAGACAATGGCTGACCAGACCTGCAACCCCTCCATCCTGACTCAGGCCCTCGGCATCACCGCCACCGGCCCGCGTACCGTCATCGTCCCCGCCGACCCTATCATCTGGGACGCCTCCACCAGCTACGAGTACCTTACCCTCGTGACGTCCACAGACTTCGGGCAGGGGTACGTGTCCAAGCGTGACGTTCCCTCTGGCACGCCTCTCACTGACACTGACTACTGGATTCCCGTCGCTCAGTTCAACGCCCAGCTTGCGGAGATTCAGAGGCAGCTCGCAACCAAGGCATCCCAAGAGCAGGTTGACGGCATTGAGACCCAGCTCGAGACCAAGCCTTCTACGGAAGACCTGACGGCCCTCAAGGAGTCCCTTGAGGAGAGCATCGCCGCAATCGGCACGGTGAGCGGCGTCGTTGACAACGACAAGGGGTTCGTGCAGGACTCCACGAGCGCGGTCATGCTGCCGGGAGTTGGTGCGGGCATAGCCAACGGGTGTGACCTTCATGGCATGGCATCGATTCTCTCGACGTGGATTAACTCTAATTTGAAACTGGGTTACGACAACCGGAACACGTTCAAGTATGTCAAGAGCGGTTCCAGTTACACCCCCTACATGCCGACCGACCATATGAACGCCGGCTACCTGCCGATTGACTGCGCTACGTTCACACAAATGGTAGCGAACAACATGACCGGATCATCGTCTCCATACAGCGGCTCCCCTTACCTCACGTCGCAGGGTCCCAAGATGTTCAACTACACCGACCCCAAGGTAATTAAGTA
>OLRV01002719.1_pt1 | contig 13161 bp, 22 predicted proteins | sample 1672421 | NCBI WGS metagenome assembly OLRV01 (sample SAMEA3136684, study PRJEB25190) | human gut metagenome | biome: human gut; feature: human-associated habitat; material: faeces | place: Austria | collected 2013
AGGTTGCGAGAATCATATCAGGCATTCCACAGATGCCGGAGTTCTCATCAGAGAGTATGAGCGTATCTGATGCGAGCCAATTGATCGGACTTCCTGTAACAGCAATCCGGGCAGGGATTGTGTATGGGTGGTTGCCGATTGGCGTGGCTGTACAGAATAATAAGCCAGCAAAAAGTCTTTCCGGCGGACGAATTACTTACATTATAAGTCCCAGAAAGGTTTATGAAGTAACTGGTCATGTCTGGAAAGGCAAAGAGGCTCTCAATAAGTGAGTGCCCCGGAGGGAGTCGGTACCTCCACCCCGGGGCTTTGCACCACTAAAACACCTTAGTGGATAGATACATTATAGTTCTCTATCTGCTAATTGTAAAGACAAATAAGAAAAAATAAGGAGAAATTAGCTAGATATGAGTGAAATTAGAAACGAAAATCAGCCAACATGGGCTGACATCGAAGTAGCGCTTGCAACTGAAATCGTTGAGGAAAGCAAGAAGAAATCAAGAAAGTGGTTCACAGCATGGATTGTAACAGCCGCCGCACTGGTGGCAAGCAACCTTGCGTGGATCATAGGAGGTATCAGTGAATAATTTGAAAAACATCATCTGTGCCGCATTGATCGGAAGCTTTTCCACGTTCCTTCCGTTCTGGCAGTGGGGCGGACCGGGCAGACAGCTTTTTGCGGCGGCGATGACCACGATGATCATATACGGAATCCTCTGGGATATTGATACGCCAGAGGGAAAGGAGAATGAAAATGTATAAGAAAGAGATTGACGAAATTTACGAACTCTGTAAAAGAGTTGCAAATGAAGTTCCGACAGCAAATGCCTCGTTCAATTATTCAATTTATGGCATGAGTGTATGTGCACTTAAAAGGAAGGAAGATGTTAATCTTCCCGAAGACAAATTTAAATGGGATTTGTATCAGAGTGTATCTTTTAATCCATTTTACGAGAAAGAAAGTCGTGAAAGTCTCAATAAAATCAAAGCTTTCTTGCTGGAACTTCTGATAGATGGGGGGTGCCCGTTAAATGCTGAATCAGACAGAGCTGAAGCTCCTGCCGACAATGGAACTGACAGCGGCAGTGAACGAACTTTTAGAGGAACTGAACAGGCGGAAAGCGTACATTCTTGACTGGGAAAATCCGGACATGTATCTGAATCATCTTGAGTATCATTGCGCTGGTGGAATCTTTCCAAGCGGCGAGCAGAATCCGGCGAGAGGGGATGGTTCTGACAATGTTTACTGTTTCTTTAGCGAGGTGAGAAAAGATGCAGGAGAGAATTGACGAGATTCTTGCCCTGATAGACGAGCAGCTTTCTCTTGTAGCTGATAACTACATTGAGAGTTCATACAAGGCAAGGACACTGGCAAGCTACGTGCAGGCCTTAAATGGGCTTTTAACGGCTCAGAAATCATATAAGGAGGAATAGTAATGGCAACACCAGTATTAATTATCGGAAAATCTGGTTCTGGCAAGAGCACCAGTCTTAGAAACTGCCAGAATGAACACTGGAATCTTATTAGAGTATTGAATAAACCGCTTCCATTTAAAGGAAAGATTGACGGATGGTTTACAGATGATTACCAGCAGGTAATGAAGTGCCTGATCGCATCAAAAGCGGAGTCAATTGTGATTGATGATGCAGGATATCTTATCACGAATCATTTCATGAAGGGGCACGCTTCTGCTGGAAAAGGCAATGCAGTGTTCGCTCTGTACAATGACATTGGGGACTATTTCTGGAATCTTATCCAGTTCATTGTAACAAAAGTACCGCAGAATAAAATTGTTTACCTTATGATGCATGAAGAAAAAGATGATTCCGGGGAAGTAAAACCTAAGACAATTGGTAAGCTTCTGGACGAAAAAGTTTGCATCGAGGGTATGTTTACCATCGTTCTTCGCTGCATCGAAGAGAGCGGCAAACACTTATTTGTCACTCAGTCCAGCCAGGGAGCAGTAAGTAAGTCCCCGATTGGAATGTTTGACAGTTTAACTATTGGTAACGACCTTGCAGAGGTGGATAAGGTTATTAGAGATTATTATGAATTAGGGGGAACAGATAATGCAGAAACCAAATAATTACGATACTACACAGGCAGCAGGAGAATTTGAGCCGATTAAGCTCGGCGGACACAAAATGGTAATTAAGCAGGTATCAGAGAAAAAATCCCAGGGTGGGCTTGATATGCTTGTTATCTTGTTTGATTTCGCAGAAGGTGATGAACAGGCGGGGTACTTTATGAAGCAGTTCGAAAACGATATCCGTCCAGACAAGAAATATCCGAACGCCGGCACTAACTATATGGTCATTGACGAGAGGGTAGATTATGGTGTCCGTAACCTTAAAACATTTATCACATGCGTAGAAAAGTCAAATCCGGGATTTGCCGTTAAGTGGGGCGATAATTTCGGGCAGCAGTTTAAGGGAAAACTGATCGGCGGCATCTTCCGTCTGGAGAGAGACTGGTACGACAATAAAGAAGTAAAACGTCACAAACTTGCATGGTTCCGCAGCGTGGAAGGAATCAAAGATGCAGATATTCCGGAAGAGCGTACCACAAAGGCCTATGACGATCATCTGAAGGAAGAAGCTATCATGGGAGCAAGTCCAGCAGGTACGGACTTTATGAGTATTCCAGACAGTGTACAGGAAGAACTTCCGTTCAATTAAAAGGATGTGTTTTTAATGGTTATACAAGTGGACACAAGGGAACATAAATCAGAATGGGGACGAATTCAGAGTCAGTTTGATAGCCTTGGAGTGCAGTATTTTCGCTCTAAATTGTATTGCGGTGATTATCAATCACTGGACAATGCAAAACTCTGTATTGACCGTAAAAAGGATTTGCAAGAGCTTTGCGGAAATGTCTGCCAGCAGCATGAAAGATTCAAAGCAGAGCTTATCAGAGCGCGTGAAGCAGGTATTCAGTTGATTATCCTATGTGAACATGGGCCAGATATTAAGTCCGTTGGTGATGTGTATTTTTGGGAGAACCCAAGAAAACACAAAGTTATCTGGAAGACGGTAAACGGTAAGAGAGTAAAGACTGTAATCTCTGACAAGGCTGTTGATGGCTGCCAGTTGTATAAATCTCTCTGCACAATCAGAGATAGATACGGAGTCCGATTTGAATTCTGTACAAAAGAAGAAACCGGGCGGCAGATCGTGGAGCTGCTGTCATGACTAAGGAAGAAATCAAACAGTCAGTGAAAATGTCGGAAATTCTTTCCAGATACGGACTAAGGCCGAATAGAGCAGGATTTATATGTTGCCCTTTTCATAAGGAAAAGTCAGCATCCTGCAAAATCTACGATGATTCCTTTTACTGTTTCGGCTGTGGAACCGGTGGCGATGTGTTTGATTTCGTGATGCAATACGAATCCATCCCTTTTAGCACTGCATTTATTGAGCTGGGCGGTACTTATATTTCAAAAAAAGGCAAAAGTCGTAACCAGATCAGGCATGAAGTGCGAGATATCAAAGCAAAAAGATACAATCCCGTTCAGGATCATAGTGAACTTGAACAGATAGAAAAGAATATACTTATGTACGAAACAGCACTAAAAACGTTCCCTCCTGATTCAGAAGAGTGGTATATGTGCCAATTTAATCTCGAGAAAGAAAAAAGCAGATATGAATTGCTGTCTGTTAAGTCAGGAGGTGAGAAAAATTCTTGAAAATATTGAAAATTTACAGGCACAAGACTTTATGGAGAAGCAGTTGTATGAAGAGCTTTTTGCGATAAAAAGTAAAATCGACCGCTCAGAAATCAAATTCAAACTGATGGACCGGGCAAAAAGTGTGAAAGCGAAGCATATAGCAGAAGAGTTCATAAAGGAATTCCAGAAAGCAGAGCAGGAAAAGGAAAAAGAAGAAAAAGCAAATCGTTCCATGCAGCTGGTTGAAAACATCACAAACTTTTATCCTGATTCTGTTGATAAGGAATATCCTAATATGGCTTGTGGCAGCTGGATAGCTACAGAGAATGGAATATTTTCTTCTGAAACATCTAAGGCGAGAGAACTTGTATGTCACCACCCGATCATGCCGATACGCCGACTGAAAAACATTGAAACAGGTGAAGAACAGATCACAGTGGCTTTTAAAAGGGATGGATATTGGACGGAAATAACTGTTCCAAAAATTGACATTGTGACCTCTAGAGCGATAACTAATCTTGCAAGGTTCGGCGTACAGGTTAATTCAGAGAACGCAAGGCTCCTTGTAAAGTATCTGGCAGATGTTGAAATGTACAATGCCGATATGATCGACATACAGCACTCTACAAGCAAGTTAGGATGGCATGGCAATGTGTTTGTACCTTACGACCTTTCGATCGTTTTTGACGGTGAATACCGCTTTAAAACACTATTCCAGAGTATACAGGAAAGTGGAGATTACTTCAAGTGGGTGACTCTGGCTAAACAGCTGCGGTCGTGCGGACGATTAGAGCCACGAATAGCACTGGCGGCATCTTTTGCAAGTGTGCTTGTACAGCCGCTTGATGTATTACCGTTCATCGTAGATTTCTACGGACAGACAGGTGGTGGAAAGACAGTAACGATCAATATAGCGGCATCAGTTTGGGGAAATCCTGCGCCGGGAGCTTACGTTGGAAACTTTCGATCAACAGATACATCATTAGAGACTAGAGCAGATATGCTTAATAATTTTCCAATGATCCTCGATGACTCGAAGAACGCTTCTCAATATATTCGGGACAACTACGAAACATTGATCTATAATCTCTGTTCCGGCAAAGGGAAAGGAAGGTCAAATAAGGACCTCGGAGCAGCTAAGGAAAATACATGGAGTAATGTGACTATTTGCAACGGTGAGAATCCTATTTCGGAATTTGCAGACTCCGGCGGAGCTATCAACAGAATTATTGAGATTGAGTGTTGCGAGGATATTTACGAGAATCCGGCAGAGATCAACAGCGTTGTCACGAAGAACTACGGCTTTGCTGGAAGAGTATTTGTTGGAAATTTGAAACAGTTCACATCGGACGATCTGAAAGAAATGAAAGCCGAAATTGAGAAAGGTTTTGACGGATATGACTTTCCAGCAAAACAGGTCATGGCTATATCTACACTTCTGCTGGCTGACAAATTAGCTACAGATTTCATATTTAAGGATGGACGTGAGCTGACGGTCGAGGACGTTGTGGACATACCTACACGTAAAAAAGACGTATCTGAGGGACAGAGGTGTTATGAATTCATTCTTGAAAGTCTTTCCGTGTACGGGCAGCACTTTGATGCTCAATTCAGTTGCGATCAATGGGGATTCAAGGAAACGCCAGATGAGTATGGAGATGTATATGTATATTTTTATCCGAAACCTCTTGAAAACCTTTTGAAAAATAATGGATTCTCCAGAAAAGCCTTTTCTGCCTGGGCAATTAATCGAGAATTGATTAAGCATACAGGAAAGAGGGATACGGTACTAAAAAGAGACGGGGGAAGCGTGATGAGGCTTATTGCAGTAAAGGTTGTCAACATAAAAAGCCTCGAAAATGAGCAAGAAAATGAGGTTATTGAAACTGGCTTTCTGCCAACTAATGCCGAAACAAATGTTCCGTTTTCGTAATTTGTAACCATGTAACCGTTGTAACACGAAAAAAAACGTCCTATAGGAGAAAGTTTGAGAGTGTATAAAAAACATATACTCTAGTGATTCTCCTATATGAAAACCTTGGTTACATTGGTTACACGGTTACATACCTCTGAAACCCGCATAAAATAAGGGTTTTTGGCGTAACCAATAGGTCGAAAAAGTCGGTTACACGTTGGTTACAAAATTAAAAAGCATATACAATTAGATTTATTATAGCAAAATTAATTGAATATTACAAAAATATTTAGTTGACATAATTATTACAAGGAGTGGTTACAAAATGAAAAAAGACGATCTCAATAAAAAGCAGAGATATGCATTAGATACGATGCTGTCTGGCAGCAATGTTTTTCTGACAGGTGACGCAGGAACAGGCAAGACAACGGTTATTCAAACGTTCATCGATGAGGCGGAAAAAGCTGGTAAAAATGTTCTGGTATCCGCCACTACTGGAATTGCAGCGGATAATATCGGATATGGGGCAACTACCGTACACCGGGCATTGAATATTTCAATTAAATTTGAGGACTATAAGAAAAAGGTGAAATCCAGAGCTGAACTTCTGAAAGAAGCAGATGTTCTTATCATTGATGAAATCAGCATGTGCCGGTTCGATTTGTTCAATATGATTGCAAAGACGATCATCACGGAGAATAAAGAGAGAGCAGTTGACAGACTTCTAATCGGAGAGGACAAAGAAGACATTCAGTTAATCGTGATAGGCGATTTCTACCAGCTTCCCCCAGTTATCACGACAGATGACCGCAAAATTCTCTGCCGGATGTATGGATCTGATTATGGAAAGGGCGGAAAGTACGAACACGGATATGCCTTCATGTCTGAATACTGGAAAGATATGTCATTCGAATATATTAAGCTTGATGAAGTATGCAGGCAGAATGATGAGGGATTTAAGTATGTGCTGAATGATATTAAATATGGCAACAATATTAGAAAATCCATTGCATATCTGGAGAACAACGAATCAGACAAGGTTATACCGGAAGCACCGTTCTTGGTTGGCACTAATGCAGAAGCTGACAGAATTAACAATACTTTCCTTGGCAAGTTGGATAAAAAGACCGAAAAAGTGTTTCATGCAGCAGTTGACGGCGAGCTAACATCTGCCGATATTAAGAACATTGCATTTGCCAGAGAGGACTTAATTCTTAACATCGGTGCAAAAGTGATGATTACCGTCAACGATCTGTCTGGTAATTACGTTAACGGAACGATTGGTATTATTCAGAAAATCGTAGACAATGGAGAGTTTGAAGAATCCTATCTGATTATTAAAACGGACAAGGGTAAAACAGTTAACTTGTACAGATACAGCAAAGACATTGAGAAACAGGTTATTGAGGAATCCGAACAAGAAAAGGACGGTCAGAAGATCGTGAAAGAGAAGATTGTCCGTAAGAAAGTTGGGTCATTCTCTCAGTTCCCGGTAAAACTTGCCTGGGCAATCAGTATTCATAAATCACAGGGACAGACATTTGAAAAGATTAATATTGATCCTTGCTGTTGGGATCCAGGACAGTTCTACGTGGCTGTTTCCCGGGCTAAATCAGCTAACGGCATACATTTTATCAGACCGATTAAGCAAAGCTATATAAAGGCGTTTAGCAAGGATAACGAGCAACTTCTTGAGCAGAGTTTTGAGGTGGAAGAAGGTGTGTAACTATGAGGGTGACACATGAGCAGATACCGAACACTATAAAGTTTTTACAGATCGACTTTCCGGCACTGGTCCTCCAGACTGCCGGAATCGAAGAAAATGATGAATACTGGCAGCAGGTGACAGAGCAGATTCATATCATGTCAGAAAAATATCGAAAAAACGGGTTTGTAGATCATATGCTATTGGCTTATGCGGACTATCTCGAAAAAATGTTTAAAAGAGCGCAGAGGATGAAAAAGGAGCGTGAGAAGAATGTACAAACAGAAGTATAAAGAAGGTCAGCAGATTCACAAAGACATATATCTGTACATCTGCCGATATATCAAGGAACATCGGTACGCACCGTCCTACAAAGAGATCGCCGACGGGGTTGGCGTGTCAAACGCCACGGTACTTCGTCACATGGACATGCTGCGAACTGATGGGCTGATCGAAACGGATCACCCGAAGACGCCGAGAGCGTTCCGGTTGACAGGATATGAGTTCGTGACAAGGAGGAAGAAACATGAAACTGTATGAACTGTTCAAGGGTACTGAGTATATCGGAGAGTTCACCCTTGACGAGATCATAAGCATCACGGGAGCACATCGAAGCGCACTACTCAACAGCGCGGCACACGGTGTCCTCGTGAATGATTTGTGGGACGTCTCTCCGGCTTATGATCGGACTTTAAACCGAAATGATGATGGCTCATTGCTTAAGCAGTTTGAAGCCGTTGCAGGGCATATTAGGAGGTGCGTGAAGCGTGAGCAGTAAGCTTAAAGCAAGGCCGCGGAAGCAGAGACTTCCTCTAGCTCAGTCCAATCAGGCGGCTCAGGCGTTTGGGCGAGCTATGCAGAACTGCCATAGTCAGATCAAAAGTATGGAGAGAGAAGCCTATGAGAATGGATTCAACGATGGGGAAGACTGGAGCGATACGATTAATGTCGTTACGACCATGATGGCTCTGAGACGTTTATATGGCTTTTCTACGAAACGTTTACTCACAGTCATGCAGACTGCCAACGAATACGTCAAAAAGGTAAATAGGGGCGAAATGAGCGTTCTAAGCATGATGCAGGACATTGAAGAGAACACAGATGTAAGATTCGATGAGATGAATAAGGATCTGGTTAAGAAGATGGGAGTTTGAAATGAAGTTTATAGATTTTTTCGCAGGAATCGGAGGATTTCGCAGGGGAATGGAATTAGCGGGGCATGAATGCGTTGGTTTTTGCGAATTCGACAAATTTGCTACTGCGAGTTACATCTCAATGCACTTGCTGACAGAAGAACAGCGAAAGGCATTGGAAGATATTCCTATCAAGAAAAGGCAGAAAGAAATATTAAAGGAGGAATACAGAAATGGAGAATGGTATGCAAATGACATTAGAAGAGTGTATGCCGAAGATATTCCAAAAGCTGACTGCTGGTGCTTCGGATTCCCTTGCCAGGACATATCTGTTGCAGGAAAGCAAGCCGGATTTCAAGGAAACCGTTCAAGTCTGTTTTTCAGAGTTATGTACCTTGTCGGACAGCTCAAAGAAGAAGATAAACCCACTTACCTTTTCATTGAGAACGTTAAAAATCTGCTTAGTGTTAATGGAGGATGGGATTTCGCCAGATTGCTCATTGAAATGGAGCAGTGGGGGTATGATGCAGAATGGCAGGTGCTCAACTCCAAAGATTTCGGAGTGCCACAGAACCGGGAAAGATGTTTTATTATCGGACATCTTAGAGGTAGAAGCTCCGCAGAAGTATTTCCTGTCGAAGGAGCAGACGGAAAAAATAGTGTTTCGTTAAATCTTTTTGGTTGTCTTAATGGTAGAAATTCACAGCGAGACAGAGTTTATAGTGACGATGGGTTGGCACCAACAATCAATACGAAGCCGGGAGGAAACACAGAACCCAAAGTATCCATATTATTTGATACAAGTTATATTGGTCAAGATGGAAAAGTAAGAGTATATGAAAATATCTGTCCTACGCTAACAAGTAGAGATTACAAAGAACCTAGAAGTGTTGGAGTTGTATGTAATGTGAATCCGTCAGGGAAAGGAATGAATGGGAACGTGTATGATTCTAACGGATTAAATCCAACTTTAACAACAAACAAAGGCGAGGGGAATAAAATTGCAATTCCAGTTCTTACACCAGATCGGGCAGAGAAACGTCAGAATGGTAGACGGTTTAAAGATGATGGCGAGCCAATGTTCACATTAACATCCCAGGATAGACACGGGGTTGCAATTGATCCGCTCGGAGTATTGCGTAACGTTCGCACAGAATATGGAAAAGAAATCCGTAAGGATTACGAAAGTGGAAAACTTAATATTTCCAGACATGAATTTCTTGCTAATGAAATCAGAGAAGATGGAATTGCAAATACATTGTCTACAGTCCAGAATAAGAATCAGCTTGCGGTAAAAGTGGCAGAGGCAACTAAACAGGGATATTCAGAGTGCAGAGTTGGAAAAGAAGTTGCAAATACGCTAGATACAAGCTGCAATCAAGGAATATTCGTACAGGTATCGGAAGAATTAACGGTATATGCAGTCTGGTATGAAAAATATCAGTGTTACATAGCAATTCGGAAGCTGACACCGAAAGAATGTTTTAGACTGCAAGGTTGGTCTGATGATTATTTTGAGAAAGCACAGTTTGTTAATTCTGACAGCCAGTTATACAAGCAAGCAGGAAACGGCGTAACAGTGACAGTTATAGAAGCCATGGCAAGAAAAATGAACGTAAATCTAAATTGATAGCGTGCCAGTTGCCTACATGGGGAAAGTGAGGTAAGTAATGAATATTGATAAATCAAAATTAAAGTTGGGAATTTGGTATGAGGATGAAAACGGAAATTTAATTAAGCCAGAAGATGATTTGGCATGTGAAGCACCAGAAGGAGCGAGAACATACCATTCCTGCTTTCCGTTACAAATAACAGAACACGTTTATGTAGTGCATGGCAAAGCTGAGAAAGAAGCGTGCAAGCACAAACGGAAATATTGGAAAAAGGATACAGGTCTGATAAGGGGATTAAAAGGCCATATATGCACTAATTGTGGGTGTAGCCAAACAAGAAAGTGGTGGCAGCCATGGGGAAGAAAATGGGATTACGGAACGGATACTACACCACTTATTGACTTTCATACAAGTATTGGAGGTGGAAATCAAGATGTCATAATGGCAATGGTAAACAGCGGAGATTATACATTACAGGAAGCACTCGTTGTTTATTCTACGGCCTGCGAAAGATGTATGAATGTGCTTGCATATAAGTATTTGAATGGAGCGGATGGATATAAAGAATATTCAGACGAGTGGGAAAAATGCAGTACTGAATGCGATTTTTGCAAGATTAAGGAGGACACAAAATGTTAATCAGAAGTCAGGACAAGGAAATTTTAGCTAATATGGAAGGCCCGATTGCTATAGAGGTTTTAAGCGACGGTAAGGGACATGCAACCATGTATTGGAAAGATAGCTATGCGCTTGGGGCTTATTCATCGAAGGAAAAAGCAATCAAAGTACTGGATATGATTCAGGGAGCCTATGTAAATGGACATATTGATTATCAGATGCCGGCAGACAGTGAGGTGGTTGTATGATTACATTCATATTAGCATTCACCCTTGGAACCATATCCGGAGTGGTCGGCCTTGTATGTGTAGCGATCATGTACGATAAGCATCACCCAGACGAGTAGAAAGGAGAACGGTATGCTGACAAGGAATAAAAAACTGAAAGACTACGGTATTCCGGCAGAGGACATAGAAAAACTGAATACGATGCTGAAAGACTTCCCGGCAGAGTATGGATACCTGCTTACCAGTGCTGCCTTGTCAGCTTGCCCGAAGAACACGGTGATAGCGGATATGGTTATCGAGAATATCCTACACCGGAAAAGTTACAGGAAAATCAGCAGAGAAAGATATATCCCGATGAACCCGAAAGACTTTTACGGCTACAGACGCAAGACCGTCGCTGTACTGTATGAGAGAATGAGATTGTTGGGAGTGTGGGAAGGAGATGAGTGAAATCAAGTCTATTTATCCGAAGGAATATCTTTTAAAAAATGGATTGCTTCGATACTATACTGCTCCTGGAAAATACGGATTTGCAATTTACGAAGTGGGCTATCAATTACCCCTACTGCCGCCGTTGGAATATTGTACGGAAAATAGTGCGAAACTTGATTGTATAAGATTTAATGCTCTTGGGCCGGAAGAAATCTGGAAAGAATATTGGAGACGTTATGTAATTTCTAAACGACCATTAGGTGCGAAAATAGAGACGTTTGCTGAATGGAAAAGCAAAAACGCAAACATGTATGAACGGGAGGATAGAAGATGAAGTTAATTGATTTAATAGTAGCAATTGGCGGTGATCCAGAAAGTAACATAAAAATCCAGATATGCCACCCGGGAAGAAACTGGGATAATTATGATACATTCAATGCCGGTTCGAAGCTGCTGAAACCATTTTATAACTTGAAAGTAAGCTGCCTTTCAGCGATAGAAACGGATGTGATTAGAGTTGACTTGGTTTTCAATGAGAAAAAGGGCGAAGTAGATGAGCAGACTGATTGATGCGGACGATTTAATTGAATATATTAAAATATGGGATATTGGAAATAGCATTAGTTCCGACCAGAAGGAATTTATTGATTGTGTTAACAAACAGCTGACAGCTTTTGATGCGGATAAGATTATTGAGCAGTTGGAAACAAGAAGGATAAGAGCTGCTGCATTACAGAAAAAATATACATCAGAGTATTTCGAGGGTGAAATTGATGCGTTTGAATTTGCAATCAAAATTGTGAAGGAGGGTGGAGTTGAATGAGAGAAATTCTTTTTAAGGCAAAGGCAAATTATAATGGTAAATGGGTTGAGGGATATTACCTAAGAGATCAATATCACGTAGGGGGGAAGGACATTATTTTTTATCGGAAGGATTCAGATCGGTTTACAGTATATACCGATAGAATTGATATAGAAACTCTCTGCCAGTTCACAGGGCTTTGCGACAAGAACGGAAACAAGATTTGGGAAAATGACATTCTGATGGCACACTTGGACGAATCTTACCCGGAAGACGTGACATATGAAACTGTTGAATGGGGTGTTGCCGGATGGGTAGCGCACGAAACTGGTAGCACGGATAGAGAATATATTGATAAGTTTGATCTTGAACATTATGAAGTAGTTGGAAATATTTTCGACAATCCAGAATTATTACAGGAGGAATCAGATGAGTAAATCAGCGTTAGTGATGAATACACCAGAGAATTGCTATGATTGCCCGTTCGGAACTGCATACTGCGGCGAACTTGAATATGTGGGCTATTGTGAATTAGCTGGCTGTTTAGATTATGATGTAATTCTGATGACAGAAGAACATTATGATTGTGAAAGCAAATCAAGACCTGATTGGTGTCCGTTGAAGCCACTGCCGGAGGAGAAAGAAGAGGAATATTGGAGAAGTAAGCTTAGTCTTGCATGGATTCGAGGTTGGAACACTTGTATTAGCAAAATTACAGGAGGTGAAGTAGATGGAGAGATTAACACTTGACGATATGATAAAGGCACTTAAATGCGTTGCCAGCCAGGATACTGTAGGTGATTGCTATGCAGACCACGAAAATTTTATGCATAGGAATGATGGTGAGTATAAACGTATTATCTGCAGAGCCGGCGAGGATTTAAGAGATCCTATCAGTGACAAGGAAGTGGTTGGTTGCCCGTATTATCAAAATACTTATGGATGTTGTTTTGAAAATGGAGAATTGTATTGGTTGAAAGATGTTGCAGAACTGTTGGAAGAGTTAAAGTCTTATAAAGACTTAGAAGAACAGGGCTTGCTTGTGAGA
>OLRV01002728.1_pt1 | contig 13105 bp, 9 predicted proteins | sample 1672421 | NCBI WGS metagenome assembly OLRV01 (sample SAMEA3136684, study PRJEB25190) | human gut metagenome | biome: human gut; feature: human-associated habitat; material: faeces | place: Austria | collected 2013
TGCTGCATCGCAATGTTGAAAATTTCATCGGCTGCGACAGCAGCTACCGCACGGCCAGTATCGTTTTGTACGGTGCGCCGTTTGATTCCACCACAAGCTACCGCCCCGGTGCGCGCTTTGGCCCCGCGGCCATGCGCCACGAAAGCTACGGTCTGGAAACTTACAGCCCCTATCAGGACAAGGACCTGACCGATGGGAATGTGTTTGACAGTGGCGACCTGGAGTTGTGCTTTGGTTCCAGCGAGAGTGCCCTTGTGGACATTGAGTCCCGCTCGGCGGAAATTCTACGCGACGGAAAGCTGCCGCTGCTGCTGGGCGGCGAGCACCTTGTCACGTTGGGCGCGGTGCGCGCGGCGGTGCGCAAATATCCCGATTTGCATATCGTGCATTTTGACGCCCACGCCGATCTGCGGGACGATTACCTCGGCGCGCAGCTGAGCCACGCCTGCGTGCTGCGCCGCTGCCATGATTTGGTCGGCGACGGGCGCATCCACCAGTTCTGTATCCGCAGCGGTGACCGGGAGGAATTTCAGTTCGCCGCGCGGCACACCGATATGCACAAGTTCGACTTTACCGGCCTGACCGAGCTGACCGACTGGCTGTGCCAGACCGATGTGCCTGTCTATCTGACCATTGATTTGGACTGCCTCGACCCGTCGGCCTTCCCCGGCACGGGCACGCCCGAGGCGGGCGGCGTCAGCTTTTTGCAGCTGCTTGGGGCCATCCGCACCGTAACGAAAGCGAACATCATTGGCGCGGACGTGAACGAGCTGGCACCCATGCTCGACCAGAGCGGCGTTTCCACGGCCACGGCCTGCAAGGTGCTGCGGGAATTGCTGCTGGCACTGGAAAAGTAAGCTGCCATCCCTGTAGGAAGCGGCGTCCTCGACGCCCCGCGGAAGGGTCAAGACCCCTCCCTACATTCTCAACCTTATCGGGGGAGAGGATGTAGGGGCGGATTCCATATCCGCCCGGGAAAGCTGCCGCTGCCTCAAACAGGCACGGGCGAACAATGTTCGCCCCTACAAAACACCCATACACATCATACAATAAAAAAATACAAAGGAGTTCCATCATGAGCAAAGTTCTTGTTATCGGCTGCGGCGGCGTGGCAAGCGTCGCCATCTCCAAGTGCTGCCAGGTCAGCGACGTCTTTACCGAGCTGTGCATCGCCAGCCGCACCAAATCCAAGTGCGACGCGCTGGCCGCCAAGCTGGCCCCCACCACCCGGACCAAAATCACCACCGCGCAGGTCGATGCCGACGACGTCCAGCAGCTGTGCGACCTCATCAACAGCTACAAGCCCGACCTCGTCATGAATATCGCCCTGCCGTATCAGGATCTGACCATCATGGACGCCTGCCTGGCCTGCGGCGTAAACTATATGGACACTGCCAACTACGAGCCGGAAAATACCGACGACCCCGCGTGGCGCGCCATCTACGAGAAGCGCTGCAAGGAGGCCGGCTTCTCCGCTTACTTTGACTACAGCTGGCAGTGGGCGTACAAGAAAAAGTTTGAGGACGCCGGCCTGACTGCGCTGCTGGGCTGCGGCTTTGATCCGGGCGTGACCCAGGCCTACTGCGCCTACGCCGCCAAGCATGAGTTCGACTCCATCGACACCATCGACATCCTCGACTGCAACGGCGGCGATCACGGCTATGCGTTCGCCACCAACTTCAACCCCGAGATCAACCTGCGCGAGGTCTCCGCTCCCGGCAGCTATATGGAGAACGGCAAGTGGGTCGAGATCCCGCCCATGAGCATCAAGCGCGAGTACAACTTTGACCAGGTCGGTCAGAAGGATATGTACCTGCTGCATCATGAGGAAATTGAGTCTCTTGGCAAGAACCTGCCCGATGTCAAACGCATCCGCTTCTTCATGACCTTCGGACAGAGCTACCTTGACCACATGCGCTGCCTGGAGGATGTGGGCATGCTCTCCACCACGCCCATCAATTACAACGGTCAGGAGATCGTGCCCATCCAGTTCCTGAAAGCGCTGCTGCCCGACCCCGCCAGCCTCGGTCCCCGCACCAAGGGCAAGACGAACATCGGCTGCATCTTCACCGGCAAAAAGGACGGCAAGGACAAGACCTACTACATTTATAATGTGTGCGACCATCAGGAGTGCTACCGCGAGGTCGGCAGTCAGGCCATCAGCTACACCACCGGTGTGCCCGCGATGTGCGGTGCGCTGATGATGCTGACCGGCGAGTGGACCAAGCCCGGCGTCTACACGGTGGAGGAGTTCAACCCCGACCCGTTCCTCGACGCGCTGGACAAGTACGGCCTGCCCCGCAGCGAGAACCATGACCCGGTTCTCGTGGACTGATGGCACAGCGCGACGCACGGCCGCCGTTTGCGGCCATCGACGGCGCAGTGCCGCCGGAATTTTCCGCCCTGCCCACGCCCTGCTACCTGCTGGATGAAGCTGCCCTGACCCGCAACGCGGAGATTCTGGGCGGGCTGGCCCGTCGTACCGGGTGCAAGGTGCTGCTGGCGCAAAAGGCGTTCAGCAACTACGATTTGTACCCGCTGCTGGCGCCGCACCTCGCGGGCACCGAAGCCAGCGGCCTGTTTGAGGCGCGGCTCGGCGCGGAGGAAATGCCCGGCAAAGAAGTGCACGTTTTCTGCGCGGCTTACCGCGCAGATGAAATGGACGAGCTGCTGCGGTACGCTGACCATATCGTCTTCAACTCGCCCGCGCAGCTGGCAAAATTTGGCCCCGCGGCCAAGGCGGCGAGCAAAAGTGTGGGACTGCGCATCAATCCCGAGTGCTCGACCCAGGACGGCCACGCGATTTACGACCCCTGCGCCCCCGGCAGCCGTTTGGGCACGACCCGCGCCCAGTGGGACGCGGCAGCGGCAGAAAATTCTGCCCTGCCCGGGCTGTTGGACGGCCTGCACTTTCACACTTTATGTGAGCAGGGCGCTGATGCGCTGGCCGTGACGCTGGACGCAGTGGCAGAGAAATTCGGCGATTTGCTGCCAAAAATGAAGTGGCTGAACTTCGGAGGCGGGCATCACATCACCCGCCCCGGCTACGACATGGCCACTTTGGAAAAATGTATCCGCCGCGCCCGGAATGACTGGGGCGTGACGGTTTATCTGGAACCCGGCGAGGCCTGCGCCCTGAACGCAGGGTATCTCTTGACCCGCGTGCTGGACGTGGTGCAAAACGGCGATACGACGGTTGCCATCTTGGATGCCAGCGCCGCCTGCCATACACCGGACGTGATCGAGATGCCCTACCGCCCGCCGCTGCTGGGGGCAGGGGAACCCGGCGAAAAGCCCTGCACTGTGCGGTTGGCCGGGCCGACCTGCCTTGCGGGAGATGTCATCGGTGATTACAGCTTTGACGCTGTGCCTGCCGTGGGAGATCTGCTGGTGTTCGGCGATATGGCCATTTACACCACCTGCAAGAACAACACCTTCAACGGTATGCCCCTGCCCGGTATTTACGCCCGCAAGCCCGACGGCACTACGCAAAAAATCGTGACGTTCGGATATACAGATTTCAAATGTCGACTGGGAAAATAAGCTGCGATACATGCAAAGCGCCCACCGGCAGGCCGTTGCTGCGTCGTATTATCTCGCATTTTCGCATATTTTGCCACAAAAGAAGCTGCTCACTCCGTAGGGAATGAGCAGCTTCTCACTTTTAAGCCTGCCTTCAGGGCTTTTCTTTCATCATGAGTCGTCCGGCACCGGCATTGGCTGACAGGCAGGGGCTATGCAGCGGTCACTTTTTTGCTTCGCTTGGATGGGGGACAGGGGGCATTTTCGTGAACAGCGCTTTCAGCGCCAGCGGCGTGGCGACGCTGGAAACCACGATCAAAAGGATGACCGCCGTAAAATAAACAGGCTCGACAACGCCGACCTCAAGGCCCTTCTGAGCCACAATCAAGGCGACCTCGCCGCGGGTCATCATGCCGACACCGACTTTAAGAGAGTCTCCCCAGTTGAAACGGCAGGCTCTGGCCGCCAGTCCGCAGCCGATGATTTTTGCCAGCAGGGCAACGAGAACGAAGCAAACACTGAACAGCAGAATTTCCGGCGTCAGTCCGCTGATGTCGGTCTTTAAACCGATGCTGACAAAGAAAATCGGCGCAAAAATCACATAGTTGCTGATGTCGACCCGGCGCTCCACATAAGCGGCGTCGTGCAGCGTACAGAGAACGATACCGGCAATGTAAGCGCCGGTAATATCCGCAATGCCAAAGTATTTCTCGGCAATATAGGCCATTGCAAAGCAGAATGCAAGGCTGGCAATCGTTATGCGCTGCGTATGGGGATTGCGGGAATCCAGCCACTTCATGGCGCAGTGGAACACATAGCCGATACCAACGGCAACCAGAAAGAACAGTGCGGTCTGGACCAGCACGCCGCCGATGCCGGTGCCCTCACCGGAGCTGGCACCCAGCACACAGGTCAGCACGATAATGCCGATGACATCATCAATGACGGCAGCGCTGACAATGGTAGTGCCAAGGAAGCTCTTTAAGTGGCCCAACTCCTGCAGCGTTGCCACCGTGATGGACACGCTGGTTGCGGTCATAATCGTGCCGATAAACAATGCGCGGAAGAATTCCGGGCTGCCGATTGCCAAAAAGCCGTAGAATGCGCTGTAGAGCAGCGTACCGCCCATCAACGGTACAAGCACACCGATGCAGGCAATCAGCGTGGCAATAGGCCCGGCCCGCATCAGTTCTTTCAGGTTGGTGCCAAGTCCTGTGGAAAACATCAGCAGCACAACACCGATTTCAGCAAAAACGGAGATCGTGTCGTTGATCTGCACCAGATTGAGCAGACAGGGCCCAATCAGCAGACCGGCGAGAATTTCACCGACCACCTGCGGGGCCTTGCACTTGCGGGCAGCCAGGCCAAAAAACTTGGCGCTCAGAATAATAATTGCCAAATCACGGAAGATGGAATACATACATGTCATCTCTCTCTATTTACTGTAATCCATCCTTGTTATAGCACTTCTGCCAGATTTTTTCAATAGCTGAAACCGCCTTTTGGAGTTATCGTCGGATATTGTATAAATGTGGTAAACTGTAAGCCAAAAACAAGGCAAAGCACTTGCAATAATGTCCGTAGTATGATAAAATTCCAATTTGGAAAAGTTATAATATAGTTTACTTCATGGCTTACTGCGTCCGACAGGGTTCGGCGGCAAGCGGTATACAACCTATATAATAAGGAAGAGAAGCGCATGTTCCATTTTTCAAACGGGCATCACCACACAGGAAAAACGTCAATGAGCAGGGCAAAAGTGTATGGTCTGCTTATGGCTTTGGCTATGCTTTTTATGGCATGTCTGTGCGCCTGTTCCGCACAGCCGCACTCTGCGGCAGAGACTGCGCCGCAGACGATTGTGGTCGGCATTGATGTGTTTGACCCTTACAGCTATCTGGACAGGAACGGGCAGTTTGCCGGCATCGACGTGGAACTGGCGACGGAAGCGTTTTCACGACTTGGCTATACGCCGGAATTCCGGACGATTTCATGGCCGGACAAAGACAACCTTCTCAGCGACGGAACGATCGACTGTATCTGGTCATGCTTCAGCATGAGCGGGCGGGAAACCAAGTACCAATGGGCCGGTCCGTATATGTACAGCCGTCAGGTCGTGGCTGTTCGTGCGGACAGCGATATCCAGTCGCTGTCCGATCTGGCCGGTAAGCGCATCGGCGTACAGGCAACCACAAAGGCGGAGTCGCTGTTTCTCGGCGAAATTTCCTCTTTGCTGCCCGAGGTCAAGCAAGTCAACAGCTTTGAGACGACAGAGGATATGTTTGCGGCACTGCGCAAAGGCTATGTAGATGCCGTCGCGGGCCATGAAGCACTGGTAGCCAAGTTGACAAATCCGGATGAAAGCAGTTACCGTGTGCTGGCAGAGAGTCCTTACAGTTCCGAACTTGGCGTTGCCTTCGCAAAGGACACCCATGAGGATTTGGCTGTGCAGCTGACCCAAACGCTGGAAGATATGAAGCAGGACGGAACGATTGGCCGCGTTGCAGAAAAATTCGGACTTGATGCAGAGAAAACTGTGTGGGGGGAACAGGGAAAATGAATGAGAAAAAGCAGTCCGGCAAAAAAAGACTGTTTTTGCTTGTGTTAGTTGCGTTCGGCATTGTACTTTGGATCACATTCACGAATCTGAACCGAATTGCACTGCGTCATACATTGGATGAAACGATTGGTTTTGTAAAGATCCGCTTAGAGCAGTACGAGACTGATGCGGCCAACGACCGCGTGAAAAGCCTTGTCCGCCTGCTGGATAAAACGGTAAGCCTTGGCAACGAAATGACGCTGAAGGAGGGTTTCGGCACGCAGGACCTGGACTCTTTTGCAGAGGAACAGCGTCTGACCGGTGCGCTTGTATTAGATGAAAACCTGAATGTTGTCATGCAGACCACAAAGGGCGGCAACGCCATGCCGCTGTGGGAAAAGCTGATCGACAGCCCCTATGTACACAATATCGTTGACTATCCCAAAAAGACATACTCGACCCGTCTGGAAGAAAATGGGATATTCTATGATTTTGCCGCGGTGGCACGCGCGGATGCACCAGGTATCCTGATTACCTATATACAGAAGGACAATGAGGATATTGGGGATTTGACGGTGGATTCCCTGTTGAAAGATTTTCCGTTGGAGCTTGGCGGCATCGCTACGATCACGGAGAACGGCAGGGTCATCAGCAGCAACAGCAGCAAACAGGTAAACAAGGCAATAGAGGACTGCCAGGAATTATATAACGGAACCTTCGATGCTGCGGAGGATGGCATTGTGCGCCTGAACGGCAATCAGGGCGTCTGGTACGGCAGCCGGGAAAATACCGAGAACTATGCGCTCTTTGTGTTTTTCCCGGCATCTCAGGTGTTCATGACGCGCAACATTGTCTGTGCATCCTATCTGGCCATAGCCGTAATGGTCTTTTTAATGGCACTGCTGTGGCAGACCAAAATGGAAAAAGACGCGCTGCGGCAGCACCAGAAACGTACCGGAATTATCACAGCGCTTGGCACGGCATATACGTCCATTTCACTGGTGGACTTGAAGAAAAACACCGTTGAAATCGTCAAGAACGCGTCCGATACGGTCAAGAGGCAGAAGCACTTTGCACTGAAACGATCCGTACAGCAGGAGCAAATCGAGAAAATTATCGCGGAGCCATACCGTGAGGAGTATCTCGCCTTTGCGGACATGACGACAGTGGCCGAACGTCTGAAGGGTCACACCTCTTTGGCTCTTACGTCTCAGACTGTCGACAGAAAATGGATCCTTACGCTGATCACACCGCAGCGAAAAGACGCGGACGGCAACGTAACAGCCGTATTGGTTGCCACCCGCGACGCTACCGAGGAAAAGCGGCGGGAGCAAAAGCAGGAAGATGCCCTACGCGATGCACTGGCGGCGGCGGAACACGCCAATAAGGCCAAAACTGTATTCCTGAACAGTATGTCGCACGATATTCGCACCCCGATGAATGCCATTATCGGGTTTACGGCCCTTGCCACGGCGCATATTGACAACATTGACCTTGTCAAAGAGTATCTGAAGAAAATCAGCGTATCGGGCCAGCATCTGCTCAGTCTGATCAACGATATTCTGGATATGAGCCGTATCGAAAGCGGCACGGTTAAACTGGACAACACAGAAGTCCACCTGCCCGATGTGCTGCACGACCTGCGCACGATCATTCAAGGCAATATCAGCGCCAAACAGCTTGACCTTTACATCGACACGCAGGATGTGCACCACGAGGATATTATCACCGATAAGCTGCGCCTGAATCAGGTCCTGCTCAACATCGTGGGCAACGCTGTCAAGTTTACACCGGCGGGCGGTACCATCAATATCCGCGTTGAAGAAAAGCCGTCTGCCCGCAGTGGGTATGCGACCTTTGTTTTCAGCGTGAAAGATAACGGTATCGGTATGTCGAAGGACTTCCAGGCGCACGTTTTTGACTCTTTTTCACGGGAACAGACTGCGACAAGAAGCGGCATTCAGGGTACGGGCCTTGGCATGGCCATCTCGAAAAACATCGTAGATATGATGGGCGGAACCATCGCCGTCAAGAGCGAGCAGGGAAAGGGCAGCGAGTTTACGGTCACCCTGGACTGCAAGGTTTGTACGGAATCGGTGAAATATCCCCCGATTCCGGGCCTGAAAGGCGCCCGTGCACTGGTTGTGGATGATGATGCACAGACCTGCATGAGCGTAAGCAAAATGCTGCGGGAAATTGAGATGGAAGCCGACTGGACGACCTCCGGCAAGGAAGCCATCCTGCGCGCGAGGGAGGCGCACAATCAGGGCGCGGAGTTCAAGGTTTACATCATTGACTGGCTGATGCCGGATATGAACGGCATTGAGACGGTGCGCAGGATCCGCAAAGTAATCGAACCCGGCACGCCGATCATCATATTGACGGCCTACGATTGGGCCGACATTGAGGACGAGGCCCGGCAGGCCGGTGTCACGGCGTTTGTTTCCAAACCGCTGTTTATGTCGGAACTGCGCGATGCGCTGACACACAAAGTAGTGTCGGGCAGGCAGCCCCTTCTGCCCAAGCACGGCGACTATACGGGCAAAAAGGTTCTGTTGGTCGAGGATAACGAACTGAACCGAGAGATTGCAACGGCCATTCTGGAGGAAGCCGGACTGAAAGTGGACGCCGTTGAGGACGGCACGGATGCCGTGGCCAGAATGAACGAGGCTGCGGAGGATGAGTATGATCTGATCCTGATGGATATTCAGATGCCCAAAATGGACGGATACACCGCCACCCGGGAGATCCGTACATTGAGCAGCAATAAAAAGGCAAACATTCCCATTGTGGCCATGACAGCCAACGCTTTTGAGGAAGACCGCCAAAAAGCATTCAAAGCAGGGATGAATGCACATATTGCAAAACCGCTTGATGTGAACATCCTGATGGGAACACTGGATAAAGTTTTCAAACAGAATTCGTGATTGCGTTTAAATAGCGTACAAAGGATCTGTACGGCAAAGTAAAAAGCATATACAGCTGCGTTTATGGCGAACGGCCTCTCGGCGGTTCGCAACGCGATGCTGTATATGCTTTTTTCATTGGTTTCTTAGGGCAATACCGCAAAGAGCGCCGTGTAAGCCGGGATGCAAAGCGGATCGTATCAGATGGCCATTGCGGATATGCGCAATCTGTCAGCCGCCCAGCTCCACCATGCGGCGGATGCAGCGCCCGGCTCCCTGCATGACGTCCTGCGGCAGGGCGATTTCCTCTCCGCCGCTGCCCCGCAGGCAATGGTAAATGTCCATTAGGGTGGTCAGTTTCATGTTCATGCAGGTAAGCTGCACGGCCAGCGGATAGAACCGCTTTTCCGGGCAAGCATAGGAGAGGTGCTCCACGATGCTGTTTTCCGTGCCGATGATGAACTCTTTGGCATCGGACTTTTCTGCATAAGCCATAATGCCGGTGGTAGAGCCAACATAATCAGCCTGCTCCACGACCTCGGGGCGGCATTCGGGATGAACCAGAAGCAGCGCCTCCGGGTGGGCAGCGCGGGCTTTGGCTACATCTGCTGCCGAACATACGATATGGCGCGGGCAGCCGCCGTGGTAAAAGGCAAACTGCTTTTCCGGCAGCTGCTTTGCTACATAGCCGCCCAAATTGGGATCTGGGATGAACAGAATCTTATCGTTTTCCAGCGCACTGCAAATTTTCAGCGCGCTGGAGGACGTCACACAGACATCGCAGGCCGTTTTCAGCTCCGAGGTCGTATTGATGTACGCCACCACGGCGTAGCCGGGGTACTGCTTTTTCAATTCCTGCAAGGTCGGCAGATCAAGCTGCTCGGCCATAGGGCAGCCCGCCATGGGGTTGGCCAGCCAGACAGTTTTCTCCGGGCTTAAAATTTTGCAGGTCTCGGCCATGAAGCGCACACCGCACATGATGACCCCATCAGCGTTGGTTTTGGCCGCCTGCACGCTCAACCCGTAGGAATCGCCGGTGTAATCGGCGACTTCCAACACAGGCTGGCTCTGGTAGGCATGGGCCAGGATGCAGATATTCTTTTCCCGTTTCAGGCGCAGGATCTCCTGCTGCAGTTCATGGACAGTCATAATTATGCCTCGTTTTCTTTCTTCAATGCTCCCACGGTTGCAGCGGAGCCAGAAAACCGTGCTCTTTCAGTTCTTTTTCGATCAGGCTCAGCCTGTCCGGGGTGGCTGCCTCCACCAGATGATAGTGGTAGCCGTCGGTGGCGGTGGACAGCACCGTGGAGGAACTGTCCTCAAACGATTGCAGAAATTCCCGCACGTCCTGCCGGGAACGGATGTCCATCTCAGCGGTGATACGGCCATAGACCCGGTGGCTGATGCTGATATTCTTGACCTGGCCGCCACAGTCCACAATCAGGTTCAGCTCCTGCCCGGTTCGGTCAGGTGTGTGGCGCACCTTGAACTCCCGTGTGCAGCCGGCGGGCTGATCAGGCTGCTCCAGCACATAGCCGCGTGCAGTGGAAATGATCCCGGGGTGTGATGCCCGTATGACCGCCAGATCCTGCACGATGACCTGACGGCTGACGCCGTAATGGGTAGCCAGCGTGCGGGCGGCAATAGGCGCTCCGGCATGGGCAAGCTGCTGCAAAATGGCGGCGCGGCGCTCTGCGGTGGTCATATCAGGCCTCCTCCGCGGTCAGGGGGCGCAGATGCTTCATGGAAAGATCCAGAATGGGAGCCGAATGGGTCAGGGCGCCGCTGGACACATAGTCAATGCCAATGTCCCGCAGACGGGCAATGTTTTCCCGCGTGACATTGCCGGAGCACTCGGTCTTGGCGCGGCCTGCAATCAAAGTCACAGCCTTGCGCATATCCTCGTCGCTCATGTTATCCAGCATGATGATGTCCGCACCGGCTTCCACGGCCTCTTTGACCTGCTCCAGCGTTTCAACCTCCACCTCGATCTTGCGGACGAAAGACGCATACTGCCGGGCCATCTTGACGGCCTTCGCCACGCCGCCGGCAGCGCCGATGTGGTTATCCTTCAGCAGAACGCCGTCGGACAGGCCGGTGCGGTGGTTGCTGCCGCCGCCAACGCGGACAGCGTACTTTTCAAAAATGCGGTTGTTGGGGCTGGTCTTACGGGTATCCAGCAGGGTGATGCCGGTTCCCTCCAGCAGGGCAGACAGCTGATGGGTATAGGTGGCAATGCCGCTCATTCGCTGCAGGTAGTTCAGCGCAACGCGCTCACCAGAAAGCAGGGCGCGTATATCGCCCGTAACAACGGCCAGCTTCTGACCGGGCTGTACGGTATCGCCGTCCCGGCAGAAGAATTCCACCTTGGCGCCGGGGTCCAGCAGCGTAAAGACGCGGGCATAGACCGCCAGACCGGCAACAATGCCGTCCTCCTTGGCAATCAGATCCACGGTGCCGGGGCAGGCGTGGGGCATGACGGCGTTTGTGGAAACGTCCTCCTCCGGAATATCCTCCCGCAGCGCTTGCAGCAGCAGCGGGTCTATATGCAGCAGCTGGGTGATCTCATTCATGGTTTTTACTCCTCTCAATAGCGGTCAGGACCTCCTGCCGATACGCGGCAAACAGCGGTTCCTGTTCACGGTATGGGGCCAAATCGGGCTTATCGCCTGTAAAGACAGGCGGTTCTCCATATAGTATATCATCTGCCGCGCGTTGTGCAAAGACCAAAGATTCCAGCAGGGAATTGCTGGCCAGCCGATTGCGTCCATGCACACCGTTGCAGCAGGTCTCGCCGCAGGCATACAGCCGGGGCAGTGCTGTGCGGCTGCTCAGGTCCGCCGTGATGCCGCCCATAAAATAATGCTGGGCCGGTACAACAGGGAGCGGTTCATGGATGGGGTCGTACCCCCCCTCCTCGCAGCGCTCCAGAATGTTGGGGAAATGCTCACGGATAGCCGCCTCACCGATGGGGCGCATATCCTCCCACACATGGTCGGTGCCGTCCTTTTCCATCTGTGCGCGGATCGCTGCGCTCACCACGTCGCGGGGCTGCAATTCGTTGGTAAAGCGGTTCCCGTTTTTATCCAGCAGCAGCGCGCCCTCCCCGCGAACCGATTCCGAAATCAGAAAGCGACGGCCTTTTCGGTGGCTGTACAAAGTCGTGGGGTGGATCTGGATATAGTCCAGGTGCTCACAGGCAACGCCGTGGCGCAGGGCCATGGCGATGGCATCCCCCGTGATGTGGGGGAAGTTGGTGGAGTTTTTATACAACCCGCCGATGCCGCCGCAGGCCAGCACCACCGCCCCTGCCCCGATAGCTCGCGGTTCGCCGTCCGGGCCGGCAGCAATGACACCGCCGCAGGCCGAGGCATCGGCGAAGAAATCCAGCAGAGTCGTATGCTCGCGCAGTTCGATGTTCTCGCAGCGCAGGACCTCGTTCAGCAGGGTCTGGGTGATCTCGTGGCCGGTAATATCCTCATGGAACAGAATGCGCGGGCGGGAGTGCGCTCCCTCCCGGGTAAAGCGCAGAGCCCCGTGGTCATCCCGCGCAAAGCGGACGCCGCGGCGCACCAGATCCCGGATGATCGAGTTGGAGGAACGAATCATCAGGTCTACTGTGGCGGGGTTGTTCTCGTAATGGCCTGCCCGCATCGTATCATCAAAAAAGGGGCGGTAGTCTGCCTCGCCATGCTGCATACAAATGCCGCCCTGCGCAAGGAAGGAGTCGCTCTCGTCCGCTTTCTGCTTTGTAAGCAGAAGAATGCGGTACCGCGCAGGCAGATTCAGGGCGCAGTAAAGGCCCGCAGCGCCGGTGCCGACGATGACTACATCAAAATAGTCATCCATATTAGCCATTTTCATGTGGTTTCCTCGGTTTCTTCTGTAATTCCAACTTTGACAGTATAGCACCGTTCATTACACGTGTCAAGACACATGTAATGATATATAGTGACACCCTGCCATGCGCAATAAACTTCGGCATAAAAAACAACAGGAACACTGCTGTACATTGCAATGTTCCTGTTGTTTTTATTAGGGCAATACCGCATAATTCTAAGTACCGATACGGCGAGCGAGGTGCGGCATCTGCGTTGCCAAAATGCTCGATAATACACAAAGTATTATCTGCGCTTTT
>OLRV01002730.1_pt1 | contig 13100 bp, 9 predicted proteins | sample 1672421 | NCBI WGS metagenome assembly OLRV01 (sample SAMEA3136684, study PRJEB25190) | human gut metagenome | biome: human gut; feature: human-associated habitat; material: faeces | place: Austria | collected 2013
TTGTGCAATCGCTTGGGTAAACGCTTGGGTAATTCGGATGATCACGGGGATAGTCGCGGATTTCGTGGCAATCAGCGGGGCAATCGGCTGTGCTATCAGCACCGATTTCACGCGGATAGTCACGCTCAATAGCGCCATTTCCGTCGCAAACGGAGAAGTAACGCAGGCGGTACGCGGGCGGTGTGCGCTTCTTTTCGCCGGGAATGTACTCCAAAAGCCCAGCTTCGCAGAGCGTTCGCCGGGCGTCGGCGAGGGCGGTGGCGCTCATGGGAAAGTAGGCGAGCAGGTACGGGTTGTCGATGCGGAGGAAACCGTCGCACCAGGCACCGCCGCGGGCGTGCTGGTTCATGATTTCAATCAGCTTGTACCATAGCAGCTGGGCGCTGGCGGGGAGGCGGGTTCGCGCGGCGAATGTGTTGAAACGGCGGATTTCAATCAAGTAGTTTACATTGCACATTTGGGTCATTCCTTTCGGATTTTGTGGGTCGCTATTGCGACAGTGAAATTGTAGTACGGGGAATGGATGTTCGTCAAGAAAATTTGATTTCATTTGATTTCGCTTGATTTCATTTGATTTTGGAGGGAAAACCAACTGCATTTTTTTGTTACGCAGAGGCTTCGCTCCTGCGGGAGCGACCAAAGGGCTTTGCGCTCGCCCTTTGGAAACCTTCGCTGTGCACACTCCCGTTACTTGGTTTTTATCGTTACAGAGAATGACGAAAATTCCCCCAAAACAAAAAGCCCCGTGCGTTTCCGCTTTCGGAAAAAAACACGGGGTGCATTCGATTGCAATGGCTTACAGGCGCTTGAAACCCTTGCGGCCGTCGTCGAGCAGGGAGGCGTAGGCGCCGGGGTCTTCCACGGCAATGCCGCAGCCGAGAACGACGCTGGTCTGCGGGTCGTCGGCGACGCCGCAGGGGATGTGCAGGGCGGTGTAAATCGCTTCGGGCAGGCGCGCCAGTCCCGCTGCGCCGCCGCTTAAGACGATGCCGTCATCAAAAATATCGGATGCCAGCTGCGGGGGCGTGCGCACCAGCACGTCCTGAATGCTGCCGATGAGGGCGGCAACGGGGTCTTTCAGCGCCTCGTAGATTTCAGCGGCGTGAATCTCCTGCGTGCGGGGCAGGCCGGAGAGCTGGTTACGGCCGACGACGGGCATGGCAAGGTTCGCTTCGTCGGTTTCGGGCTTCATCGCCGTGCCGATGTTGATTTTAATCTGCTCGGCGGTTCGCTCGCCAATCAGCAGAGAGTACTTCTTGCGGATGTAGCGGACAATCGCGTCATCAAAGTAGTCGCCGGCGTAATAGACGCTGGAGGACTGGACGATTTCGCCCTCGGAAATAACGGCAATGTCGGTGATGCCCGCGCCCATGTCCACAATCATGCGGCCGTAGCGCTGGCGCAAATCCATGCCGACGCCCAGCGCCGCCGCGAGCGGACGATCAAGCAGATAGGTACGCTTCACGCCCGCGTCCAGCAGGATGTTGATGAGGGAGTGCTTTTCCGTCTCGGTCACACCGGAAGGGACGCTCATGACGACGCGCGGCCCGGAGAACAGGCGCTTGGACAGCACACCGTTCAAGAAGAAGCGGAGCATGGTGTTCGTCAGCTCAAAATCCGCGACGGTGCCCTGCTTCAGCGGGCGAATCGCCATGATGTTGCTGGGCGTGCGGCCGACCATGCGCTGGGCATCGTCCCCGATGGCCAGCACCTTCTTGGTGGAGCGCTCAATGGCGACTACCGCCGGTCTGCGGAGCACAAGCCCCTTGCCCTGCTGGTAAATCAATACATTGGAGGTTCCAAGGTCAATGCCCAAATCGTTCAGCTGCGCCATCGCATACTCTCCATTTCCCGGCACGCTTTTCGCGCCGTACATACCATTATACCATCAAAAACGGAAAACGTAAACAGGTTTTTTCGGGTGGATGGCTATTTTCGGGCGCTGGAACATAAAAATTCGATGAGAAAGGGGGCTGTGCATCATGGAGAAGGAGCCGTTTTTCCCGCCGGAGGTGACGGGCGGCGCATTCAAGGTGACGCTGACGGGGCGCGGCCGCGCGTGGGTGGAGCAGCATCAGGGTCTGCTGGGGTACACGGCGGAGGAGGCGCTCTTCCGCACGAAGGAAGGTACGCTGCGCATTAGCGGGGCGAACCTGCGCTTCCTGCGCTATTCATCATCAGACGCGATTGTGACCGGGCAAATTGACGCCATCAGCGTGCTGGGAGGCGGAACATGAGCGGGCGGCCGTGGTTTATCGCCGTCACGGTGGATGGGGTCAATCTGCCGCGGTTTTTGCGCCGCGCGGGGGAAATGGGGCTGCTGCTGACGGGCGTGCGCATCCGCGGCAAACATCTCAGTGCCTTTGCCCGCGAGGATGATGTGCCGCCGCTGCGGATGATGGCGGAAAACGGCGGCTGGCGCTTCTCAGTCGGCAATCGGCAGGGCACGGGACGGCTGATGACGTGGATTCGCCATCGGCTGGCGCTGCTTTCCGCGCTGATGCTGGGCATTGGCGCGCTCATCGGCGCGTCGCAGGTGATGTGGCGCGTGGAGATTGAAAACGCCGGGATTTACGCCGCGGATTTGCCCGAATACCTGCAGGCGCTGGGCATCACCCCGCCGATGCGAAAAAGCGACGTTCATCCGGGTCAGCTGCGTGACCTGCTGGAATGGCGCTACCCGGAAACGGCGTGGGTGGAGTGCGGCTGGCGGGGGATGACGCTGCTGATTCGCGTGGTGGACGGCGTGCCAGCGGGAACGCCCTTGTCCGAGACGGGCGCGGGGGACGTGGTCGCCGCGCGGGACGGCATCGTCGATAGCATCCGCACGAAGGCGGGCACGGCGCTTGTTCAGCCCGGCGACGTGGTGCGCAAGGGGCAAATCCTCATCCGCGGCGAGGAACGCACAGGCAGCGGCGTGCGGGCGGTATCAGCGCGCGGGGTGGTGATGGCGCGCGTGTGGGACGCGGCGGCGGTTCGCATGGACTTGGCGGAGCTGCACACGTCCTATTCCGGGCGCACGGAGGAAAGCGTGTCGGTCGTCAGCCCGTGGTTCACCCTGTGGCATGAGCCGGAGAGCGAGTTCCATCAGGCGGATGTGTCCCGGCGCACGCTCCCGCTGGGCGGCTTCTTCCTGCCGCTCACCTGCGTGTGGGAAAAGCGGTATGAATGTGAAATTACGAAACAAAATCGGGCAAATGAGGAAATAACTGCCGAAGCAAGCATAGCTGCTTTGCGAAAACTGCGCGAAATCATCGGTACGAACGAATCTTTGGTTGACAAGTGGGTAAATTGTAGTATGATAGATCATGAGGTACTGTTGGCAGTGGCAACGGGCGAAAGGCTTGTGGATATTGCCGAGCAGATACCCAGCGGCGCGCCAGATAAGGGATACTAATTCTCATCTAAAACATGGCATTCGCCCAGCATCTTTTCCGCCCCGGCTTTGCTTCGTTCCGCTCGCGCGTACCTCCAGTACGCCTCGCTTCACTCATCTTTGCCGGAACGAAAAATCTGCTATGCTCGATGCCATGTTTTGGAATCGAATTAGTATGAACTTGATTGTCGCCGTTTCAAATGGAAAGAAGGACATCGTTTTTGACTGAAACGAGAAAGATTCCCCTGACGCTGGATTCGATGGATGCCTATATGGCTCTGTTCGGGCTGAACGACCAGAATGTTGCGCTGGTGGAGCAGGAGTGCGGCGTCGCTGTCTCCCTGCGCGGCTCGGAGCTGTTCCTCACGGGCGAAGCGGAGGATGCGGGGCTGGCGGAAAGCGTCATCTTGAAGCTGCTGGAAATGATCCGCCGCGGCGATCTGGTTGACCGCACGCGCATCCGCTACGCCATCGCCCTGGCGCGCGAGGGCGACGTGGATCGCATCGACGAGATTCTGCGCTCCGTCGTCGCCATCACCCACCGCGGCAAGCAGATTCGCTGCAAGACGCTGGGGCAGCAGGAGTATGTGCAGGCCATCCGCGACCATGACCTCACGTTCGCCGTCGGCCCGGCAGGTACGGGCAAGACGTATCTGGCAATGGCGCTGGCTGTCGTGGCGCTGAAGAACAAGGAGATTGAGCGCATTGTGCTCACACGCCCGGCGGTGGAGGCGGGGGAGAAGCTGGGCTTCCTGCCCGGCGACCTGACGCAGAAGGTTGACCCGTATCTGCGCCCGCTCTACGACGCGCTGTACGACTTCATGGGCGTGGACAGCTACCAGAAGCTGCTGGAGCGCGGCGTGGTGGAGGTTGCCCCGCTGGCGTACATGCGCGGCCGCACGCTGTCGGATTCCTTCATCATTCTGGACGAGGCGCAGAACACGACTTCTGAACAGATGAAGATGTTCCTGACGCGTCTGGGCTTCCACAGCAAAGTCGTCGTTACCGGCGACATCACCCAGACGGACTTGCCTTACGGGAAGAAATCCGGCTTGGCGGAAGCAATCGAAATTTTGAAGGACATTCCGGAAATCGGCATGGTGCACCTGACGCACAAGGACGTCGTCCGCCACGAGCTGGTGCAGACGATTGTCAAGGCGTATGACGCCTACTACCATCGGGAAGCGGAAGGGCAGCGCCCGTAAATCCGCCCCCTCCGGTGCAGAAGGAGTGATAACTACATGCGTAAACGCGAAAACAAGCAGAACCACCGCCCGATTTTGCGCCGCTTCACCACTTGGCTGCACGGCGCGGGCGCGAAATGCGCGCTCATTTACGCCGTCGGCACGCTGGTGCTGCTGGTCTTGTTTGCCGCGGCGTGCGCACCGCAGCGCTACAGCCTGAGCGTCGGCGCGATTTCGCACCAGACGATTACCGCCACGAAGGACGTGGAGGACACGGTGACGACCGAAAGCCGCCGCCGCGAAGCCTCCGTCCGTGTGGAAGCGACTTACCACTTTCAGGAGGGCGTGACCGAAAGCGTGCTGAGCGACCTCGACGAGACGTTCCGCCAGCTGCGCATTGTGCAGCAGTACGGGCTGACCCTGCGCGTGCAGGAAGGCGAAACCGCGACGGAAACAAACCTCGCGGCGACCTTCAGCGCGGAGGAAATCGACTACGCCCTCCAACAGGTGGAAGCCGTGCCGCTCACGCGCTATCAGGCGACTGTCCTCATGCGCGCCAGCACGGAGAATTTCGACACCATGGCGGTGACGGTGCGCCTCGCGGTGGAAAGCGCGCTGAACACCACCATCCGCGAAGGGCAGGTCAGCCAGTCCATCGCGGCGATTAAACAGATTGCGGGCTACCGCGTCGAAACGTCGCTGATGCAGAACATCGTGCCCGTCGTGCTCAACCACTGCATCCGCCCGAACATGGTCATTGACCAGGAATTGACCGCGCAGGCGCAGGAGAACGCCGCCGCGCAGGTGGAGCCTGTGGTGTACCTGCAAGGGCAGAACATCATCCGCGAGGGCGAGCGCGTGCAGGCGAATCAGCTCGCCATGCTGGAGGCGCTGGGGCTGCTGGATACCGCGTCGTATGATTATGACATCTACCTTGGCGCGCTGCTGCTCATCGCTATTTCCATGTCGGTGCTGATTTTGATGCTTGTTATCCTTGCGCCGGAGGTTTTGAGGGATGTGCGCCGCTCCAGCGTCATCATGGTGGTGCTGGTGCTGTGCGAAGGACTGTGCGTGATTGCCGTCAAGCTGCTGGACGTCTACCTTGCCCCGGTCGTGATGGCGGCGATGCTGCTGACTACGCTGCTGAGTGCGCGCGTCGGCATTTCCGCCACGTTCACCATGGCGCTGATTGCGGCGGGGCTTAGCGCGGGCAGTTCCAACGCCTACTCGGCGGAAATGGTGCATTTGATACTCACGGGCGTCGTCTCCGGCATCGTCGCCGTGCAGTACTTGAAGGATAAGCCGCAGCGTGTCCGCATGGTGATTGCGGGCGTGATTGTCGCGGTGGTGAATATGGTCGTTATCCTCGCCATGAGCCTGATGACCTCCAACAATATATCCGGCATGATGAACAACGCCATGTGGTCGATGGCGGGCGGCATTTTGAGCGGCCTGATTTCCGTCGGCTTCCAGCCTGTGTTCGAGGCGGCGTTCAACCTCGCCACGCCCGCGAAGCTCCTTGAACTGGCGAACCCGAATCAGCCGCTGCTGCGCCGTCTGCTGCTGGAAGCGCCCGGAACGTATCACCACGCGATTGTGGTGGCGAATCTGGCGGAAGCGGCGGCGGAGAAAATCGGCGCGAACCCGCTGCTGGCGCGCACGGGCGCGTATTTCCATGACATCGGGAAACTCAAGCGCCCGCTGTATTTCAAGGAAAACCAGATGGGCGATAACCCGCACGACCGCACCGACCCGTATGTATCCGCCGCGATTGTTACGGCGCATACCCGCGATGGTCTGGCGCTGGCGCAGAAATACCACCTGCCGCCTGAAATCCAGACGATTATCATGGAGCATCACGGCGACACCCCCGTGATGTACTTCTACCACAAAGCCTTGCAGATGGCGGACGGCAAGCCGGTTGATATTGCCGATTTCCGCTATGACGGTCAGCGCCCGACGACGAAGGAGAGCGCCATCGTCATGCTGGCGGACACCATCGAGGCGGCGGTGCGCTCCATCCCTGACCCCACGCCCAAGGCGATTGAGCAGTTCATTGAGCGCCTTGTCCGCGGCAAGCTGGAGGACGGACAGCTCAGCAATTCGCCGCTGACCTTGCGCGATATTGACGCGATTTGCGAAGCGTTCTGCAAGGTTTTGAATGGCGTGTTCCACGAGCGCATTGAGTACCCGACGGTGAACGTCCCCGCGCGCCCGCTCGTCAAGGCGGAAAAGGAAGCGGAGAAGGAAACGAAGCAGATGCAGGCGGAGAAACAGACGGAAGCGGAAAAAACACCCGAAGTGAAGGCAGAAGCGAAGGCGGAAAAGCAGGCGGAAGCGGAAAAAACACCCGAAGTGAAGCCAGAAGCGAAGGCGGAAAAGCCGGATGTGCCGGAAAAGCCCGCCGCGCCGGTGGAGGAAAGCGAGGAGAACACATGAAACTGCTTTGGCAGATTGACACGCAGGTTGACCCGCGCTATTTGTCCCTGATGCAGACGGCGGCGGACTGCGCCCTGTGGATGGAAGGCGTTTCGCGTCCCTGCGCGGTGAACATCCGCATTTGCGGCGACGACGCGATTCACGAAATCAACCGCGAGTACCGCGGCGTTGACCGCGCGACGGACGTGCTGTCCTTCCCGACGGTGAATTATCCGGCGGGTAAAACGGCGGGGCAGTGCGACAAGCTGCTTGCGCGCGAGCTGGATGACGAGGTGGATGCCTGTATGCTCGGCGATCTCATCATCTCCATGCCGCATGTGCTGGCGCAGGCGGCGGAGTATGGGCATTCCCCGGAGCGGGAGGCGGCGTATTTGACCGTCCACGGTCTGTGCCACCTGATGGGCTATGACCACATTGAGGACGAAGACAAAAAGAAGATGCGGGCGATGGAGGAGAAGATTCTGTCCGCCATCGGCATGACGCGCGACGGCGAAATGCAGACCGACGTTTCCGATGAGACGCTGCTGGAAATGGCGCGGCAGGCGATGCTGCGGAGCTATTCACCCTATTCCGGCTATCCGGTCGGCGCGGCGCTGCTGTGCGCGGATGGCCGCGTGTTTCAGGGCTGCAACATCGAGAACGCGTCGTTCGGCTTGACGAACTGCGCCGAGCGCACGGCGATGTTCAAGGCGGTCAGCGAGGGCGCGCGGGAGTTCACCGCGATTGCGATTGCCTCGCGCGACGCCGCCCCGTGGCCCTGCGGCGCGTGCCGACAGGTGCTCAACGAATTCGCACCGAATATCCGCGTGCTGGTGACGTGGCAGGGCGGCACGGAAAGCGCGACCCTGCCGGAACTGCTGCCGCACGGCTTCGGCCCGCAGCAGCTGACAACGAAGGAGTAAAATCAGGAGAAAAATCATGAGCGAAAATACGAAATTCCATTCTGGATTTATTACCATTGTGGGTCGCCCGAACGTGGGCAAATCCACCTTGATGAACGCGATGGTTGGCGAGAAAATTGCGATTGTCTCCAGCCGCCCGCAGACGACGCGCAACCGCATCATGGGCGTGATGACGCGCCCTGACTGGCAGATTGTGTTCCTCGACACCCCCGGCATCCACACGCCCCGCACGAAGCTGGGCGAAAGCATGATGCAGTCCGTCAAGGACGCGATGGACGGCATGGATGGCGTGCTGGTGCTGGTGGACGCGACGCAGGTGGGCGAACACGACCGCGCCATCGTCCGTGATATGGCGGGCAAGAAAGTGCCGAAGGTGCTGGCGATTAACAAGATTGACCTGCTGCCGCCGGAGAAGCTGCTGGGGCTGATTGCGTCCTTCGCCGACCTTGGCTATGACGCGATTATCCCCATCAGCGCCAAAACCGGCGACGGGCTGGATGACCTGACGAAGCAGCTTGCCACGCACCTGCCGGAAGGCCCGAAGTATTTCCCGGACGACATGATGACCGATCAGCCGGAGCGGCTGATTTGTGCGGAGCTGATTCGCGAGAAGGCACTCCAGCATTTGCGCGACGAAGTGCCGCACGGCATCGGCGTGGAAATGATGGGCATGGAGAAGATGAACGACAACTTTATGGAAATCAACGCGACGATTTACTGCGAACGCGACGCGCACAAGGGCATCATCATCGGCAAGCACGGCGCGATGCTGCAAACCATCGGCTCGGAAGCGCGCGAGGATATCGAGAAGCTGCTGGGGCTGCATGTAAACCTGAAGTTATGGGTGAAGGTGCGTCCCGACTGGCGCAACCGTGCGTCGGATTTGCGCACGCTGGGGTATGACGCGAAATAAGCCTATTTCAAGGGTGAAATAGGCGGAAAGCCCTTCTGTTTGAGGGACTTTCCCTACATATAGTGCTTTTTGTTGCGCAGGGGTTTCGCTCCTGCGGGAGCGACCAAAGGGCTTTCCGATCGCCCTTTGGAAACCTTCGGTTGCACACTCCCATGTTTATTGATTTTTATCGGGGCTTATTTAGTTAGTGGGCAAATAGCACACAAACTATAATTATTTTCAATACAAATCAAGAAACAACCGGAGGAGCGCCGAAGGAGTCCAGAGGGCGACCGCAGACTTCGTCTGTTTTCATGCCCTCTGGAAGCTGCACAATAGACCATTTGGTTAGAACAGTCAACAATGCTTATCACCCAAAAATCAACGCGAAAGCGAAGGAGACGACCATTATGGGCAAGTATTTCGGAACGGACGGATTCCGCGGAGAAGCGAACAAGGAGCTGACCGCTGACCATGCCTACCGGGTGGGACGCTTTCTCGGCTGGTACTACGGCGAGTGCAAGCGCCGCAATGGCGACCACACCCGCCCGCGCATCGTCATCGGCAAGGATACCCGCCGTTCCAGCTATATGTTCGAGTATTCGCTCGTCGGCGGGCTGACCGCGTCCGGCGCGGATGCGTACCTTCTCCATGTCACGACGACCCCGTCCGTCGCGTTCGTCGCGCGGCTCGATGGCTTTGACTGCGGCATCATGATTTCCGCCAGCCATAACCCGTACTACGACAACGGCATCAAGCTCATCAACGGGCAGGGCGAAAAGATGGATGAGGACACGATTGCCCTTGTCGAAGCCTACCTGGACGGGCATCTGGAATGCTTCGGGCAGACGTGGGACGAAATTCCCTTCGCGCATCAGGAGCAGATTGGCTGCACGGTGGACGATGTGTCCGGCCGCAACCGCTATGTCGGCTACCTGATTTCGCTGGGGCTGTACTCCTTCCGCGGACGGCGGATTGCGCTGGACTGCGCCAACGGTTCCAGCTGGAACATCGCCAAGGCGGTTTTTGACGCGCTGGGAGCGACGACACTGGTCATCAACGCCGAACCGAACGGGCTGAACATCAACCGCGACGCGGGTTCGACGCACATCGGGGGCTTGCAGAAGTTCGTCGTCGAAAACCACTGCGACGTGGGCTTTGCCTTTGACGGCGACGCGGACCGCTGCCTGTGCGTGGACGAAACGGGCATGGAAATTACCGGCGACCACATCCTCTTCATCTGCGGACGGCACATGAAGCAGACGGGTGAGCTGCTGGGCAACACGGTCGTCGCGACGGTGATGAGCAATCTGGGGCTGTTCCGCGCGCTGGATGACCTCGGCATTGCATCCGCCAAGACCGCCGTGGGCGACAAGTACGTCTACGAGTACATGACGAAGAACAACTGCCGTCTGGGCGGCGAGCAGTCCGGGCACATTATCTTCAGCAAGTACGCGTCGACCGGCGACGGCATCCTGACGAGCCTGAAGGTGATGGAGGTCATGTGCGCGGCGAAGAAAACGCTGCATCAATTGGCTTCTGACCTGACGATTTATCCGCAGAAGCTGATTAACGTGCGGGTAAAGGACAAGAAGGCGGCGCAGGCGGACGCGAAGGTGCAGGAAGCGATTCGCGCGGCGGAGGAAAAGCTGGGCGACACGGGGCGCGTGCTGGTGCGCGAGAGCGGCACGGAGCCGCTGGTGCGCGTGATGGTGGAAGCGCAGGACGCGGCGCTGTGCGCACAGTGCTGCGAAGGGATTGCGCAGGTCATCCGGGCGCAGGGGTGGGCTTTGTAAAGCCTGCTTCGGGAAACTTGCGGTTTCGCGGCTTGCGGATTGGATGATTTTTTCCGGCTTGATTGTTCTTGCTTCGCAGGGGGTTTCGCCTCTGCGGAGGCGACGAGGGGGCTTTCCGATCGCCCCCTCGACCCCTTCGGAGCGCACTCCCATGTTTATTGACTTTTGCCGGAAGGTTTTTAGTTAGTGGGCTGTTCGGTCTGCCCCTGAAACCGCAAAAATATGCAAAAAATCAGCATAAACACCCGATTTGGCACGAATCTTGCTGCCGAATCGGGCGTTTTTCTTGCAAAAATCCATTGCAAAATCAGCAGAAAACAGGTACAATAGAGTAGGGGAGAAACCGTTTTCCCGGAAAGGCGTGGAACGCATGGATTTGTTCGACCTGATAGGTCCCGTGATGATTGGGCCAAGCAGCTCCCATACCGCGGGCGCGGCGCGCATTGGGCTGACCGCGTATTCGCTGCTGGGCGAAAGGGTGGTCAAGGCGGATGTCGGGCTGCATGGCTCGTTCGCCAAAACATACCGCGGGCATGGCACAGACCGCGCTATCGTCGGCGGACTGCTGGGGATGCACGTCGACGACCCCCGCCTGCGCGATTCGCTGGAAATCGCCCGTCAACAGGGCATGGACGTGCGCTTTGAGCAGGTCAATCTCCGTGGGGCGCACCCGAACACCGTCCGGCTGCACGTCACGGGGGAGCGCGGCACGGCGCTGACCCTCGAAGCGGCGTCCGTCGGCGGCGGCAACATCGAAATCCACCGCATCAACGGCTTGAGCGTCAATTTCACCGGCAAGGCGGACACGATGATTATCCACCACATCGACATGCCCGGCGCGATTGCGGCGGTCACGTCGACCTTGGCGCGCCACCGCGTCAACATCGCGAACATGCAGGTCTATCGCCGCAAACTCGGCGGAGACGCCATGATGGTGCTGGAGCTTGACGGCGCGCCCTCCCAGGCGGACTTGGACATCATCCGCCAAATCCCCGATATCAGGAGCTGCACGTTCCTCAAAAGGAGGGATGACTGATGGACTATACGCTGCACGAATGGGTGCGCATGGCGAGCCATCATGGGTCGATTGCGCGGTGCGCGATTGAGAAACAGGCGGAGGAATCCGGGCTGGACGCGCTGGCGGTGCGCGAAAAAATGCGCCATCACCTGCGCGTGATGCAGGAGGCGGCGCAGCAGGGGCTGGATGAGCGCCTGCGCAGCGTTACCGGGCTGACGGGCGGACAGGCGGCGCTGATGATGAAGCGCCTGCAGGCAGGCAAGTGCCTGGCGGGGAATTTGCTGGGCAAGGCGGAAGTGTACGCGCTGGCGACGGCGGAGTGCAACGGCTGCATGGGCAAAATCGTCGCTGCCCCGACGGCGGGCGCGTGCGGGATTCTGCCCGGCGCGGTGCTGACAATGATGGAAGAAAAAGGCACGACGGAGGAACAGGCGGTGGACGCGCTGTTCGTCGCGGCGGCGGTCGGTCAGGCGATTGCAACGCAGGCGAGCATCTCCGGCGCGGAGGGCGGCTGTCAGGCGGAATGCGGTTCGGCGGCGGCAATGGCGGCGGCGGCGCTGGTGTATCTGGAGGGCGGCAATCCGCAGCAGTGCGCGGACGCGGCGGCGTTTGCGCTGATGAACCTGCTGGGACTGGTCTGCGACCCCGTCGGCGGGCTGGTGGAAGTGCCCTGCGTGTACCGCAACGTGGGCGCGTCCGGCATCGCGTTTACGGCGGCGGACATGGTGCTCAGCGGCATTCGCTGCCCGATTGAGCCTGACGAGGTGATTCTGGCGATGAAGGAAGTTGGCGACGCGCTGCCGACATCCCTGCGCGAAACCGGCGAAGGCGGCTGCGCGGCGTGCGAAAGCATCTGCAAACGCCTGCATCACAAGGAGTAAGAATATGTACATCCAGCAAGTCAACCAAGACGGCGTGTCCATTGCGCTGATTCGCAGCGAAAAGCCGCTGATGACGGACGTGCAGTCCGCGCTCGACCTGATGATGACGGTGCGCGCGGAGACGGGCTGCAAGCGCATCGCCCTCAACCGCGAAGCCATCACGGGGGATTTTTTCGTGCTTTCGACGGGCATTGCGGGCGAAATCCTGCAAAAATTCGTGAACTACGGCTTCAAACTCGCGATTTACGGCGATTTTACGCATGAAACGAGTGCGGCATTGCGGGATTTCATCCGTGAAGGCAACGAAGGACGGGTTATTTTCTTCCAGCCCGACGCAAATTCCGCGACGGAAAAGCTGGCACGGGCGGAATGAGGGGACACTGCGCCATCCGCAAGATCCAACGAAAAAGGGCGATTCGGCATAAACACCGAACCGCCTTTTTTGTGCTCCAATCAACACGCGGAAGAAGTATGTAAGTGCGCTCAACTTCATCGCGCGAAAGGGTCAAGGGCAGCGCCCCTCGGTCTCCCTCAATCAACACGCGGAAGAAGTGTGCAAGTGCGCTCAACTCAATCGCGAAATGGGTGTCGAGAGGGTCGAAGACCCTTCGC
>OLRV01002731.1_pt1 | contig 13096 bp, 5 predicted proteins | sample 1672421 | NCBI WGS metagenome assembly OLRV01 (sample SAMEA3136684, study PRJEB25190) | human gut metagenome | biome: human gut; feature: human-associated habitat; material: faeces | place: Austria | collected 2013
CTGGTAGCCCGAGTAGACCCAGACGGATTTGGGCACTTCTTTTTTCACGGCCCGCACCACGTCCGTGAGGCCTTCCGCATTCTGCATGGGTTCGCCGCCGAGGAGGGTGAGGCCCGCCACGTTATCGTCCTTCATGTACGCGATGACCTGCGCCGTTTCTTTCTCCGTCCAGAGCGTGCCCGCGCTGAAATCCTGGTATTCCACATTGAAACACTCCGGGCAGTGCCGTGTGCATCCCGTCACGAAGATGGATGTGCGGATGCCGACGCCGTTGGCGATATCATACCGCCTGATCTGTCCGTACCGCATCAGATGTGCAGGACGCGGGATTTGATCTCCTTCGTCCTTCCCTCATTCCAGAAATTTTCGCCGAGATACCCGCAGGTACGGCGGATGACGGTCAGCTTGGAGCGGTCTTTATTGTGGCACCGCGGGCATTCCCATTCGTTGTCGTCGTTGCAGATGATCTCGCCGTCGAAGCCGCACACGTGGCAGTAGTCGGACTTCGTATTGAATTCGCCGTAGCAGATGTTGTCGTAGATGAAGCGCACCATGGTGAGCACCGCTTCCACGTTGTTCGTCATGTTGGGGATCTCCACGTAGGAGATGCAGCCGCCGGTGGAGACTTTCTGAAACTGCGCCTCAAAGCGGAATTTGTCGAATACGTTGATGGGCTCGCGCACATCCACGTGGTAGCTGTTCGTATAGTAGCCCTTGTCGGTGACGTCTTTGATCTCGCCGAAGCGCGCCTTATCGATGGCGCAGAACCGGTTCGTCAGGCTCTCCGCGGGCGTGCCGTAGAGGGCGAAGCCGAGGCCGCTCTCTTTCTTCCAGCTGTCCACGGCGTCGCGGAGGCGGTGAATGATCTTCAGCGCGAATTTTTCTCCTTCCGGCGAAGTATGGGTCTTGCCTTTGATGAGAACGGACGCTTCGTAGATGCCGATGTAGCCGAGGGAGAGCGTGGCGTAGCCGTTCTGCATGAGCGGGAAGACCTTTTCTCCCTTTTTCAGGCGGGCGATGGCGCCGTACTGCCAGTGGATCGGGGAAACGTCGCTGGTGATGTCTTTCAGGAGGTCATACCGCAGGAGCAGCGCCCTGTGGCAGAGCTCGAGACGCTTGTCGAGGATCTCAAAGAATTTTTTCTCATCGCCCCGGGCGAGGATGCCGATCTGGGGCAGGTTGATGGAGACGACGCCCATATTGAAGCGGCCGTCCCAGACGTACTTGCCTTCTTTATTCTTCCACGGGGAGAGGAAGGAGCGGCAGCCCATGGGGCTGAACACATTGCCTTCGTAAATTTCGCGCATTTTTTTCGCGGAGATGTAGTCGGGGTACATGCGCTTGGCGGTGCACTTCGCGGCGAGCTCCGTCAGGTAGTAATAGGGAGAGCCGGGATGCACATTGTGCTCGTCCAGCACGTAGATGAGCTTCGGGAACGCCGGGGTGACGTACACGTCCTGCTCGTTCTTGATGCCCTGGAGGCGCTGCTCGAGGATCTCCTCGTCGATCATGGCCGCTTCCTTCGCGTATTCATAATCCGGCTGGAAATACATGAAGAGCGTCACGAAAGGCGCCTGGCCGTTCGTCGTCATGAGCGTATTGATCTGGTACTGGATGGTCTGGATGCCGTCCTTCACTTCCTTGCGGGTGCGCTTCCAGGCGATCTCTTCCGCTTTTTCCATATCCGGCTCGATGCCGTAGATCTCTTTCTGCTCTTCGATGACCGCGGCGAGATATTTCTCATAGGACTTCCGCACGAAGGGCGCGAGGATGCGGTCCACGCCGTTGATGCTCTGGCCGCCGTACTGGCCGCTCGCCACCTGTGCGATAATCTGCGTCGTCACGGTGCACGCCACCTGGAAGGATTTCGGCGTGTCGATCTTCTTGCCGTTGATGACCGTGCCGTTCTGGAGCATGTCTTCCAGATTGATGAGGCAGCAGTTGAACATGGGCTGAATGATGTAGTCCATGTCGTGGAAATGGATGGCGCCGCTGTCATGGGCCTGCACGATATCGAGGGGGATCAGTTTTCTCCGGGCGATGTCTTTGGAGACTTCCCCCGCGATGAGGTCGCGCTGCGTGGAGACCACGTGGGCGTTCTTATTGGAGTTTTCGTCCATGACATCCACATTCGTCTGGCGGATCAGGCTCAGCACGCCGTCGTCGGTCGTATTGATGTGGCGCTTGAAGGCCTGCATGGCCTTGTAATTTTCGTAGGCCCTTGCCGTAGCGGGATTGTGATTGTCCAGCAGTTTGTAATAGACCTGGTCCTCGATGGAATAGATCGTCATGGAATGGCCGAGGCCTTTCGCGTATTCCTCGATCTCCGCGGCGATCTTGTCCGCCACGCCTTCCTGATAAATGCCGCTCGAGCTGTTCATGGCCTTCTCGATAGCCGCAGCGATCTTTTCTTTCTGGAAAGGCACTTTCTTGCCGTCGCGTTTGATGACTTCCAGCATGATTTCCTCCTTGTATACGAACGACCCCGCGGGCCGAAGCATTCGCAGTTTATTATACGGGACGGCGCGCCCCCTGTCCACTTCTGAAAAATCGCCGGAATATACAAGATATGGTATGGCAAGGCATTTGGAAAATTTTATTTTGTGTTTTATTGAGAATCCGCGCTGTGAAAGGAGGCCTGTGAATAACTGCCTCCGGCGCCGACGGGAGCGGGCAATTCCGCTGTGGATTTCCGGATTTTCCCATTCTCATTTTCCCCGTCTTTTTCATGCATTCCCGCAGATGCAATCAATCATATCAAATCGGCATATGAAAATTTCTTCCGCTTTTCATCGGGGAGCGCTCAAATTTCAGCGCCCGGAAAATTTCCGGCGCTCATTTTCCGCCGCTCATTTTTCTCCGCCCGCGCAAAAGAGAGGCCCCGCAAATGGCGCGGCCCGCGCCGGGCATATATAATAAGGGAAACAAAAGAAAGGAGCGTTCCATGTCCCTTCATTTTCTCTTCGGCCGCGCCGGCACAGGCAAGACTGCCCGGTGCTGCGCCGAGATCGCCCGATATATAACGGAGGCCCCCGGACGGCGGGCCTATTTCCTCGTGCCGGATCAGGCCACGTTCCGCGCGGAATCCATGCTGGCGGCGGCATTCCCCGGCGGCGGCTTCGCCGATGTCACGGTGTGCGGCTTCACGCGCCTGTCGTACCGCGTCTTCCAGGAGCTCCGGGAGGACACGGGCGAAGCGCTCTCGCCGCTGGTGCAGCAGATCATCCTGCGCCGCCTCCTCACGGAACGGCGGGGTGAGCTGCGCCAGATGGGGGAAGCGGCGCGGCAGCCCCATTTCTCCGCGGCCCTCTCTTCCTTCTTCCATCAGCTCGATTCTTTCCGCATCGGGGAAGCCGACCTCCGCGCGGCGGCGGAGGAAGAAGGCGAAACGCCGCTCGGACGGAAGCTCGCCGACCTGTCGCTCATCTTCTCCGCGTACCACGGCTACCTGCGCAGTCATTTCCGCTACCGCGGCAGCATGTATGACAAGCTCGCCGAATGCATCCCCCGGTCGCGGCAGATCAGGGAAGCCCGCGTCTGGATCGACGGCTACAGCGGCATGACGCCGCAGGAGACAGCCATTGTGTCGGCCCTCGCCGCGGCGGCGGAGGAAGTCACGGTGACCCTTCCCATGGACCCGCCGGAAGAGTCTGCCGGGGTCCCCCTCTTCGACCGGCCTTTCCGCCTGTGGGAGACACTCTCCGGAGAAGCGGGCCGGACAGACGCGGCGGTCCTCACTGAGCCGCGCCGCTTCACCTGTCCCCGCGTGCGGGAGCTGGCGGACCGGTTTTTCCGGCCGTTCCCGAAAGCCTGCATCTATCCGCCCGCCACGCGGACGCTCCCGGAACAGGGCATCTATATCACAAAAGCGCCGCAGCCTGCCGCCGAAGCGGACGACGCGGCCCGGCGGATCGCCCTGCTCGTGCGGGAAAACGGATTCCGCTGGCGGGATATCCTCGTCCTCCTGCGCAGCGACGATTACGCCGAGCTCCTGCGGCGGAGCTTTGAAACGTACCGCATCCCCGCTTTCATCGACAAGCGGCGTCCCATGAAGAATCATCCCCTCGTCGTCCTCACGGACAGCCTGCTCCGCTTCCTCGCCGCGGGAGAAAAAGGCCCGTGGCAGGGCTGGACCAGGGAGCTCCTCTTTCCGCTCCTCAAGACGGATCTGCTCCGCGCCTTCGCGCCGGAAGATACGGACCGCCTGGAAAATTACGTCCTCCGCACGGGCCTCCGCCGCAGCCAGTGGAAGAGCGTGTGGAAATTCCACAGCCCCTTTCATCTGGAAGACGACAGCGGCATGCCCACGCCGGGCGAGCTGGAAGAGCTGAACCGCATGAACCGGTACCGTCAGCAGCTGCTGGATTTTCTCATTCCTCTCGAGGACGGATGGCGCGAAGCGAAGACGGTCTCGGAAAAATGCGCCCTTCTCTACCGGTGGTTCATGGAGCAGCGCGTGCCGGATACCCTCGCCCGCTGGGATGAGATGAGCTTCGCGGAGACCCGGGAGCGGCCCCATCTCCAGGTGTGGAAAAAAGTCCTCTCCCTGCTGGATGATCTGGTGCGCGCCGCGGGCGGCGACGAAGTGAGCGGCGCCGAGCTCCTCTCCATGGCGGAAGACGGCCTCTCATCGCTCACCTTTTCCATCATCCCGCCCACTCTCGACCACGTGACGGTCACTGCCATCGACCGGGGCTACGCCATGGAAGCGAAAGCCGTTTTCCTCCTCGGCGCGGAAGAAGGCGTTTTCCCCGCGCGCATCGAAGAAGGGGGACTTCTCTCGGAAGAAGAAAAACGGTCGCTCCGTTCGTCGAGACGCCTCATTTTCGGTCCCGACCTGATGTCTCTCATCGCGCAGGAAGAATTCTACACCTACCTCGCTCTCACCCGGGCCCGGCAGGCGCTCTACATTTCCTGGTCCGCCGCCGGCGCGGACGGCGCGGAGCACACGCCTTCTCCGCTGCTGGCCCGCCTCGCCGCTCTCGGCTATCTCACGGCAGAGCGGACGGCGGAGCTCCCCGGCCCGGCCACGGAAGACCGCTCCTTCCTCGTCACGCCGGATCAGGCCCTCGCCCTCCTTCCGGCGGCGCTCCGGGAAGGGGCCCCCTCGGAAGGCTCCATCTGGCAGCCCCTCCGGGACTGGGCGCTCTCCCGGAAAGACACGGCCCGCCTCCTCGCGCAGAAAGCGCAGGGCTTCTCCTACAGGAATGAAGCCGCCCCACTCCCGGCAGCCGTGGTGCGGCAGCTCTTCCTCCGGGGGAAGCCTTTCCGCACCTCTGTCACCCGCCTCGAGACCTACCGCGCCTGCCCCTACCAGTACTTCCTCCGGTACGGGCTGCGGCTGGACGAGAGAGACCGGAGCCGCATGGACGCCCGCGATTTCGGCAGCTATCTCCACGCGGGGCTCCACAGCTTCGGCGAATTCATGAAGAAACAGCAGCGCCAGTGGCGGGACGCGGGCGACGAAGAGATCGACGCCGTCTCCCGGGACATCGCGGAAAAAGTGGCTCCCCGGGTGAAATCGGGGGCGCTCCTCTCCGATGCCGCCGCGCAGTACACAAAGAGCGCCCTCGACCGCACCTTCCGCGCCGCACTCCGCCGCTTCCGCGACTGGAGCCGCTCCGGGACGGCCGATACCGTCGCCATGGAAGCGGATTTCCGCCTCCGCATCGAGACGGAAGCGAAGCGGGAATTCTTCATCGACTGTCATGTGGACCGGCTGGACGAAGCCGCCGGGGCCGCCGTGGTGTGCGACTACAAGACGGGCACGCCCGATCTCACTCTCTCCGAGATCGCCGCGGGGTACCGCCTCCAGCTCATCACCTACCTCATGGCCGTCCTGGAGAGCGGCGACCAGTCGCTCCTGCCGGGGGCCCTCCTCTATATTTACCTCCGCGGCGAGACCCGCACCGTGTCCGTACCGGCAGGCGGCGCGCCCGCGGAGCCGCAGAAGCAGCTCGCCGGGTACTTCCTGAGCGACCGGGATTTCCTCGCCGCCCTGGACAGCCGCGTCGGCACGGAGGGATCCATCCTGCCCGTGGGATACACGAAGACCGGCGCTTTCACCGCCCGTTCCCCCGTGCTCACCCTGGAAGAAATGCAGGCTCTCTTCGCCATGACGAGGCAGCGCCTCGCCGCCCTCTATGAGAGCCTCCGCGCGGGACAGATCCCCATCCGCCCCGTGCGCTGGAATAAGACCCGCTCCCCCTGCGCGTACTGCCTCTACCGGAGCGTGTGCCGCTTCGACCCGAAGCTCCCCGGCAATGCCTATGAAGAGATCGCCGCGGAGAGCGACAGCGCCGTCAAAGAAAAGCTCCGCGGCGCGCCGTCTGATCCGGAAGGACAGGGAAAGGAATCACTATGAGCCAGATGAAATGGACCCCCGCGCAGGAAAGCGCCCTCTCCGCCAGAGGGGGCAGCCTCCTCCTCTCCGCCGCCGCCGGGAGCGGCAAGACCGCCGTCCTCGTGGCGCGCATCATCCGCCGCATCACCGACCCCGATGACCCGACGGACGTGAATGCCTTCCTCGTCCTCACCTTCACCCGTTCCGCCGCGGCGGAAATGCGGAGCCGCATCGGCGAAGCCCTCTCACAGGAGCTCTCCGGCGCGGCCCGCGCCCTTGAGACCGCGCCGACGGAAGAAAACCGCCGCCGCGCGGCGTACCTCCAGCGGCAGCTCACCCTCCTCGGCAGCGCGTCCATCTCCACCATCGACGCCTTCTGTCAGTCCGTGCTGCGCCAGTATTTCTACCTCCTCGACATGGACCCGGATTTCCGCATCCTCTCTGATGAAAATGAGAAATATCTCCTTCAGGACGAAGTCCTCTCGGAAGTCTTCCTTTCGTGGTATGAAAAAGACGATCCCCGCTTCCGGGACTGTGTGGATCTCTTCTCCTCCGGCTACCAGGACACGAATCTCCGGGAAACGGTGCGGCGCATTTACGAATTTTCCCGCTCCCTTGCTTTCCCGGAAGAATTTCTCCGCCGCCTCGCCCAGCCTTACGGCGTACAGGCCGCGAAAACGCCGGACGATCTCCCCTGGACGGCGGAGCTCCTCGCCTCCTTCCGGGACGCCGCCGCGTCGTGGGAGAGCAAGTACCGGGAGATCCTCCGCGCCATCGAGGCGGACGAGATCTTTTTCGCCCCCTATAAAGAAGCGGTGTCCGACGAATACGCCGCCATTTCCTATCTCGCCTCCGGCCGCTGCCGCACGTGGGGCGAGTGGCACAGCGCCGTGCAGGCCGTGACGTTCCGCCGCCTGAAACCTCTGCCGAAGAAGGAGAGCACCGAAGCCCGCCTCCGCCTGAAAGAAGACATCGCCCGTCTCCGGGACGCCGTCAAAAAGGGCGTGAAAGACCTGGCGGACACCTACTTCTCCATCCCGCCCGCACAGTGGCTCTCCGATCTGGCCGCCGCCGCTCCCATCGCGCAGGTGCTTTCCGAAGTCCTCCTCGACTTCTCCCGCGCCTACGAAGCGCGCAAGAAAAAAGAGGGACTCCTCGAATTCAACGATATGGAGCACCTCGTCCTGCGCCTCCTCCTCGCGGAAGGAAGCGCGCCGGACCGGCTCATTCCGTCGGAGACGGCCCTCGCCCTGCGGAAAAAATACCGGGAAGTCATGGTGGACGAATACCAGGATACCAATGACCTTCAGGAGATCATCACCGCCCTCATCTCCGACGGGAAGAACCGCTTCCTCGTAGGCGACATCAAGCAGAGCATCTACCGCTTCCGCCAGGCTGATCCGGGCATCTTTCTCCGGAAATACGAGACCTTTCGGGATGGGGAAAATGGCCGCCGCATCGACTTGAACCAGAATTTCCGCAGCGACCCCGCCGTCCTCACAGCGGCGAATTTCATCTTCCGACAGCTCCTCCGCAAAGACGGCGGGCGCGCCCCCCTCGAGCTCGACTACGGCGACGCGGAAGCCCTCCATCCGGGCCGGAGATCGGACGGCGCGCCGGATTCCTTCATCGCCGGCGCCGTGGATATTGATCTTCTCGACCTATCCGGCAAAGAAGAAGCGGAAGAGGAGAGCGAAAACGACCTCGACAAGACCGAGCTGGAAGCGCAGATGATCGCCGGAAAGATCCGCCGATTCTTCCGCGAAGGGAAGCAGGTCATGGAAAAAGACGGCTCCTTCCGCCCGCTCCGCTATGGCGACATCGTCATCCTTCTCCGGGCGGTGGACAAAAAAGCGCCCGTCATCATCAAGACGCTCCGCGCTGAAGGCATCCCCGCCGTGTGCGGTCAGACGGACGATCTCTTCTCCGCCATGGAGATCCAGATCCTCTGGGCCCTTCTCAAGATTCTCGACAATCCCCGGCAGGATCTCGCCCTCGCCGCCGTGCTCCGCTCCCCCCTCTGCGGGCTCTCCGACGAATCGCTGGCCCGCCTCCGCCTCCGCGGCCGGGACTCCCTCTGGGAAGCGCTCCCTCAGGCCACAGACATCCTTTCCGGCGGCGAAGCCCTGCGGTGCCGCCGTTTCCTCGACCGGTACCGAAAATGGCGCGCCCTCTCCCGCCAGACCGGAGCCGCTCCGCTCCTGGAGGCCATCTTGGCCGATACGGACTTCCTCGCCTACCTCTCCGGCATGCAGGAAGGCGCGTTCCGCCGCGCGCGGGTCCTCTCCCTCTGCGAGACCGCCCGCGCCTGGGACAGCCAATTTATCGGCGGCCTCTATCATTTCCTCCGGTACCTCCAGAAAACGGCGGACAGCCAGTCCCGCCTGCGCCAGCGCACCGCGCCGCCCATTGACGCCTCCGCCGTACGCATCATGACCATCCACAAAAGCAAGGGCCTCGAATTTCCTGTGGTCTTCCTCGCGGGATGCGGCTCCCGCTTCAATCAGAAAGAGCTCATCCAGCCGGCGATCCTTCATAAAGAAAAAGGCCTCGGCCTCCACCGGTTCGACCGGGACAGCCTCTGCCGCTGGCCTACCCTGTACTGGTACGCCGTCCGTCAGGACATCCGCCGGGAGAGCCTCGCCGAAGAAGCGCGCCTCCTTTACGTAGCCATGACCCGCGCCCGGGATAAGCTCATCATCACCGGCGCCGTCAAAGACGCCGCTTCCGCCCTGTCCGGGTGGTTCCAGGGCCTCACCGGCTCGGAGAACATCATCCCGCCCCTTCCGGCTTACCGCATCACCGGCGCTTCCTGCTACTTCGACTGGATCATGCCCGCCGCCGCGGGAAGCCGCTCCATGGAAAACGCCTGGACACTGGCCGACGCCGTCCCGGCTTACGTCTCCGAAAAAGACGGCGCGCCCCGCTTCGCCTTTGCCCTTCACACCGTCGCCGAATACGCTGCCCCCGCGGCGGAAAGCGAAACAGACGGCGCGCAGCCGGTCTCCCGTTTCCTCGCCGCCCCTGCGGGCCCCGCACCGGACTGGGTGGAAGAGCGCTTCGCCTGGCGCTACGGGCATCCCGGCGCGGCGGACACTCCGGCCAAACTCACCGCCACCGCCGCGGTGCAGCTGGCGGAAGCGGAAAAAGAAGAATACATGCCTTCCCGCGTCGTCGCCGGGGATATCCCGGAAAAAACGCCCTTCCCGCCGGACTTCGCCGCGCCTCCCGCCTTCCTCGCGGACAGCGGCGCGCCGCTCCGGGGAGCCGCCTACGGCACGCTCATGCACAAGGCCATGGAAAAGCTTGACCTCGCCCGCATGAGCACGGACGACGATGCCATCCGCGCCGAGATCGAGCGCCTCGCCACGGAAAACGCCTTCACCGCGGAAGAAGCGCGCGTCCTCCTCGGCAGCGGGCCCCTCGGCGACATCCGCGCCTTCCTCACCGGCCCGCTGGGCAGCCTCGTGCGGAGCGCCGACATCCTCCGCCGGGAAATGGCCTTCTCCATCCTCCTCCCGGCGTGGAAATTCTATCCCCACTGCGAAAAAGACGAGCAGCTCTTCCTCCAGGGCGCCATCGACTGCCTCGCGGAAAAAGACGACACACTCACCATCATCGATTACAAGACAGACCGGGTGCCGGAAGGAAGCCTCCTCCTGGACCACTACCAGCGGCAGCTCCGGATCTACGGCGCGGCAGCGGAACGCATCTTCAAAAAGCCCGTCGCCGGCCTCTGGCTCTGGTCCTTCCACCTCCGGGAAGCCGTGCCGGTGCCCTTCCGCGAAAGCTGAACCAAAGCGCGCCGCACGCCCCTCATTTTCAGAAGTAAATATATTGATGAACCAAAAACTCCCGCAGAATCCTTATCGAGTTCCGCGGGAGTTTTTCTTTTCTCAAATTCACACACAAAACCGCTTCGCCTGCCTGGGAAACCACCTTCCGATACCGGTCGCCGCACCGCCTGCGTACCTTCTGTCTGACACGGGTGCAGCTCCCCGCCCATGCCGTCTGCGCCGGTGCCCGCGTTTGAGTGCAAAAAAAGAAGGCCCCGTAAGGAGCCTTCCCATTTTCTTTATCAGAAGAAATAATTCAGTTCCACGCCGAAGGTGTCATCCGGATCTGCTGCGCCGGCTGTCTTGGATTCTCCGGCGAAGTAATAGTACGCGTCCAGTTCCACATTCTGCATGACCGCCACGCCGGCCTTGGCCATCCAGAATTTAGCGCCTTTCTCCAGGGAATATTCCAGCTGGTCCGTCATGTCCCATGCGGAATTGCCGCCCAGATAGGCACCGGCATCCACATCCGCATAGTGAACGCCCAGAGAGAAGGAGCCCGGCGCTTCCGTATCCACTTCGCCGTAGGTCAGGCCTGCGGTCCACATGGAAGCGTCATCGGTCACATCGTCGGCATGTTTGATGTAGTCGCCGTCGACAATAAAACCGCCGCCCACGTCAATGCCCGCGCCGACGCCCCATACGGTAACGTCATCTGCCGGGGAAAAGCCTTTAATATCCGCTTCACTTGCATATTTCAGATAGAAAGCGGAAAGGTCTACACGCTCCGCGATATTACCGCCCGCATTCACAAACCACGCTTCATAGTCATGGAGATTATAATCATCTGTCCCGCCGTCAAAGCGTCCGTAGCCCGCTTTAGCAAAGAATTTCTCCGTGCTGTAGTCAGCGACAATACCGTCGAAGTAGCCGTCTTCATCCATGAAAATACCCGTCTGAGAGAGGCCCACGCCGGTGCGGCCCATATCGATGAAAAAGGCATCACTCGGCGTATATACCACATGAACGCGGTCCATGATGACATTGCCGTCGTCTGCCCCGTCAACATACGCATCATTGCCCTTCAGGTCCGATTCTGCCACGAGACGGCCTTCCACGGTGACCTTGTCATTGACCTGGCCGGACACATTGATGCGGGCACGGGCACCCCAGGAGTCCTCCCCGAAGTCTCCGTGATCCTGGTACTGCATACGGGCGTCGCCGCTCCAGGAGATGTTGCCCACTTTCTTTTCCAAGTTGCTTACGCGCACGCCGAGGGTGTCGAGTTCGTCAGCGTATTCGCCGGCCAGTTTGTCAATGGTCGCGCGCTGTTCCGCATTGTACTGATCTTCTTTCGCCATCAGACGGGCGATGATCTGCGCCATTTCGTAGCGGGTGATATTCGTCTGGCCCTTGAAAGTGCCGTCCGGGTAGCCTTCCACGATGCCCTGATCGGAGAGATCAGCCACTGCCTGATACGCCCAGTCGGAGGCGGACACATCAGCAAACGGATTGGCGGCCATGGCGGATGCGCCGAGAGAGAGCGCAGCTGCTGCTGCCATTGCGAGAATCTTTTTCATATTCTTCACTCCTTTATAAAAAATAATGCCCAATCCGCAACAAGGAATAAGTCTCCTGGTTTCCTTATGCCTTATTTGTTTTTTAGGCTTATCTAACAATGAAAGTATATCACACTTTTCAAAAATTTCCAATTCTCCGTTCCCGTCAGTGCGTGCTCTAATCTTTTCTTCATTTTATGCTACAATTTTCTCATTTATTAAGATAGTATCATTTATTTTTTAATTTTTCAACCATTTTTTAGTGTTCTATTTAAATACAATTCAGTATCTCACATTTTTTATAAAAAATATCCGCTTTTAAAAATTCCATTCCCCCTATGGGTACCGCCAAGCATACACGCGGCAAGCGGCTTTATCCACGCACGTACAGGCAAGGGAAAATACTTCCCCGCAGGCGATACGGCCCTGCCACACAGAACCTGCGTTGTCTCTCATCGAGCAAAAAGGATTTCGTTTATGTCGCTTTTCTTCCAACACGGGCAATGCTGTCTCCCATACACTGATGCGCCGCATTCCCGCGCAGCCGCTGGCAAAAGCCGCCGCATATCCGATTTCCGCGCACGCGAAAAGCAGAGGCTTTCGCCTCTGCTTTTCGGATTCCTGATGAATTGGAAAGAAGGATAGGAATTATTCGGCCTCTGCCGCTTCCGCGCCTTCGCCGCCTTCAAGGGCCGCGACCTTTTCGGAGAGCTGCTGATTTTCAGCTTCGAGAGCCGCGATCTTTTCATTCATGGCGTTGAGCTGTGCCAGCACGTCGTCGGAATTGACTTTCTTGCCGGAGCTGCCCTGGCCGACGCGGAAGGAGACGCCTACATTGAAAGCGCTCTTGTTGTCGCCGTCGAAGGCCGTCGCGCCGCCTACGGACATCATGACGTCTTCATTGAAGTGATAGAAGCCGCCGATAGCCGCTGCCTGAGAGCCGTCGTAGCTGCCCATGGCCGCCGCGAGCTGGAACTTGGAGCCCGTGCCGTCATAGTCGAGCGGATGGAGGCCTGCCAGAGCTGCGGAGATCGCGCCTACATTGTCGATCTCGCCGCCCAGGTCATCCACACGGCCGGAGAGGGAATCGATGCGATGAGAGTTATTCGTGATCGCATTAGACAGCTGCTTATCTGCATTTTCACGATCTTTTACTTCCTGTTCAATAGCCGAGGTATTCAGGTTGATACCCGTCGTCAAATCCGTTCCATGATTGTACAGTACGCCGTTGCCCTGAACCTTCAGCGCGCCATCGGCTTTTGCTTCTGCGTCTGCCACAGCATCAGCCAGACCATTTTCTCCATTGATCTGGTTATCTATTGCATTAATCTGGTCCTGTTGCTTTTCATTTACAGCTATAGCTCCGCTGATGTCGCCATTCGCCTGATCGATCCACGATTTATGTTCGTCCAGCTGGC
>OLRV01002739.1_pt1 | contig 13073 bp, 10 predicted proteins | sample 1672421 | NCBI WGS metagenome assembly OLRV01 (sample SAMEA3136684, study PRJEB25190) | human gut metagenome | biome: human gut; feature: human-associated habitat; material: faeces | place: Austria | collected 2013
TCGCTTCTCCATCGGCTCCTTCCTTTTTTCGTCAATGTTCAGCGCGGCGTTCAATTCGGCAAGGCACGCAGCTTTGGCTTCCAGCTCCTTCTCCTGCGCAAACGGTTTGCCCAGCTCCGCCCTGGCCTGTTCCGTCTGCCGTTCCAGTTCGGCAATCCGTTCTTCCGCCTTTTCGAGTTTTTGCGGCATATTCGCCAGCGCGTTCTCGATGCGCGTCAGATTGCCGTACACATCCGTTCCCATGGTCACGGTATGCGACATCTCGCCGCGCAGAATGAGCTTGACCTCCTGCCGATAGCTGTCATAATCCACCGTCATTTTCATGCCGCGGTATTCGCCCAGCTCCATATCATGCGGCGAAAGACGGCAGGCTTCCAGAAGCATTTTGCCCGCTGCCTCTTTATCGACAATCCGCTTTCCCTTCCCTGTGCGTCTGCATCGACAAGCAGCACCTTCCTGCCTGCCTGCGCCAGCCCTATGCCCAGGTTGGCGCAGGTCGTCGTTTTGGCTGTGCCGCCCTTCTGGTTGGCAAGACTGATAACGTGCGCATCTATTTTCTTTCTTCCTTCCGTTTTTTCATCGTATCAAAAAGCCACCCATTGTCAGGCGGCTTTTTGAAGTCAGAATTTCCATACGCTTCTTTTGCGCGGGAACAACGCTTCTTTCTGATGAACGGATTGGTTTGCATCAATTGGCGTAAAATTGGCGTATGGCGTATTCTTTTCAAAATAAGAAAGCCCGACTTTTCCCGTCATCGAATCAGGAAAAATCAGGCTTTCAAATGATGTTAAAATCAATAGAGCTTCGCGCCAGCCGGAATATGGGGATCGACCATCAGCAGGTTCAGCCCCTCATGGCCATCAACCTCGTGGACTGCCGAAATCAGCATTCCCTCGGAATCAATGCCCATCATCTTTCTCGGCGGCAAGTTCACGATTGCAATCGCGGTCTTGCCAACCAACTCTTCCGGCTCGTAATACTCGTGAATACCGCTCAAAATGACGCGATCTTTGCGCTCTCCGTCATCCAACGTGAACTTCAGGAGCTTCTTGCTCTTCTTCACGGCTTCGCACGCCAGAATCTTCACCGCACGGAAATCAGACTTTGCAAACGTTTCAAAGTCCACCATTTCCGTGAAAATCGGCTCGATCTTCACGTTGGAGAAGTCGATCTGCGCCTCCTCGCAGGAGACGGCGGGCGCGGCTTCCGCCGGTGCTTCCGCCGCCTTCTGAGCCTTTCCGGAGTCGATCGGCTTCATCGTCGGGAACAGGAGCACGTCGCGGATGGACGCGGAATCCGTCAGCAGCATCACCAGACGATCCACGCCGAAGCCCAGACCGCCCGTCGGCGGCATGCCGTATTCCAGCGCGCAGAGGTAATCCTCGTCCACGTCCGCGTGCAGACCCTGCGCGCGCTTGGCCGCGGCCTGGGATTCAAAGCGGCCGCGCTGGTCGATCGGGTCGTTCAGCTCGGAGAAGGCGTTGCCCAGCTCGGAGCAGTTGGCGAAGAACTCGAAGCGCTCGGTCATGTCCGGCTCATCCTTCTTGCGCTTGGCCAGCGGAGAAATCGCCACCGGATAATCGGTGATGAAGGTCGGCTGAATCAGGTTCGGCTCGACGAACTCATCAAAGCAGGCCTCCAGACATTCGCCCTTGACCTCATACGGCTCGACGTGCACACCGCGCGCTTCGCACTCCCTGCGCGCCTGCTCGTCGCTTTCCCATGCGTAGTAATCCATGCCGGAATACTTCTTGACGGCCTCGGCCATGGTCAGGCGCGTCCACGGGCCTTCCATGTTGATTTCCTTGCCCTGATACTGAATCTGGAGCGTGCCGCAGACCTTCTTTGTGACGTAGATGTACATCTCCTCCACCAGATCCATGATCTCCTTGTAATCGGCATAGGCCTGATACAGCTCGATGGAGGTAAATTCCGGGTTGTGGCGCGTGTCCATGCCCTCGTTGCGGAAGATGCGGCCGACCTCGTAGACCTTGTCAAACCCGCCGACAATCAGGCGCTTGAGGTACAGCTCCGTCTCGATGCGCAGATACATCGGGATATCCAGCGCGTTGTGATGGGTGACGAAGGAGCGGGAATTGGCGCCGATTTCGATGGTCTGGAGCACCGGGGTATCGACCTCGAGGAAGCCCTTCGCATCCAGGAACTCGCGCAGCGCCTTGAGAATCTGGCTGCGCTTGATGAAGGTGTCCTTCACCTCCGGGTTGACGATGGTATCCACATAGCGCTGGCGATAGCGCATATCCTGATCGCGCAGGCCGTTCCACTTTTCCGGCAGCACGCGCAGGGATTTGCTCAGCAGCGTCAGGGACGTGGCATGCACGGAGACCTCGCCGGTCTTGGTGCGGAACACCACGCCTTCGATGCCTAGAATGTCGCCGATATCCATCGTTTTGAAATCGGCATAGACGTCCTCGCCGACGTCCTCGCGGCGCACATACGCCTGAATCTGGCCCTCGCCGTCCATCATGTGAACGAAGGACGCCTTGCCCATGATTCGGCGGCTCATCATGCGGCCCGCGATGCGGACGGTCTTCCCCTCCAGCGCGTCGAAGTTGCTGAGCACCTCGGCGGAGGTGTGGGTGCGGTCAAAGCGGGTGATGGTATAGGGATCGCGTCCCTCTTCGCAGTATTTCGCCAGCTTAGCGCGGCGAATCTGCTCCTGCTCGCTGTACTGCGGCTTTTCAAATTCTTCTGCCACGATGGATTCCTCTTTCTGTTCGTTTCACGTCTTACAGGGCAATCTCGATAACCTTGATGCGCAGCGCGCCGCCCGGCGTCTGGGCAACCACCGTCTCGCCGACGTGCGCGCCGACGAGCGCCGCGCCGACCGGGGACTCGTTGGAGAGTTTGCCGTTGGTCGGATCGGATTCGGACGTGCCGACGATGGTGTAGGTCTCCTCCTCGTCGGGGTCGTCCTCGTAAACGATGGTCACGCGGCTGCCGAAGCCGACCGTGTCGGTGCTGATCTTGCTCTCGTCCACGACGACGGCGTTCTCGATCATGGCCTTCAACTCGGCAATGCGCTGTTCGAGTACGGCCTGATCGTTCTTCGCCGCGTCGTATTCGGCGTTCTCGCTCAGGTCGCCGTAGGAAATCGCAACCTTGAGCTGCTCGGCGACCTTCATTTTTTCGGTAGTCTCTTTGTATTCAAGCTCTTCCTTCATGCGCTGAAGGCCTTCGCGGGTAACAACCACATGCTTGGTGTCAGACATCGTTCATCTCTCCTTTTCCTTGCGCGCGCTGCCGCGCGGCAAAACGAGCGCCCGGAATGTTTGCTTCCGGGCATACTGCGATATTCTATGATTATACTCTCCGCGCTCCGGTTTGTCAATCGACCCGCGCGCGGAAAATGCAGGCGATTTCAAGGAAAAAATCGCTTCTCGCAAAGGATTTCCCCGCTTTCCCGGTCGAGCAGCGCGACGGACACGCCCTCCGGCACATCCCCGCCGACCTCTTCCTCCGCCTTGCCCGCCGCGCGGTCGATGCGCACGCGGTAGCTCCGCCCGCTTTCCGCCGCCTCGTCGAGCTTTTCCAGCGGGAACAGGCTGTTCGACCACTTGGCGAACATGTCCTCCTCAAAGATGTGCTCCCGCGCGATGTTCTGCATCAGCGTCGTCAGCTTCTCGCTGTCAAACAGCGCGCAGCCCGCGCTCACCGTGATCTCGCAGGCGAAATCATCGTCATGCAGCAGCATCAGCGCGCTTTCAAGCCCGCCTTGGTTTTGGAAATCCGCGAGCTTCTTGGCGCGATAAGCCGCCGTGTCGTCCGCCCATGCCGCGTAGGCTGCTTCCCCGCGCCGGTCGGCGATTTCATAGTGCTCGGCGATGTACCGCCCCAGATAATCCGAAACCTTGCGCGCGCCGGAGGGATTCAGATGCTCGTTCGCGTCGAAGCAGTCCGTCGCGTAATCCGTCACCTGATCCATGCTCACAAAGTCGATGAAATCCACGCCGTAGGCCTCGGCAATGCCGCAGACCGCGTTCGCGTCCATCTGCTTTTCCTCGTCGGCCGGATAGGGCAGATGCACCAGCAGCACCTCGATCCCCCGCGCCTGACAATCCTCGATGATCCGCCGCAAATAGATGAAGCCGGTCTGCCCGCTCTCCTCCGTCGCCTGCGCCTCGTCAATCAGATCGTAATCCTGCGCGTCCGCCACAGCGATGACGCTCTTCGCGCCCTTTTCCCGGTTGTAGACGGGGTGGAAATCCGCGTCCGTCAGCTTGCTCCAGCGCGTGTGATATTTGCCCAGCGTGAACAGGTATTCCCATTTCATGTCCGCGTAGGCCGTGCCGCTGTCATCCACCGCGTCCGGGTCGTCCATCAAATCGTTCATCGTCCGTATTTTCGTCTTCGTGATGGGGTAGCAGTCAAACGCCGTGTGCACGTCGCTGCTGTTGCCGGAAACCTTGTAGCTCTTGCTCACGCCCTGCACATCCAGCACGACCAGCTTCGGCGCGGCGTAATCCAGCGCGTTTTGCAGCGCCCAATAGGTGATCGGCAGCGTGTTGCCGTAGCTGGCGATGTTGTAGCCCGCAATGCCGTATTTTTCCCAGATTTCCATCGGAAAAACGCCCGTGTTCATAATGCTGTCACCGAGGAAAAGCACGTCGTATTCCCCCGCACGGCTCAAAAACGGCTGCATCTTCTCCCGGCTCTCCTTGCGCTCGACCAGCCTGCTCACGCCCGCAACGGCGACCGCCAGCAGCGCGCAGAACGCGAATATCTTGAGGAAGCGCCCGATTTTCTTTTTCATGTTCTCTCCCAAGAGTTTTTCTCTTTCCATACACATTGCGATTGGCAGTCCGATACCATCATTCGGCTTTATCCATAGCCGACCTCCCTCTTCGAGGAGAATCGCTTTTTTGTCTACAGCCGACCTCCCTCTTCGAGGGAGGTGCTGAGCGAAGCGAAGCGGAAGGAGCGCGTCTGCCTGACTCCTTCAGTCACGGCTGCGCCGTGCCAGACCTTCGGCGTTCCGCTTGCCTGCCTCCCGCACAGCGGGCGGCAAGCTCCACGTCCTCGAAGAGGGAGCTCTTTGGGGAAGTATTACGATGCTGTTTTTTCAAGACAAAACTTTGAAAAACCTCAACCTGACCTCCCTCTTCGAGGGAGGGGGACCGCCCGCAGGCGGTGGAAGGAGTCCCCCGCAGACGAAGCGGAAGGAGTTCCCGCCTCAGAAGTTGAAATAGATAAAGCTCGCCTCGCTGAAGCCGCTTCCCCATACGCCGAGCAGCAGCACCGCAATCGTTCCGCCCAGCATCGCCGCCCAGCGAATCGGCAGCGCGCGCGCGGCCAGCCAGCCGCGAACGTCCTTCCCGTTTTCGCCCAGCAGCGAAACCGCCGCCAGCAGCAAAACGCCCACCGCCAAAATCCGCGCGTCCAGCGGCGAAATGCCGAGGTTATCCAGCCGAACCTGCGCCCATTCCGGCCGCGCGAAAACGCCGCCCATCATCCGCACCGCGTCGCCCGCCGTCGCGCAGCGATCAAAAAACCAGCCGATGTTGACGATCACAAACGTCCGCAGTACGCGGAACGCATGGAAGCCCCGCGAAGCCGTCAGCCGCGCGCAGCGCTCGTTCATCCGCTTATACCGCGGCTCCAGCAGCGCCGTCACCGCCAAAATCACGCCGTTGTATAAGCCCCAGAGGATGTAATTGCTCGTCGCCCCGTGCCACACGCCGACCAGCGCAAACACGAGGATATTGCCCAGCGCTGCCGGGAGCGCGCGCGCAAACGCCGCGCCGAATCGCCCCTTCGCCGCTTTGGACAGGCGCGAAACCGGTCTGCTCAGCGCGAAGGGATAGAAGACATAATCCCGCATCCACGCGCCAAGGCTGATGTGCCACCTGCGCCAGAAATCGCCCAGCGAAACCGCGAAATACGGCCGCCGGAAATTCTCCGCCAGGCGAATACCGAACAGCTCCGCAATGCCCGCGACCAGATCAATGCCGCCGGAAAAATCGCAGTATTGCTGCACGGAATAGGCCAGCACGCCGACAACGGCCATCGCGCCGCCCCACGTGCCGCCCGGTGCGTCAAACACGGCGCTGACCATCGGCAGGGCGCGGTCGGCAATGACCATCTTTTTGGCAAGCCCCCAGAGCATCAGCAGAAACGCGCGCGGCACATCGACCTGCCCGCCGCCCTCCAACTGCTTTTCCAACTGATCGTATCGCCCGATCGGGCCCTGAATCACCTGCGGGAAAAACGAAACGAACAGCGCGAACCGTGCGAGATTCTTCTGCGGCGCATATTTGCCGTTGTATACGTCCAGCAGATAGCCCATGGATTGGAACGTGTAAAAGCTGATGCCCAGCGGCAGCAGCAGCCCCAACGGCGACGCGCCGAACCAGCCGCGCACGTCGTCCGTATATTTGAGCACGGCCAGCAGGCCGAAGTTCAGCAGGAGCGCCGCCAGCATGACCGCGCGCTGTCTGCGCCTCGCCGCCGCCCGAATCGCCTTTTTCCGCTCCTTTTCCGCCGCCTTGAGCCGCGCCTTCCCGCCTTCGCCGATTCGGGCAATCGCCAGCGCGGCCAGCCACGTCGTGCCCGTCGTCACCAAAATGAACGGCAGCCCCGCAAGGCTTCTGGATGCGTAAAAGCCGTAGCTGGCCAGCAGCAAAACAACCCAGCGGATTTTGGCCGGGCAGAGATGGTAGACCGCCGCGCAGGCAAAGCCGTAGGCGGCCAGCATGAATAAAGACATATCTTTTTTACTCCGTCAACAGCTTGTGAAGCGCTTTCGCCGCTTTCTCCGGCGGCATGCGGTTGTCAAAGGATAGATGCGCCGCCGCCGCGTACAGCCGCTCCCGCCGCCCGTACAGCGTGCGCATGCGCTCCGCCTTGTCGCCCGCGAGGTTGGGGCGCGTATCCTGCCGAACGTCGGCGATCATATCCTCCAGCGGGCGGCAGAGCCAGACGACAAAGCCCTTTTCGCGCATCATGCGGATGTTCTCCGCCCGCGTGACAATGCCGCCGCCGGTCGCAATCACGCCAGCCTCCCGCGCCAGCGCGCGCTCAAGCGCCGCCGTTTCGCGCGCGCGAAAGCCCGCCTCGCCCTCTTGCGCAAAGATTTCGGGGATGGTTTTTCCCGCCGCGCGCGCGATTTCCTCGTCCAGGTCGATCAGCGGCAGGCGCATCCGTTCGGCCAGAAGCCGCCCCACGGTGCTCTTGCCGCACCCCATCATGCCGATGAGCAGAACCGGCTTACGCATGCGCATCCTCCCGCGCCGCCTGATACGCGCCGAGCAGGCGGCAGTTCTCGCAGTCGCCCTGAAGCGAGCCCATCAGCACGCCGAGGTTGCTCTCGCGCAGATTGCCCGTCAAATCGACGTAGAAGCAGTATTCCCAGTTGGAGTTATGCAGCGGGCGGGATTCGATGTGCGTCATGTTCATCCCCATCGCGACAAAGCTGGAGAGCGCGCGCATCAGCGTGCCGCGCTCATGGCGCAGGGTGAAGGTGACGGTCGCCTTATCCGGAATCCCGATGGGCGTGGGCGACGCGCTGACGATGACGAACCGCGTGTGGTTGCCGTCAAACGTGTGGATGTCCGGCGCGATCACGTCAAGGCCGTAGTGCTTGGCCGCCAGCCGCGACGCGATGGCCGCATATCGCTTGTCGCCCATTTCGGCGACGTGGCGCGCGGCAATCGCCGTGTTGAAATACGGCGTGGTCACCCAATCCGGGTGCTCGCCGAGGAATTTGGGGCACTGGGCGAAGCCCTGCTCGTGGCTGAACACCTGCGTGATATCCGAAACCTTCGCCCCCGGCACGCCGAGCAGGCAGTGCTCCACCCGCACGAGCTGCTCGCCGACGATGTGGCAGGCGTATTTGCCCAGCAGGTCGTATACGTCGTTGATCGAGCCGGAAGAGGAATTTTCCACCGGCACAACGCCGTATCGCGCCTTGCCGTCCGCCACGGCGGCAAAGACCTCGTCAAACGTCTTGAAGCTCACGCGCTCGCAGTCCTCGCCGAAGAAGCCGACCACTGCGCACTCGCTGTATGCCCCCGGCACGCCGCTGTAGGCGATGAGCCGCGTCTGCGTCTGCGCTTCCAGATAGCGCCGCTGTTCCTCGCGGGACAGGCGCATGATCTCGGTGAACAGTGCCATCACGCTCTGCGCCAGCGCCGGGTCGCTCACCTGCTGCGCGCGGGATTTGAGCACCGTCTCCTCCCGCGCCGCGTTCAGGATGTCCATATAATGCGCCTGCTTGTAAAGCGCCACGTCGCGGCAGACGCCCATGCGCCGCTCAAACAGGCGCACCAGCTCCGCGTCGATTTCGTCGATTTCCCGTCGGCAGCTTTCCAGTTCTCTCATGTGCAAACTCCTTCCGTCAAAGCCCGCTGCGCCGCGTCGTCCATTTCAAGCTCGCAAAGCGCAATCGCCAGTATGCTCTCCATCACCACGACCGCGCGCGGCACGATGCAGGGGTCGTGCCGCCCCGCGATTTCCAAAACCGCGTTTTCGCGCTTGGCCACGTCAACCGTCCGCTGTGCCCGCGCGATGGACGGCGTGGGCTTGATCGCCGCGCGGAAAATCACCGGCATCCCGTTGGTGATGCCGCCGGTCACGCCGCCGTTGTGGTTGCTTTCGCAGGTCACACCGTCCCCGTCCATGCGCATCGCGTCGTTCGCCTCGCTGCCGCGCATCTCCGCCAGCGCCATGCCGTCGCCGAACGCAATCGCCTTCACCGCCGGCACGGAAAACGCCAGTTGGCTCACCACGCTTTCCACCGAGCCGAAGAACGGCGAACCGACGCCCGCGCGCACGCCGACCGCCGCGCACTCGATCACCCCGCCGACGCTGTCCTGCGCCGCGCGCGCCTCGGCCACCGCCCGGCGCATCGGCGCTTCCTTTTCGGGGTTCAGCAGCGGGAAACGGCTCTGCGCCAGCCCGCAAAGCGTCCGCGCGTCCACGCCCACCGGGTCAAACCGCGCGTCCCGCTCCCCCGCGATGGCGGCGATGTGCGCGCCGATCTCGATTCCCTTCTCCCGGAGCAGCAGCCGCGCCACGCTGCCCGCGAACACCAGCGGCGCGGTCAGCCTGCCGGAAAAATGCCCGCCGCCGCGCGGGTCGTTCATGCCGCGGTATTTGACGTAGCCCGCGTAATCCGCGTGGCCGGGGCGCATGCGCGCCGCCATGCCTGCATAGTCGCCGGAGCGCGTGTTCGTGTTTTCGATCATCGCGCAGAGCGGCGCGCCCGTCGCCCGCCCGTTCATCACGCCGGAGAGGATGCGCACCGCATCCGCCTCTTTTCGCGCCGTCGCGGTCGGATCGCCGCCCGGCGCGCGCCGCGCCATCTGCCCGGCGATATAGGCCTCGTCCAGCCGCGCGCCCGCGGGCAGGCCGTCCACCACCACGCCGATGGCCGGGCCGTGGGATTCGCCGAAGATCGTCAGCTTGAAGTGTTCGCCGAAATTCGCCCTCATCGCGTCCGCCCTCCCAAACGTTCAAATTCCTGCCAGAACGCCGGGGCGGATTTCGCCGTCGCCTCCGCGTCCGTGATCGTCCATTCGCCGTCGGACAGCGCGCTTGCTATCGCCATCGCCATCACGATTCGGTGGTCGTTGCAGCCCTCAATTTTGGCCGCATGCAGCATCTTCCCGCCGCGAATCGCCAGCCCGTCCGGCAGCTCGGCCGCGTCCGCGCCTGCTGCCGTCAGCGCCGCCGCCATCGCGCTGAGCCGGTCGCTCTCCTTGATGCGCAGCCGCGCCGCGCCGGTGATGCGGCTCTCCCCTTCGGCCGCTGCCATCGCCACGGCCAGAGTCGGCACGAGGTCGGGAATCTGCGCGCAATCCACGCGCAGCCCGTGCAGCCTCGACGCGCGGGAGACGAGCGCGCTCCCCTCCCAGCGGATATCCGCACCCATGTCGCGCAGAATCTCGACCACCGCGCGGTCGCCCTGCGCGCTCTGCGGGTCAAGCCCGGTCAGGCGGATTTCGCCGCGCCCGATTGCGCCCGCGACCAGATAAAACGCCGCGTGGCTCCAGTCCCCCTCGATGTGCAGCGTCCCCGGCGAGACCGCCTCCTGCCCGCCGCGCACGAGCAGCGTCTGCCCGCCGTCCAGCCACGCGCTGGTTACGCCGAATTCCCGCTGCACCCTGCGCGTCAATTCCACATACGCGCGGGATTCCAGCGGCGTGGTGACGACGATTTCGCTGTCGCCCTCCAGCCTCGGCAGCGCGAGCAGCAGCCCGGTGATGAACTGGCTGCTCACGTCGCCGGGCAATTCAAACCGCCCGCTTTTCAGCTCGCCCTCGACCGTCAGCGCGTCGCCTTCCTGCCGCCAGACCACGCCCAGCGGCGCGAACAGGTTTTGGTAGACCGTCAGCGGCCTTTGCATCAGCCGCCCATGGCCGATCAGGCGCACGGGGCCGCGCCCGTCGAGCGCCAGCGGGATGAAAAAGCGCAGCGTCGAGCCGGATTCCCCGCAATCCAGCTCCCGCAGGGGGCGCTTTTCCGCCTCGCCGCCGCCCCAGATCTCCGCGCGGACAAAGCCCTCCGTCTCGCCCGCCGCCATCGCCGCGCCGCGCGTCAGCCCGAGCGCCTGCGCGCAGGCCAGCGTCGCGCCGATATCCTTAGAGAGCTGCATCGGTTCGAGCAGCGTCTTTCCCCGCGCCAGCGCGGCCATCATCACTACGCGGTGCGACGCGGACTTGCTGGGCAGAACGCGAAGCTCCCCATGCAGGTATCCCGGCGTAACCGTTTTATTCATCCACAGCGCTCCTTTTTTCTTTGAATCGCTTGCGGGGACATGCACGGCGCGTCCGCATCCGCTTACAAAAGCGCTTCAAGCTGCGCCCCGCAGATCACCGTGCCGGTGCATGCGCCGATCTTCGTCAGCAGCACGCAGCGCACGCCGTCGCCCTCGGCCTTCTTATCCAGCGCCATCACCGCCGCCAGATGCGCCCGCGTCAGGCGCTCGTCCCGCTCGGTCGGCAGGCCATACGCCCTGAGCACCCGCTCGATGCGCGCGCCCGTTCCCGCGGGGGTCACGCCCAGCGCCTCGCCCCACCCGGCCGCCGCGACCATGCCGATGCAGACCGCCTCGCCGTGCAGCAGCACGCCGTAGCCCATCGTGTTTTCCAGCGCGTGCGCCAGCGTGTGGCCGAAGTTGAGCTGCATGCGAACGCCGTGGTCGTGCGGGTCTTCATGCACATAGCGCGCCTTGATGGCGCAGCACCGCGCGATAATCTCGTCCAACTCCGGCGCGAGCGCCTCACGCGAACCGAGCCGCTCGATTTTTTCAAACAGCGCCTCGTCCGCGATGCAGCCGTATTTGATGACCTCGCCCAGCCCCGCGCCGACCTGCCGCGCGTCCAGCGTTTTGAGCGTGTCGCAGTCGATCATCACCAGCTCCGGCTGATAAAACGCGCCGAGCAGATTTTTGCCGCGCGGGTGGTTGACCGCCACCTTCCCGCCGACGGAGGAATCCACCTGCGCCAGAAGGGTCGTCGGCGCCTGAATAAAGCGCACCCCGCGCAGATAGGTGCAGGCCGCGTAGCCCGCGATATCGCCGACCACGCCGCCGCCCAGCGCCACCACGAAATCCTGCCGCGTGATGTGCGCGTCGATCAGCGCGTCGTAGATGCGCTCGAGCTGCGCCATGCACTTGGTCGTTTCGCCCGCGGGCAGCACAAACGCGCTCGCCTGCGCCCCGGCCGCCTCGAGCTGCGCCTTCATCGCGTCCAGATACAGCGGCGCGACGTTTTCATCCGTCACGATCATCGCGCGATGACCCCGGCACCTTTCCAGCAGCCCCGCGGCCTTTTTCAGCAGCCCGTGACCGATGTGGATATCGTAAGTGTTCGCCTGTTCCGGCGCTTCGACTTTTACGATAGGCATAAGCTCCTCCTTGGGGCTCTGCCCCAAACCCCGACAGGGAACTGAGTTCCCTGTACCTTCCTCTTTTCATCCGCTTTGCGGATGAAGTCATCGAAGTCATCTATGAGAAATCCAAGAGCATTAAGTTTTGGGTCGGATTTAGGGCTCTGCCCCAACGTTCCCCTCACTTAAACAGCGGCTTCTGGCTCGCGTCCAGCCCGCGCAGCGCGTCGAATTTTTTCTTGCGGTCGCTGGAGACCGTCAGCCGCTCGAGCAGCGCCGCGCGGTCGTCGCCGTGCAGCAGCGCGCTGTATTCCGCCAGCCGCTCCGTCAGCTCGTCCGTCAAATTCGCCAGCGTCTCCTTATTCGCCCAAAACAATTCGCACCAGAGCTTCGGGTCGAGCGCCGCCACGCGCGTCACGCCGCGAAACGAGCCGCCCTCAAAGCCGTAGCTGTCAAACAAAAGATGCTGATCGCAAAGCGCGAGCGCCATCACGTGCATCAGCTGGCTGGTATAGGCGATTCGCTCGTCGTGCGCCGCCGGGTCGGAAAAGACCACGTCCGCGCAGCCCATGAACGTCACCAGCCGCTCCATCAGGCGGATGCTCTCCTGCGGCACGCCCGCGTCCGGTGTGAGGATGTAGTGCGCCCCGCGAAACAGATCCGCCGTCGCGTGCGCAAAGCCGCCGCGTTCGCGCCCCGCCATCGGGTGGCCACCCAGATAGATGAACGTCCGCTCCCGAACCTCGCCGACGGCTTCGAACAGCGGGCGCTTCACGCCGCAAACGTCCGTCAGCAGCGCGCCCGGCCGAATGCGCCCGGCCTGCGCGCGCACGAAATCTGCCGCCGCCTCCGGATGCAGGCAGATCACGATGATGTCCATATCCTCAACGGGCGCGTCGTCGGCGTTCGGCCACGCCGCGCGGACAACGCCGCGCCCCAGCGCTTCCAGCCGCGTCGGCTCGTCCCCATCGACGGCGTAACGCTCCAAATCGGGGTAGCCTTCCAGCGCCATCGCCATGCTTCCGCCGATCAATCCCAGACCCACAAACATGATTTTCATAACGTTCAGCCTTTCCGTTTACAGGGTGCGCTCCACAATCGGCGCGAGCGCGCTGATCTTGCCGACCAACTGCGCGTATTGATCCGGCGTGAGGCTCTGCGCGCCGTCGCAGAGCGCCTTCGGCGGGTTGTTGTGCACCTCGATAATCAGCCCGTCCGCGCCC
>OLRV01002742.1_pt1 | contig 13050 bp, 20 predicted proteins | sample 1672421 | NCBI WGS metagenome assembly OLRV01 (sample SAMEA3136684, study PRJEB25190) | human gut metagenome | biome: human gut; feature: human-associated habitat; material: faeces | place: Austria | collected 2013
GGCCAAGTAGTTCAGTTGGTTAGAACGCCAGCCTGTCACGCTGGAGGTCGAGGGTTCGAGCCCCTTCTTGGTCGCCATATATGCTGCTGTAGCTCAGTAGGTAGAGCGCATCCTTGGTAAGGATGAGGTCGGCGGTTCGAATCCGCCCAGCAGCTCCAACATTTTCCGCCTAAATCGTAAGGTTTGGGCGGATTTTGTTATGTTTTTGCAACTTTTCGCGTGTTTTTGCAACCTCGAAAAACGGCCTCGTTACCAAAAAACGGCGTTTTACCAACTAACCGACCAACTTTTTGGCAAATGGAAAGCCCGCTATCCCTTGCGGCACAAGGGGTTGCGGGTTTTTACCTTTCCAACTTTCTATCAACTGGCGGTGTATATCCGCTGGATTGCTGCGGCTGCTTGTTCTGAGGTTTTGCGTCCTTTGACATAGTATTTCAGGGTCATTGCGGGGGTCGTATGTCCTGCCTCTTTTTGAGCCAATTTTATATCGCCCGTTTGCTCATACAAGTCTGTAAGGACGGTCGTGCGGAAGCGAATAGGGGTTATATTTTCTTCAAATTTCAAGTCCTTTTTTATGCGGTTACACATCCGCCGTACCTGCGTGTAGGAAAGCGGCTTATCACCGCCGAACAAAAAGCGTCCGCCATCCATGCAGAGATACGGCAGTGCAGCGGCGGACAGGGCAATGGTGCGTTTGCTGCCGCCCGTTTTCGTGTCCTTGATTTCCGGCTGGTTGCGGTTGGGGTGTGTAACGGCTCGTCGGACGTGGATTTCCATGCGGTCAATATCAATATCCTCTGGTTGAAGTCCTAACACTTCTTCAAGCCGGAGCGGGTGCATGGCCTGTATTGCCAAGTACATTCGGTCAATCGGATTTTCAATCTCGGGAATGTGCTGCACAAGATAGCGCATTTGCTCCACGCTATACGGCGGCGTTTCCTTGCTGGCCACACCCTTGATTTTTATACGCTTGGATTTTAAGGGGTTTTTCAGCAGCAAGCCATCCTCAACGGCTGCGTCAAGGATTTGGTTCAGCACGATTTTCGCCTTGTCCTTGGTCGCCTTTGCTCCTGACATATGATTGAATAGCCGCTGCACATCATCGGGGGTTATTTCCTCGACGTCCATCCCGTCAAAGGCGGGAATCAGGTACAGCCTGATTTGCCGTTCGTAGGTAGTCGCCGTGACCGTTTCTATATTGGGCTTGGAATAGGTATGAAACCAGTTCCACGCATAGTCACCAAACGGATGCCTACCCGCGCTTTGCGGCGTACTGAGCAGCTTTGCTACCTTGTCAGCGAACTCCTGCATGGAGCTTGCGGTGATCCATCGTTTTTCTCCCGCTATCATAACGGGCTGATTTATTTTCGTTTTTGCCATCTCCGTATCACTTTCCGAGGATGGCGTGCAATCCGACTCTATGCGATTGTCAAGGTGCGGAAGCGTGGCCTGACATGGGCTTACTTCGTTGTTTTTATCATAGCACTCCTTGACGCTCTTTTCAATATAGGAAAGAAGCTGCGGGAGAAACGCTGCGGGGTCGCTGCTGATTGCGCCGCTGATTCTTTTCAAGTCCTCTGGGGATGGCATGGGGCATCACCTCCTTTCGCGGTAAATTTGTGAGCGGGTTATTTATCGGCGGTATTCAGAACAAGGTACCCATTGATGGCGTTCATGTGCCGATAGAACGCCGACCAGTCATCATCCGTCTTGATAGCGGCAAGATTTACCTTGATGAACTCCGTCAAAATGGACGGGGCTTTTTTCTTGTGGACAAGGCCGATTGCACGGGGGAACAATTCGGCAGCCGCCGTCTTTCGAGCCTCAAACGGGAGCGTGGACTTCTTTGCCCGCTTTAGATCACGCAGCATAGCCGCGAACTCTGCGGGCTTCATCTCGTTTAGACTGGCAGCGATATTACGAGCGTATTCGTCCACGAACTCCGGGCGAAGATATTTCGCGCCCTTGTCGGTGGTGGCATAGTAGCCGCCTACGAGATAGTTTTTCGGCAGCGTGGCCGGGGCGGGGGTGTCTGTGGTGGTATCTGCGGTAATAGCGTCTACGGTGGGGGTCTGCTCGGTGACAAACGTAGTGTTTTCAGCGTCTTTAATCATGGTTAAATTCCTCCTTTTGAATAACTACGGCGACATAGCCGTTGACATTTTTAACATCGAAAAAAAGCTGACTGTCAATAGGGCCACGGTACATTTCAGCAGGTTGTATCACGCATTTTTCCTTGCCAACAATCATGGGGATAACCTGATCGAGACGCAACTGCTGAAATACGTCATCGCCAAATTTGGCTTTTAAGGTTTGATCGGCAGTTTCTAAAATCAGACAAAGCATATTTTTTTCCTTTCGAAAACATGATTTTGAATGGATTACGGTAATATCTTATCAAAGATTCTCAGCAACTTCGTTTATGATATGGCAGCGGGATTGTGTTTGCTCATATCTCATTCTCCTTTCTGACAGTTGGGCGAGTTCTGGATGTAGTAGGGCTTGCGGCAGTGGTAGTCGTAAGCCTTGGCTACGGCTGCGGCTACTGCGTCCCAACAAATTGCCTCGGTGGCAGGGGCGGTATTGGCAGTATCGCCATCAATGGAGACAATACGCTCCACCGCAAGGGCAACCTTGTCATGGTGACGGTCTGCGGTAATGACCACATCCCCGACCCGAACGGGAATGACAGCGTGATCGCCACAGGCCAGATCACCACGATCAAAGACCTTGATCGCCCGCTTGGGGTAACCGTTCCTGTCCGCAATAATGCGGGCGGAGCCGGTGTTTGTGTAGCTTCCGCCACACTCGGTCAGACAAGGAATCCCAAATTTGCTCTTCGTAATGTTCATGTTGTTTTCCTCCAGTTTTTTTTGAGGGGAGGAGTGGCCTCCCCTGCTGTCAATAATCAAGAACGAATTTTGAGGGGTGTGTAAACCAATTAGAAAAAATTGTCGATTTTTTTCTAATCTTTTGAAAGTGCGCTTTCAAAGTGGGAGAAAATCTTGCTTCGAATTTTCCATCTCTGTGACCCAATCGGGTGTAGGCGGGAAAATGTAGTCGGTAGCGTTGCCGTAGTTGATGGTACTGCCGTCTGCTTTGTATTCAATAACCTTGTGAATACGCCGAAGAAAGGCTTTCCATGTGGCTGGTTCTGTCGTTTTTACATTGGGGTATTGTTCGCGGAGGTCAATATTGGAGATAATATAGACCTCCTCATAACAAGCCACGCGGTTTGCGTATCGTGCCGGGAGTGAGATAGGGTAGCCGTCAAGGTAGTTGAGCATATCACCTATCATTAGGCTGCTGCGGAACTCGTCGAAGCATAGAACAGACTCGGAGGCGTAGCGATCAAAAGGGTGGTTATAATCAGTCACACGATAAACGCTGCCATAGCCGTGTTTGTCCATGACGCTGCGCGTCTTTCCTGTCGCTGTTGGGCCGAAGATATATGTGGTCGTGAGATCACGCCATGTTGCCCGGTATTTATTTTCCAAAATATCCTGTCGAATTTTGTCCATCCGAGAAATCTGAGCAGCATAATCCGGATTTGCTGACATGATCTCCGCGTTGCTCATGCCGTCCGCAATCATTTCATATACTGCGCCAATATCGGTGCGGTAGCCCTGTCCCGGTTCGTCTGGCAGCTCTCCCCACTCTTCAAAGGTGCCGGGGACGCTGGTATCGGCCTTGGAATCGTCAGCCCATTTGCCGGACTTCTGAACATACGACTTGTTTTCGGCAGCAGAACCATGCGCCTGTTCGATGTGAGCGTCAGGAAACAGCTTTTTTATGCGACTGAACCGGGCGGGGGAGCGCAGTTGTATAAAAATGTGCGTGTGTGGGGTCTGGGCCTCAAGGCCTATTTCATCGGACATGCACCAATAGATAGCAGATTTCAGCTGGGCCAGTTTGATCTTGAGTGCGTCGTGGTCTAACTGCTTGTCCTTTGGATTATTGATCGTCAGCTGATATTTTCTGCTCTGCGTGTCGGCCATGTTCGTCACCTCCTTGCTTGCTTCTATAATAATCTAATCGCGGTTTAATTTGATCGCTGGGAGACAAGGGTTCTTGCCGTTTCAGCAACACAGGAGTTTTGCTACAAAATACAAATGTTTCCAAAAGGTAATACTGGCTTTTGGAAACACCGAGTTTTAGCACCGCAGGGGGAAACGAACACGCCCACAACACAAAAGGCCGCAGCCGCCGCTTCGCTCGTCGCTCCGCTTTGGCTTGCTGGCCTTTTTGTGTCGGTATCGGCATGAAAGCCGATACCCTATTACGGTGGGTGTTTGGCGGTGCTGTTACTGGTAGATTGACAGATACAAGTGCTGTCCGCCACAATGATTGCAAGGATATACTACACAGTCGTAAAAACCAAATTTTACGGCGGTAGGACAACTGTTATGTTCATTTAAGTAAGCATCAAAGTCGATTTTCAAGGATTCAATGTCTGTATCAAACGGGACGCACGCCGATACCGTCCAAACACGATGGTAACCAAAGTCCCTGATTTCGCAGCCGTCCGATGGCTCAAAACCACACATCAGCAAAAACAGCGTCAGTATACGGACGGCAATCTCATTGACAAAAAACTCATTCATATAACGAACTCCTCTTGCTGAATAGGAACATACCGATCAACGCCGTGGATTTCAACGCAAATGCAGTTACGACCCGCATTGAACACGGACACACCGCCGCGGAAGAAATAACCACCGCGAAGATAATCGGGTAGCCGTCCAAGAAAAGCGGCCTCTAAATCGGCAAACTGTTTTTGTACGTCTTTTGGCCCAATGGCCGCTCGTCTTAGTAAGCCGCTTGCACCCAAGGGGATTTCGTATGCAAATGTTATCCGCCCGTTGGCCAAGCTAACCCGTTCGATTGCCCGTTGGCAAAAGATTGCCTTGGGTTCAGATGGCGGCATCAGATTGCTGCTTGATCCGATGGCCTGCGCGCAGCACCAAACGATTTCCGAGAAATTAGCATAGTCAGCGGCGTAATTAAAATACAAGGCCTTGTGCTCCTGAAACTCATGGAGAGCCGTCTTTTCAGCCCAAGGGCCAAATCCGTATTCCTTGCAGACGGCATAATATGACCAAACGCATATACCGATAAAAACGAGAATAAAGCACATCAAAACCAACAATTTCATGTTACGGTTCTCCTTTAAAATAAATTTCTATATTTTCCCGATGGGCCTCCACAGCACAGACGGAAAGCCCATCCGGGAGCAATAGATTAAAAGTATGCTTGATTTTTTCTCCGTCGATAGAAACGGAATTTTTAGGACGAGGCCCACGGTGCTTATATTCATACCCCCATAAGGCCAGTGAAACACGCCAGCTACCGTCTTGCATCAGCACAGGGCGGATTTCCCGCGCCGGGTATTTGATATATGCGATGGGCTTTAAAGCCGGAGGGCGGGGGGCGTGGTTTACCACATCCCCCACGGCCACGGCAAGCTGTTGCCTGTCCATTAAAGATCGAGGTCGCTATCAGCATCAGCAATCAGACGAATGGTGCTGACCTTGCCGTACTTATTATATAAGACTTCGATCTCCATCCCGACGGCAGGAACAAAAGACAGATCGTTCAGCTTGTTCTTGGAAAGGAAAATACGGTCGGCTGTGCAGCCCTCTCCGCGCTGGGGCGGGATTTTATCAGTGATGTAAATGCTCGTGCCCTCGATGGTATCGCCCTCCTTGGTGGTGAAGCTCTTGTGTTCAAAACCAATGATTTTCGGCATATTTGTGTAAGTCCTCCTTAATATTCTTTTTTTGATGCGCGTCCGCACCGTGCGTTTGCTTTCGAAAGCCGGGACAGAGGAGGAAGACCCCGGGGGGCCTGTCCCCCTGTCTCTACTTAAATTATACGCTTATTCTTTGATGGAAACGGTGAGCACACGACATCGAAAGTTGCCATTCTGTCAATTTCCGCGAAAAACCTCTACGAGCTGCTTCACGACGGCCATCTGACGAAAGGTCAATCCGTTCAAGTCGAGAAGATTTGCATCTACGTGGTTGGCCAACCCGTACATCAGGTAATACGGTGTGGTTTCAAGCTCTTTGGCCAAAGCATCAAGCATCTCCTGTGACGGGCGACGATCATCTTTTTCCCAACGGCTAACAACAGACTTATCTACCATCAGGAAGTCCGCCAATGTCTGTTGGGATAACTTACGTTTTTTGCGGAGGTCTTTGATACGCTCGCCAGTTGTAGAGGGGACGGTGTTGTGCGAATTTTCCATGGTTCTATCTCCTATAAATAGGAGCTTGACGTCTTACTCCTGCCAGCCGCCGTTGCGCAGACGGTAGCACAGAGGTGTTGGCAGTTGTTGTTTTCCCCCTGCACTATATAACTGGAATTAAAACGGCGGAAGTTAACCTGATTTCAAAAAATTTTCAAAAAATAAAAAGGAGGCCCGTAGGCCTCCTAAATGCTCATAGAAATTTATTTGTTATCTGATTTCAAAGCATCGCGTATTTTCTTGACGTGTCCCGATATAGCCGGAGCACTTATTCCCAGCTTATCTGCTATTTCGCGCTGAGAATAACCACACATCATATAATCGAAAATCTCACGCTGTCGTTCAGAACTTAGTTTCCCTTTGAGTTCAGCTAAAGTGTCCTCTGCAAATATTCTCGCATCGACAGAAGAAGAATCAGCCTGCTCATTGTCAATTCTGTTTTCATCGCCATCCATTGATTCAGTCTTGATAGGCTTCTTTGAGGAGTTGGAATGATGGTAGTAATCCCGGTTTAGTAATCTTCTTGTGCAGCGTTTTATAAGGAAATCAGCCATAGGATAACCATATTCTTTTCCTAAAGCATCTTCGACATTTGCTTTAAGTTCATCAACGGCCTTTGGCACATCCAGCTTTTCGAAGTCACCATCGTGCGCTTTATCATAGGCATCAATATAATCCCATATTATCTTATCACAATATCGGTCTAAACTCCTCTTAAATTCTTCTTGAATGGGTATCCAGTACCTGCGTTTGTCGTCCGTCACAAACTCAAGATAGCTTCCATTCACATAGTCATTGTAATCATTACTCAATACGCAATACGGTGTCGGTGACACAACGAACCACTACGTCCTCATCTGCGGGGTCTCCTAATCTGGCGATTCTGACACCTTTGGCCCCCACAAGATTTAAATATTGTAAAATGCCTTTAGTGGTGCTTTCTGCCGTCAATGTGTATTTTTCTGTATCACTTTTCTCATCCCAATCCAAGAAAAGGCGAACGAGAGCAGCTTGTGTTTCCACGGATGCTATTGGTTCCTTAGGAACGGGTGAAGATAAGTTGACTGGTAAGACGGGGGCATTGGGAATCATACAATCAATATCTACAATTTCTTCTTCGCCGTCTTGCGAAAGGCGGACGGTGTATCTCATACCCAATCGGTTGCCGTTGCTAGTATCAATGATGGGAACGGATTTGATGATCTCTTTCTTTGCAGATTCGTCCATAATAACCTCCTGATAATGTGATAGCTTAATTATAACATAAAAAAGATAATAGTGAAGCATAATTTAAAAGACCGGGGGCGTTTTGCCCTCGGTCTTGGGGATTGAATATACACTTTCAAAAACGGTATTGGGAAAAAGTGCGGTTATTTCAGAAAATCAAACGGCGACGAGCGACGGGGAAAGGGGGATGCCATTGCTCAGTGCCCTCCTTTCTTTAAGTGTTTATAAGATTAGCCTGAAATGCCATAGCCTAATCCAGAGTAATCATAGCCACCATCAGTTTTTGTATCTGGCCCATAGGCAGTTCCAACTTCAATACCTGAGTTATCTTGCAGTCTCTGGTCTGTCTTGTCCTCTCCAGTAGCAGGGTCATAAACTGTATCATCGGGCTGCCCACCTTCATAGGCTCCAGGATCTGAAGTGTCAGGCTCATTTGATACTTCACCAGTACCGTTAGTACCAGTATTACCAGTAGTGCCGGTGTTACCAGTAGAATTGGTGTCGCCATAGGTTCCATCTTCAATGCCTTTTAACAGTTCCTCAAGCTCTTTATCAAAATCAGCATCTGTCTTACCAGCCTCGTATTGCTCACGCCATGAAATAAACTGTTGAAGTCCATCCGAGGGGTAAATGAAGTCGGTTGCTGAACGGATAGTTTTTTTTGTTTGCTCAATAGCAGAGCCATAGGCAAATAGGTTAAATGCTTGAGCGTCAGAATAGGTAAGTCCGAGCTTTTCTGCACACGCTTTAGCCTTAGATTTCAGCGATTGAATGCTCTGCATTATCGTTCCCTTGGCATCAAGATAGCCATATTCATAATACTTCGCAATCTCTTCATTCGATAGCTCGTAAGTACCGCTAATATCATTCTTTATATTTTCGTCGAGCTGTTCCGCGGTGTCCTGTGGTTCTACGTCCTCGACGGGTTCTTTTTTCCCGCAGCCAAACAGAGAGAACACCAGCAGCACAGCCAGCAGGACAAGCAATAGCTTCTTTATTTTCATATCCTTATGCCCTCGTTTCTATAAAGGTAGGTAGAGTGTACCACAATCCCTTGTAAATAGCAACCGCTTATATATGCGAGTTATCGCAGATACTAAACTTCGCACATCATTTTTATACTGATGCTGCGGAGGTGTTGACGGATGATTAGCTATGCTCCCTTATTTCAAACGATGAAAAACCGGGGTATTTCCACATACCGTTTGGGAAAGCTGGGGTTTCCTATGTCTACCTATTACGCCATGCGGCGGGGTGACAACATCTCCACGCACACGCTTAATCAACTCTGTAAATTGCTGCAATGCAAAGTAGAGGATATTTTAGAATACGTTGACGAGGACACCGAACAGGGCTGATTTATCAGCTCTGTTTTTTTGTGGGGACGAGTAACACGACGGGTACTGTCCCGTCAAGGTCTGCACAAATTTTTGTTTCAAAATTTTGTTTGCGCGTGGCCTACGGCCAACCTTGACCGCGCCTGTCCCCTGTCGTGTGTGGTGAAATCAAGCAAAGCAAGCAAGCAGCTTTGCTAACACAACACATACACACGATGGAGGAACATACCATGAAAGAGACTACCAAAATGAGCCGAGCCGTCAGCCAGTTAGAGCATATCTATAACAGCCTGAACACGGACTTCTTTTCTGCGGAGCTGCCCGTGCCTATCATCACCGTGCAGAGCAAGCCGGGGACATACGGCCATTGTACCACCGCCAAGGTTTGGCAGCGTAAAAATGGCGGTGCGTATGAGCTGAATATTGCCGCCGAGGTTTTGAACTATCCGATTGAAGAAACGCTGGACACGATGCTGCATGAGATGGTATATCTCTACTGCCGGGAGAACAGTATTAAAGAGGTGAGCCGGGGCGGGAAGTATCACAACGGAAGATTTAAGGCGATAGCCGAAGCCCACGGGCTGACCTGTGTTCCCTGCGGTCAATACGGATGGAACACCACGCCGGGAGAAAACCTCGTTGAATATGCACTTTCAAAAGGATGGAATGAAATCCGCATCGGACGAAGCAGCGTTGTTCCGGGCGTTCGTGTGGGAGCTGCGGGAACGAGCTACGCGGGGGCTGCGAACGCTGGCGGTGAACGCAGACCCAGCAGCACAAGAAAGCTGATATGTCCGTGCTGCGGCAACAGCGTGAGGGCAACAAAAGCCGTGCGTATCATGTGCATGGACTGTATGCAGCAGATGAATGAGGTCTGATCGCGGCGGGTAAGACCCCCGAAAGGGGGTCTTGCTTCTGCCAACGGAAAAACGTATACTAAAGCCGGGAGGGACAGACGATGAAAAAATATTTTGTGTATAAGGTGGCGGTGCTGTTGCTCTGCACCGCGTTATTGACTGGCTGCGGCCAAAAGGACAAGGCTGCTTTGCCGGAGGATTTCCCGATAGATTTTGTATTCAGCAGCGGCGTAGGCGCGTGGGCGACCTCTATGACGCTGGAACAGGACGGGGCATTTTCGGGGGAGTATTACGACGCTGATATGGGTGTCTATGACGAAGATTATCCGAACGGAACGGTTTATATCTGCGATTTTTCGGGGCGGTTTTCGGACATTGAAAAAGTGGACGAATACAGTTATTCTCTGAGGCTGGCGGAGCTGGACAGCGATTATGAAGCCGGAAAAGAATGGATAGAAAACGGGACAAAAAATATATCCTCCGAGCCGTATGGCATGGAGGACGGGGACGAATTTATCTTATATCTGCCGGACACGCCGATAGATGGATTAGACGAGGAATTTTTGAGCTGGTGGCCGGGACGCTATGCGTTGGAGGGTCAGCCGGAAACGCTGGAAATGTACGGGCTGTATAACGTCAAAATGGGATATGGTTTTTTTGAGTAGTTTTGAAAGTGTAGTTTCAAAGTTGGAAAAACGCAGCAAAAATAGAGCGTCAAAAAAGTTCGTTTTTGATACCCGAGCAACCGCAAAAGAGCGGATTACACGCATTTCCTCTAATAACTATAATTTTTTGATATTTTTATCATTCGCCTTTGGTAAGGATGAGGTCGGCGGTTCGAATCCGCCCAGCAGCTCCAAAAAGTCCTGTTTTCTCTCGAAAACAGGACTTTTTCTTTACTTTTTTGCCAATTTAATCTGTGGGTCACAGCGTGGGACAGTTTTGCCCCACACCGTGACCCACACGCGGAAATGCGCAGAAAGGGCGAAAAAGGAGCGGAAAGGAAGTTCGGCAATCTATCAGATGGCTTTTACTACTTTTAATGCACAATATGCGTATTCATTCATCTTTTAATCGCCTAAGTGGAACCTCAAACTGTTCTACCATTTGGTACATAGGTTCTTTCCCCTCAAGGAAGTCTTGATAGTCTGGATACTCTTCGTAAAGCTTCAGCTTTTGAAGGACTTCCCGCGCCGTTTTAGCGCCTACACTCCGACTCCAGCCAGCAAAACCTATTGAATAGTTAATTGTTTCGGGCTTAAATGGCCACGGCCTTTTTACTTCTCGCCGCAAATGAATTTTCCCATTCTCCAATTTTGTTGTAATGTTTGCCCCCTCCAGTGCGACTATAAATTCTTTCATTGTTGGCGAAACATGATTGTCCCATGTCTGTCCAGCCGCCCTCTGTTTTGACGGTTACGGACAAATCACTCAATTAAAAAATATTGCACTGCTATTATGCATCACTGTAACGAGAACGCATTGTATACTCCGTTCCGTTTCGTGTTAGTAGGAAACCAATGGGACTGCCTTGATAAAGGCTGTCAATCCACCGCTGATCGGTACTCCCGATGGGGCTGATGACCCCTTCATATTGAAAGGAAACATCTATTTCCACAATCCAAGTATCTTTGCTGATTTCAGATGGTCTAAGTACGTATATGTCCGCGCTTTCTCTGTCCATATCAGTCGTTGGCAGTAGGCGTACTTTGAGATCCCTGTACTCCGTAATCGTAAATGTTCGAGCATCGGAAGGAGTCATCAAGTCGTCGAGGAACGATTTTGCTAATTCGACAGCAGCTTCCTCGGGATAGGTAGTGCTTTCTTCAGAATCTAAGGCTCCCTCTCCGCTTACATAAACGTACAGTTTTGTATTCTCGATGGGAGTGGAATACGGCGTTTTAGGTTGAGGATCACTGACGGGTACTTGAGGCAGCGGGACATCGGCAGGCATCTGAATTCTGCGCAACACAAGCAATGCAACTAGCGCACACAGCACTGCAGCAACCATCCAGTGGATATGCTTTCTGCGTATATATTGAGCGAATTTACCATCGTGTGCCATTTGCTAACCTCCTTACCTGTTTCTTCCTACCTTCAGAAACGTGATGACCTAGCGATCTCTTTTTTAGTCGATTCCCCTCACATTCATAAAGCGGTAGTTTTAAGCCCACCTCCAAGGTTTGCCTTGCGGTGTAAAGAATACTGTGGATTGGATTTCTTTTCTGCACCTCATTATAATACAATAATACAAACCGCGCGGAAGTAAAAGGGGATAAATACAAACAAGCCATTTATTTTCCGCCAAGGCTTTCACTACTTGTTTTGTAAACACACGAACACAAGCAATTAGGCTGAATATTTCATATGTCACCTCCCTACTGATATGCCAACGTGGATGCTCTATTAGTATAGTTGATTTAACATGGCCGATTATTACAACATTTCCCAATTAATTGAAATTTGTCCTGGTTCTCCTGCCCAGATGTCTCTATCAGAGTTAGGCTCTCCTTGGGCGAATATCCCTACAGCACCGAGTGCAGGGTGTGTCCATCTGACACGGAAGAAGATTTGGTTGCTGTTGTCCCGAGTGTGCTACCTGCAACACAGATATTTTTATTGTAACATGGACTGCCGCGCTTTGCAACGAGGGGGGTTGTTAAGTGCCAAGTCAGATTCTTGGCATACCCCGTGTGCTGGTGACCTCGCGGACGCTGCCGCCGCGCAGCTTGTTGTATTCCTCGCGTGTCATATCCACGTCGGCGGCCAGCAGGTGGTTGGTGATGTTGTGCTCCACGGTCAGGTTGAACAGCGGCTTGGACATGCGGTTTGCGAACACGCCCAGTGTTCCCTTCAGCACGTCAGCCACTGCGTGGGGCAGGAACGCACCGGCGGTCTGCACCTTCAGGTAGCCGTCGTAGAACCAAACAGCCTTCTCTACGAACTCACTTTGGCTGCCGCAGTTAGCCAGTGGCGCGTTTATTTCTATCATTTTCTTTGCTTCCGGCGTAAGCCAGAAAGCGTACTTTTTCTCCTTGAATTTTTACCGTGACCCCGCAGTTTTTCCCGTAACTGCCGTCACTCCTGCCACACGGAAGGCAAAGGATACTCAGTACGGAGCTATCCTGCGTCATATCTCAAGCATCCCTTGCGATCCTGCGCTGGCGGCTTTTTTGTTCTTATCGAAGGTGTGGGTGTAGATATCCAGCGTGGCGGAGAGCTGGCTGTGGCCGAGGATACCCGCTGCCGTTGCCATATCCGCACCGCCCGCGATCATCAGGCTGGCAGCGGTGTGGCGCAGGCTGTGGATATTGAGCTGCTCTCGGTCGATATCCCGCCATTGCAGGGCGCAGCACTCGCCGCGCCGCATCCCCGTGGC
>OLRV01002743.1_pt1 | contig 13048 bp, 16 predicted proteins | sample 1672421 | NCBI WGS metagenome assembly OLRV01 (sample SAMEA3136684, study PRJEB25190) | human gut metagenome | biome: human gut; feature: human-associated habitat; material: faeces | place: Austria | collected 2013
GGCTTTCTCACCAAGCACAACGAGGGTCTTATCCTCGACGACTGGCTCAGCGTGTAAGCAAAAAAAAGATCTGCGGCGGCGGGACGCTCCCGCCGCCGTCCGCGTTCTTCGTCGATGTGCCGAACTTCGCAAATTCCCTTGCTTTTTCTCAGATTCATGTTATACTGATAACTGTAAGCAACTCTTGACTTGACAATTGTCAATCATACGCTGTGCGGCTCACGGAAACGAGCAAATGCGCAGACAAAAGGCACAGCCGGCGAAAGCCGGTGTCGCAAAGCCAAGGGCCTAAACGGTGCCCCCGCACCGCATGGCAGCCGGTTGCCGATGCATTCATGTTCCCCCTTCTATGTGCCGTATTGCGCCCAAAAGAAGGAGGAATTTTTTTATGGCTGGAAAGAAAACAGGAAAGCGGCTGCTGACGTGGGTTCTGGTGCTTGTGATGGCACTGTCCCTGCTGCCGCTCAACGCGCTGGCGACGGACGGTCCGGAGACGGGCGGTGGCTCCGGCATGAACTTTGACAAGCGAGCCGATAGCAACGGTGACGGCACCTATACCATCACCATGACCGCGCAGGCAACGGGCACGACCACGACCACAAGCAAGGCTGTGCCGATGGATATCGTGCTGGTGCTGGACCAGTCCGGCTCGATGAAAGAAAATTTCGGTAGTGGCACACGCCAGAGCGCGATGAAGGAAGCGGTCAACAGCTTTATCGGCGAGGTGGCAGCCAAGTACAGCACGGAAGCTGACCACCACATGGCGATCGTGACCTTTGGCTCTAATGCGGATACGCTGGAAAACTGGACTGCCGTGGACAGTGATGGTGCAACTAAGCTTACCGGCAAGATCAGCAGTTTGCCGGAAGACCCCTCCGGCGCAACGAACGTCGGGGCAGGCATGCAGATGGCAAAGGACCTGATGAATGATGCCTATACCGGCAACAACACAGATCGTCAGAAAACCGTGATCGTCTTTACCGACGGTGTGCCGACGACGTACAGCGATTTCGATACCGATGTTGCAAATACCGCTATTTCGGCGGCGAAGATCATGAAGGGTGACGACGTCACAATTTATACCATTGGTATCTTCAATGGAGCGAACCCGAATGAGTTATATGGCAAGGATAAGATTGGCTTTCTGGGCTCTGATCAGGGCGAATGCTCTGGTGAGAAAGGTGACTATTGGCAGTATCGTAAGGGCTTACTCTCCGGAGGAGAAATTAAAAAGGCTGATATTGCGGCAGGCAATAGATTCTTAAACTATCTGTCCAGCAATTATGAAGCAAATAAGATTGGCGTTTCTCGATACGAGATTGAAAGCCTCGGCGCCTACTATATCAGATTCACGATTACCGATGATACTGCAACGGGTTCAAATCAGGGCTACTATAAGACGGCGTCTGACGCTTCGTCGCTGAAAGATATCTTCAAGGTAATCTCCGACATTGTTCCCGCGCCGGACAATGCTGAGCTGAACGGAGACACCGTGATCACCGACACGCTGTCCGACTACTTCACCTTTGCTACCGGTACTGTGGACGGCGACGTAAAGGTCTACGCCGGCCAACGTGAACTCATCAACGGTAAAGATATTACCGTTAATCTTAATCCTACGACCAAGACCGTGACGGTCACGGGCTATGATTTCTCTAAGCATCATACGGAGAGCGACGACCCGGAAGAGCTGGTCATCGAGATCAAGGTGAAGCCTGACCCGACCGCGACTTGGGGTCCGTCCGACAAGTATGAAACCAACAAGGACAACGCGACGGTCACACTCCCCAACAATCAGGAACCCATTGCTGAAGCTGCGTCCCCAAAGGCACATGTTAACACCTATAAGGTGACGTATCAGTTTGATAAAACTGCACCGGAAGGCGCAAATGCATATCTTCCTGAGGATAATCAGTATTATATTTCCGGCCAGACGGCAGACGTGAAGCAGCCCAAAAAGGATTCCATTGACGAGGGCGGCAACACCTACACCTTCAACGGTTGGAAGAATGGTAACGAAGATGTCAATGGTGAAACGATTCCTATTTCTGGGAACGTTACACTGATCGGCTCGTGGAGCCAGACGGCAAACACTGCGTCTTATACCGTCAACTACCTCTGGAATGGTGAACAAATTCAGGCCCCCACGACTGGCGATAATGCAATGCATGGTGATAAGATAACTATTACCGACACATCTATTGACGGTTACACCCTCATTCCCGGCCAGCAGACGTCTATGACGATCGGCACCGGTGAGAATGTGCTCAACCTCAACTACTACAAGAACGTCACGCTGACCGCGAACAGCGACACCGTGACCTATAACGGTAAGGAACAGACGGTTGAAGGTTACACCTGCGATACCCCTAATGTGACTTTTGAGGGCATCACTGCCAGCGGCAAGGGCACTGACGCCGGTACCTACGACGTCACGTTTAGCGCGAATCCTGTCGGCACGCACAATAATCTGTATATCGTCACCAAGACGGTCGACGGCACGCTGACCATCAAGCCGCGCAGCGTCACCCTGACTTCCGAAACCGCCAGCAAACCGTATGACGGCACGGCTCTGACCAAGCCCAATGTCAAAGTTACCGGCGACGGCTTCGTTGACGGCGAAGTCACCGACATCAGGGCCACCGGTTCTGTCACCTATGTCAGCGAGGGCGAGGTCACCAACACCATCAAGTATACTCCTACCGATAAGTTCAAGGCTTACAACTACGACATCACCAAGACTGAGGGCAAGCTGACCATCGCAAATGTCAAGTATTTTGTGCGAAAAAGATAGAATAAATTTTTGAGGGCTCATGCGGCGCGGTCAAAGGCGAGCTCGAACGCTTGCGCCGAGGACATAAAGCCGAGTATTTCTCGCGGGTAGTTGTTGAGCCACGTCTCGACGCGCTTCACTTCCGCCGCCGTCACCTTGTCGAAGTCCGTCCCTTTCGGGAATTGCCGCCGTATCATGCGGTTAATATTCTCGTTCGTGCCGCGCTCACAAGAGCTATACGCATGACAGTAATAGACCGTCGTCCGCTTTGCATCCTTGCGCCGGGCGCTCCGCTCGATGCCGTCAGCATCCGCGAACTCGGAGCCATTGTCTACGGTTATCGTTTTGAATATCCGATAGAACGCCGCACCGTAAAGGCGCTCGAGGCGGTCTAATGCCGCGACGACCGTCTCGGCGCGCCCGTCCTTAATGCGGATAATGATTTCCCGCCGCGTAACGCGCTCGGAGAGGACGAGGAGGCGGGCTTTCGTCCGTTTCTTCCCGACGACGGTATCCATTTCCCAATGTCCCGGCTCCTGCCGCTCGTTGATATACTCCGGCCTCTGCTCTATACTCGTGCCGCTGGATGCCCGAGCCTGTTTCTTGCGGATTGTTCTATGCTTCTTTTTGCGGTCGCCCTTTTCCGGGAGGTCTTGATTTGTGAGCGTGAGGAAAACGCCGTCCTCGACGTACTTGTAAATCGTCGCACGGCAAAAGGTTATTCCGAAGTGTTTATATTTTTCCTGCTTGAGTAGAGCGCACACCGCCGCCGGGGAATAGTCCTCATTTCCGATTTTGTCCTCGATAAACTGCGCGGCGGCGTGATTTTTCCCAATCTTGAGCGGAGCACCTTTCGCGGCGAGCCCCTCTTGATAGCGCGCCTCGGCCTTTTCCGGGCTATACCGTTCCTCGGTCGTGTAATCGGAGTTTAGATGCTCATACGTCCCGCGCTTGAGCTCGCGGTAAACGGTGCTGATATGTACGCCCAGCTCCTCGGCGATTTCTTTTTTCGAGTGTCCATGCTTGAGCATCGTCTCGAGCTTGATACGGCTCGTCCAATTAAGTTGTTTATACGTCCGCTCTCCCATAGCGCGCCCTCCCTCGAGATATGAAAAAAGGGCGGGAAAGTCCCGCCCTCTCGTTACCGCGATAGAAAGTCCTCTATCGCCTTTTTGATAATCTGTGCTTGCGGTATGCCCTCGGCTGTGCATTTCTCGCGGAAAGCCGCCGCGAGCTCTTTCGGGACTCGCGCCGAAATAACGTCGTAGACCTTTTCATTATATCGAGTCTTTACCGCCGTCGAGGTCTTAGTCTTTCTTTTTTCCTCTGCCATTCTGCCGCCTCCTTTTGGCGTTGATGAAAATAGAGATTGCGGATAGGGTAATGCTTACCCCGCACAAAACATAGATAACCGTTGTCATGGTCGTTTGACATTGAGCGCATTTCGTGTTATCCTTGGAGGGCAAGGGGGATTTCTCCCCCTGCCCTTTACTCGGTGAGCTTTTCTATCAGCAGTAGAATAGCAATCACGAGATTTAGGATTGCGGTAACAAGGTTTAAGTAGCTGTCCGGCTCTGCCTTGTTGCCGCGTTTCTTTTTTCGCTTGCTCAATGCGTTTACCTCCTTTCTGTCTATTATAATATCATACTGCTTGCAGTATGTCAAGCGTTATTTAGAAAAAAGTGCAAAAATATCCCCGGCACGGAGCCGGGGATTTACTCTATTCCGAGGAGCCAAAGGGCGGACACGCCGAGGACGCGGGCAAAGACGGGTATCTCGTAATCGGGAATAAACCGCGTCCCGATTTCGATACGGCTTATCGAGTCCCGCTCCATTGTTACGCCCTCGACCTGCACCCGCGCCGCGAGGTCGCTTTGTGAGAGCCGGAGCTTTAGCCGTGCCTCGCGGATGCGCTCGCCGCTTATATTCTTCTTTCCCTCAAAATCATATATCCGCAAGCTCTCGCCTCCTGTGTGTTAATGTTCTGCATTTTTCTTGACTTTAGCACATACGCAACGCATAATTGTGTTAAAGGTCAGCAGACCGAAAAAATAGGAGGGAGTTACTCATACCATGAAAAAGCTCAAGACTTGGCAAATAGTATTACTCGTTATTTTCTATCCCGTCGGTATCTGTGTATGGATATATCGGGCTATCAAACGAAGCCAGTTAAAGAAAGCTCGGGAGGCCGAGCAAGCCGCGCTATCCGCCCGCCGGGAGGCCGAGCGAGCCGAACGCGAGAAATTCGAGGCCGTTCGTGCTCAAATCTCCCGCCACCGTAGCGAGCGCCGAGAGTGGCTCGACGCAAATTGCGACTATGTTTCTTTTAAGCTCGTCGGCGTGACATTCAATAACGACGACGGCGTAGGGCGCAATCGTCAAGATATTCTCCGCGAAATCGAGGAGGACGGCGAGCTTGATAATTTCTCCTATGATACATACGACTACGAGGGAAAAACCGCCGTCGGCGTTTATTATAACGGCGAGCAAATCGGGAATATCGCGCAAACGGATTTGAAAAAGTTCCTTTCCCGTACCGTATGCGAGCTTGCAGATTTCGAGGTCGTTTCCGGCGAGTCTCGGCGCGGTATATGGGTCGGTTTCTATTTCAATAAATAACATTTGCACGGAGTTTTCCACCGCCGCGCAAAAAGAAAAAGCGGGCGAGGCCATAGAGACCCGCCCGCTTTTTCTGCACGATTATACGTCGGAAAGATTGCCGAGAGCGCCCGCCGCCTCGAGTGCGCGGTAGATGATGCAAGCGACGGCCTCGCGGGTAATCGGCTGTTGCCATCCGAAATTACCGGCTCCGTCGCCGTTGAAAATGCCCTTGCGCTTGCAGTATTCCGCCGCCTCTTTCGCCCATGCGGAGGGCGTGTCGCCGGTATCGGCGCAAGAGGTCAGTTGCTTTCTTGCCTCGTTAATATCCATGTCGAAAACCTCCTCGTTTCCAGAGAGGCGAGCCTTAAATCTCGCCCATTGTTCATTTCCGCTCGTGCCGTAATAGGCGTTCATGTCGTCGCCCATCCACGGGCGCGGACACCATTTTCCCGTAACGTCGTAATGCCGGACGACGTTCTCGGCGGGGATATTGTATTTCTCCATGAGAGCCCGCGTAAACTCCACGAGATTATCGACGGTCTTTTCGGTGAAATACCAATCCCGAGCCGCCGCGCTCCCGGCGGTCGTCTTATCGAGCTTATACGGGCGTACTTCAATCCCGATGCTGTTCGCGTTCCTGCATCTCGGATGAACGTATCCGCCGGACGTGCCACAATGCCACGCGATATTATTGTCCTCGACGCACTGATAAACGATATTCCCCTCGTCTAAACAGTAATGCGCCGAGGCTTGCCTATCGGCTCCGGCGAAGTAGTTCGCCACCGCCGCCGCTGTACCGAGCGAGCCGAAATAGTGGATAACGATATACTCGATTTTCCGTCCTGCTCCGGCGCGCGTGAAGTTCCGGGAAATAATCCGCTTTTCCACCGTCAGCATAAATTATTCCCCCTTGAGAGTCTTGTCTACCGCGTCGCTGATTTTCTGCGTCTGCGTCCCGAAATAGAACGCGATAACGACCGTGTAGACCGTCATAAACTCTTGGCTCGTCTGCCCGGTAATGGCGAGGTACGCGAATACCCCGGAGAGCAAGAGCGTGACGAGGCTCTTTACGCTCAAGAGAGCGCCGAGCCGCTTTACGATGATTTCTTTCATTTTGCTACCTCCTTTAGCAATCTCGTTTTGTTGCCGTGTCGTATGTAATTCCGCCGGTCGTGTTCTCGGCCTTGCTCTTATTGAGCGAGAACGAGAGCACGGTAGCGGTCGCGGCCTGTAAAAAGGCGATAAGGGCGGTCAAATACGGGAGCGAGCCGGTGTAGTTGTTGGCTACGGAAATCCGGCAGAGGTCGAGCGTCGTCATGGTCGATTTGTAGTCGATATAGAGGACGGCATAAACGAGGAGCTTTGAAAAGGAGAGATACCCCTTTGCAAAGCTCCATACCTCGAGCGCCCATTTTTTGAACTTCCGCCGCCGCGCCGCGCCTTTGCGGGCGGACATTATCCGTCCTCCCGCACCTCGCGCCCCTCGAGCCTGTCGATACGATGATGTGCCGACTTTGCCGAGCTCTCCACCGCTGACATACGCTCCGCCATGCCGATATAGCGCGCGTCCTGTGCGTCCTGCTTGCGCTCGATACGGTCGATGCCGCCTTTAATGTACCCGATTTCGGTTAGCATCGTGCCGGAGGACTTGCCCTCCTCCTCGCTGTCCTTTTTCGAGTTCCTATGAAAAGCGGCATAGCTTAACACGCCGCCGAGGATAGTCCCGAGGACTCCTATAATCGCTCCTACATAGTCCATTCTTAACCTCCGTTATAATTCGTAATAATCGAGTTTAACGGTCTGCTTTCCCGGCAATATGGGACACCCCCGAACGTGGTAAATCTCCCCGTCAACGATAACGCCCTCGCCCTCCGCCTCCGTGCATACGACATAGAGGCCGGGAGCGTCAAGCCTCACCCACAAGAGAGACTCCCGCCGCGCTATGATTTCGCCGTCGAGCTCGACCGTGTAGACCGCCGCGCTCATTCGGCGACCTTTTTCCAGCCGTCGGGATACGCCTCGGGAGTCCATACGTTGTTATCGAGCAAGGACTCGTAAAGCACGTCGCCCCAATAACCGCGCTCACCCTTGGAGAACGCGAGCCCCGCCGTAATGGTCGCCGGGATAATCCTCGCGCCGTTTTTATAGAGCACGTCCTCCCACAAGCTCGGCGCGGCCTCCGGCGTGTTTTTCGCCGTGTCCCACAAGTCCACCGCCGCCCGCTTGAGCGCACCTTTCCAGTTGATACGAGTCCCGGACTTGACGAGCGCCCCGCCGCCGGTGAGCGCCGGATAAAGCTCGACGGCTGTCGAGCCGTCCTTATCGTCGAGCCCGGCTCCCGCCGCCTTTTCAATCATAGCGCGGAGCTCCCGCGCCCTCTGTACGGTAATCATTCCGCCGCACCCCCTAACAGAATATCGAGAACTTTATCATTCTCGGCAAGCATGAGCGTACCGCTCACGACTTCCACGGAGCCGACCGGCTCGATACCGAGGAGCCCGCCGTCGGTGAAAGCGTAAACGAAGTCCTCGAGATATGTCGTCGTCTCGCCCGTCTCCTCGTCCTTGCGGTCGATTGCCGTCTTGATGCAAAAGCCCCCGGCCTCCGCCTCGTCGCACGGGACATAGCACCCGTTTTCGTGTAGGCGGACATAGACAACGGTATCGGAGTAGCCGACGACCTTTCCGCCGCTTTTGATAGCATACATACGTTATCCCTCCATTTTCGGCAGCTCTCCGAGCCGCTTTTTATAAAACTCCTCGAGTTCCTGCGTGTTCATCGTGCGGAGGAGGTTTTTCCAATACAGATTTTCTGCCGCCGCCCATTTCTCCGGGTCGAAGTCCGACGCGCCCTCGTGCTTGCCGTAATAGTGATAGAGGCCGTCGAGCATCTTTTGACGATACGCGCCCTCCGGCGTGTTTGGCCTAAAATGCTCCCATCCGTTTTCAGACGTTGCGGCGCAAATCTTCCGCCCGTCAGCGGCAAAGAGAAAGCCGTCCCGCTCCGTTACGGTCGTCCCGTATCGGAGGTTAAAGGCTCCGCCGATGCCCTCGGCCTTAAAGCGCCGATAAACGACATATTCCATAGCTTACCCTCCCTTGAATAATTCACGATAGAGCCGCTCGACGCTCTGCTCCATGTGGTACGAGTGAAATCTTTTCATGTGTCCCCGCCATGATACGAGGGACGTTTCCACGTCCGCCGCCGTCATTCTGCCGGAGTCCACCCAACGCCGGAAAATGCGTAGCTTTTTCCTCATGTGCCGGATACCCTTGTACGTTGCCCGGCGGACGACTTTCCCGTTTGCGCCATATCGAAAGCGCACCTTGACGAATGTAAAGCCGCGCGTGAGCTTGATAATCTGCGTCTTTTTCGGATTGAGGCGGATACCGTGCTCGGCGCATAGCCGCCGGAGCTCCCGGAGGCAAATCTCGAGCTTTTCCTTTGACTCGCTGATGATACACCCGTCGTCCATATAGCGAGCGTAATACTTCATGCCGAGCACGTCCTTGATATAGTGGTCTATCCTGTTCGGCAGGGCGAGCGCGGCAATCTGTGAGACTTGGCTCCCGAGGCCGAGCCCCACGTCGCCGAAGTTCTGAATAAAATATTTCGAGAGCGCGACGAGGCGGTCGTCGATGCCGCTCCGCTCGAACTCTCGAAAAACGGGCTCATGCTGTGCCGTATCGAAATACTTTGAAAAATCGAATACGAGGACGTAGCCCTCCCGCCCGTGTTTTCTGTAATGCTCCGCGAGAAAGTGCGTCACCCGGGATACGGCGAAATCGTACCCTTTGCCGCGCAAGCTCGCTCCGTTGTCGTAAATGAATGACCGGGAGAGCATCGGCACGAGGCAATAGTCACACAAGCACCGTTGCACGACTCTTTCGGAGATATGGACGCTCCGAATATGCCTCGGCTTTCCCCGCTCCACAATATCGAACTCGTAAAAGCCCTTGGAGCGGTATCTCCCGGCTATCAATTCCTCGTGTGTCTTTGTGACGTTGGCAAGTGAGGCGGCTTTGTATCGCTGTGTGCTCGCTTTCCACCCAACGCCACGGACGGAGGCGCGGTAGCTCTCATAGAGCCGCTCGAATGAGAAAACCGTCTCGAAATCTCCGTACTCCCGGAGCGCGGCGGCTTTCTTTTTCATTCGTGCGGCCTTGCGACGCTGATACCGTGCCTCGCGTCGTTCTGCGCTGTTCATAAAATAAAAATACCTCGTACATTTCTTTCTCGGCGTGTTGTCTAAAATGCGTAACGGTGAGCCATGAAAGCACGGAAAACACGCACTCCGCACCCATGCAAGGAGCGTCCGGCTAACCGTATCGCGGTATATGTTTGTCCGGCGGCGCGAGGCCGTCAGAGAGGTTATATTCCCCTTTTATATGGGGACTGCTTTCGCTCCGTGAGGAGTTATTCGGTCTGCCCCGTGTCGATATAAAATCCGGGCGCGAAGCCGAGGGAATAGTTCGCGTTGTTGTTGTTGACTGTCCCGTCGGTGTTCACATTCACGAAATTGTTGGAGTTGCTCGCATTCGGAGAACGGAGCCACCAATTAGCGGCGATACGGAATATAACCTAATCACTCGGAGGATTAAGCTCGCGCCTTATCGCTCCGCTTGATTTTAGAGATTTGCGAGAGCTCGTCCGTAATGAGCTTTACCCACTCTTTGAGGACGTTCGGCGGTATCTTCTCATGGTTGACGGTCATATACGCGAGGTCGAGCACGTCGAGCATCGAGTTATAATAGCCCTGTGCCGTCTCGTAATACTCTTTCCGCCGCTGGATATTCCGGCGGCGTATCTCCTCGGGAGATTTCTCGTCAACGTAAATGAGGTTTGCCGTCTTTATCATGCGATAAGCCTCTCGCGCCGCGTTGTAGAGCGGCAAAGAGAAATAAAACGTGTAGCTTTTCGGCAGGATGCGGACGCGGTTGTATGTGAATACATAAATCTCGCGGGCGAGGTTGATATACTCCGCCGGGCTTTCGCCGCGTCTCGATTTTGGTACGGACATTTTCTTTCCTCCTCGCCGACTATGCGCCCATTGAGGGCGCAAGTCTCGATTTCCGAATTATACGCAAAAGCCGGGCGCGAAGCCGAGGGAACAGTACGCGTTGTAGTAGTAGACTGTCCCGTCGGTGTACACATACACGAAATAGTAGGAGTTGCTCGCAAACGGAGAACGGAGCCACCAACGAGCGGCGGTACTCGTGCCGTTGTGCTTGTACTTGATTTTGCTATTCCCGGCGGAATAATAGGCGTACTGCGCTTGTTTGTTCTTCTCGTTCGTGTTTCCGTAGGAAATGCTACCGAAAACCTCGAACTCCGAGAGGAGAAAAAAGTAATCCGTTGTCGCCGTGACGTAGCTCGCCGTCGAGCCGCCGCCGTTTGCCGTATTGTCCGTGTACTTTGTAACGGACTTGAGGACGGCACGGAGCGCCGCCGGAATGACTGCAATAATCGTCCCGGAATAGCTCGATAAGCTCGTCCCGCAAATGTTTGTACGCATTTGCGAGCTTTTCCATCCGCCGGAGTTGGTGTTGCTCGCGTTCATAACGAAATAACCCGCACCTGGGGACGACCATCCGCTATCCGGGCCATATTGATTATCGCAGAAACACACGTCCGTACCGCCGGAGAGCGCGGTCTTTGCAAGCTGAAAATGGATGCGGTTTGCGCCCTCGACGCTTGCGTTATGGTTAAAGCCGATAACGAAAGCGTAGGTCGTGACATTCGAGAGCGAGAGCTTTCCGACCGTGCCGTTAAGCGTGACCGCCTTTCGGTCGCCGATGCTCCAATAGTTCGCGCCCTGTCCCGCGTCGGAAACGGACTTGATAACGCTCCACTCGTTATTGTTGAGCGTAGAGCTCACGAAAGAGAGCGTCAGCGAGTAGGAGGTCGTGCCGGAAACGACATTGACGGAGCCGCTCGTCGTCTGCCCGTTCTTTGTCGCCGTGACCGTGTACGCCCCCGTCTCCGTGACGGTGAAAACCGCTGTCCCGTTGCTCGTCTTTGTGGCGATTGTCGTCCCGCCCTTTTTCAGCGTGACGGATGCGCCGGAGTCTACGTTGACGGTAATCGTCGCGGAAAAGAACGTCAGCGCCACCGCGTAGCTATCGACGACGGAGACGCTTTTCGTATCGGACGTTTGACCGTTGAGCGTTGCCTTGACGCTCCATGTACCGGCCTCCGGCAAAGAGAGGACGCACGAGCCGCCCGCCGCTGTGCCGTTTACTGTTTTCGAGCCCTTTGTCGCCGTGACCGCCGCGCCACTCGTAACGGATACCACGAGAGAGAGCTCGACTCCGGGCTTGCTGACTGCGTTTGTTCTACCAATCATTTTTAACTCACCGCCTTAATACAAGTAATGCTCTGCACCGTGATAGCCGCCGTCGGCTTTGTCGCGGCGTAGATTTTGACCGTCCCGCTCCCGGAGAGAGCGACCGGCGCAAAGTTCCCGCTCGCGGCCTCCACCGCGCCGAACACGACCTCGGGGACGTAGCTCGCCGTCACGCCGGAGCAAGCGATAGAGGCGGCATACGGATACGCCGCGTATGTGCTGTCGTTCGCCCATGCAGAGGCGGCGACGGACACGCCGGAGAAAATCTTTACCTCGGCGTATCCCGCGTGAGCGTGGGAGGCGTTGGCAAAGTCGCCCGGCTTTTTCCCGCTGTCAGTCAGATTGCCGGAGGAGTCGAGCCCGGCGAAGTGTCCCGCCGTGGCGGAGCTCACCTTGTCCGCCTTGCCTGTGTGGGTATGGCTCGCGGCGGCAAAGTCGCCCGGCTTTTTCCCGGAGTCGGTCGGATTGCCGCTTGCATCGAGCCCGGCGAAGTGTCCCGCCGTCGGTGAGGCGGCTTTCTCGGCCTTGCCCTCGTTTAGCTTCTTAATATTTTCCTGCATGGCGGTTTGGTCTGCCGCCGTGAAATATCGGGCGATAACGTCGCCCGCCGACCATGCCCGGGCGGTCGTGCCGTTCTGCGCTCGCGTGACGGTGAGCACGTTCCCGTTCTTTGCGGTCATAAGCACCGTTTCCGCCGTGGAGCCGTCCGCTCCAATCGTGAGCAAGTTCGGAGCCTCCGGCAGTACGGAGCCGTCAACGACGTTTACGGTCGTACCCGCCGCCGTCAGTGCGCCGGAGAGCGAAGTCTCCGGGGAGTTGGCTTGCGCCGGGTACATTGTCACTAATTCGGACATTTTCTTTCCTCCTTTTAGTAGTCCCCGCCGCCGCGAGAATTACAGAATGTTTGAGCGAATACCGCGCCCACGATACGGCTCATATTGTCGGGGAGTATCTCTATCGAGTGCCACGAGTTACGGCGGATTTTGCCGTTCGAGTCTGTGGCGAGATATTCCACAATGTCGATATTGCTATACGAGGACGGCGCGGGTATCTCTTTGCCGTCTACCTTGATAGTCGCTTTCGAGGCGCGTTGCCCCTCGTATATGCCGAACTCGATAGCGTGGGTGTGGTCTTTTACGGTGTGAGTATGGTCTTTCACCGTATGCGTGTGCGCCCTTACCGTGTGCGTATGGTCGTAGACCTCGTGTGTATGTGCGGAAATCCTGTGCGTGTGCGACGGATGCGTATGCGCGCCCGACCAAATGAACGTCTCGTATCCGTCAACGGTTTTCCCGTCGCTTGTCGTTGCGAGGCGGGCGTGTTGAGAA
>OLRV01002749.1_pt1 | contig 13026 bp, 7 predicted proteins | sample 1672421 | NCBI WGS metagenome assembly OLRV01 (sample SAMEA3136684, study PRJEB25190) | human gut metagenome | biome: human gut; feature: human-associated habitat; material: faeces | place: Austria | collected 2013
TATAGCAGCCTGTGCCCTGCATCTTGACTGCTTCTCCTGATTATCGAAATTTACCGTTTCCGATCCCTTCTCATGATTTTTCGGTAAATCCTCGGTCTTTTCAGCATCTGCATGTACTTTACGGGCATCTGCATGGTTCTTTTGCTGTTTGTTGTCATCATCATTCTCATTCGTTTCCTCCTTGTCCTTTTTCATAATAAATTTTTCATAGAAAAACAATCCTGCTGCAACCGGAATGACCAGTGAAAGGGACTGTATGATCACTGCCAGAAATATCGGCCATAAAAATGGTGATACTAACAGACCAAAAATTCCAGTTATCACGCACAGCTTTTTATGTGCAGACAACCATTTGTTCATTTCCTCCATCATAAGCATTTCCTCCTATGATTTGCTCAGTCAAAATCCAGCTTTTCATCATCTGTTTCCATGTACCGGTCATCAATATCCTGACTACGCTCCCGGCTTCTTGCCGAAGTTCCTCTGGATCTTGTCCCGCCAGAATTTGATCTCCGTCTGTCATCCGATGCATCTGTCCTGGTATTGCTTCTGTATCTTCCACCTTCACGTTCCCTGTCATAGTCACGGTCATCCATTTCTGCTGCTCTTTCACTTCTGGTGCTTCTGGAAGCTGAACGCTGGTTTTCTGCACGGTCAGAACGGTTTCGATTAGAAGATGCCCTCGTTTCTCTTTCCGGTTCTTCCCGCTCGTCATTTCCAGATTCTAAAGCTTTCTTACTTTCTGCAAAAGAAATCTCTTCAATCATAAGCCGCATGCCGTAGACATTTTCACCAGCCCGATTCTTGTAGTTGTCATTCTGCATACGACCTTCTACCAGAATCTTGATACCCTTAAACAGATATTTTTCCGCGAACTCTGCTTTTCTGCCAAAAGCCGTACAGCTGAAGAAATCTGCTTCCGGATCTCCTCTTCGTACAAATTTCCGGTCTACCGCCAAGCGAAAGTTTGCAATGGCAAGTTCACCATTCTCTGTCTGTGTGTAGCGTAAATCAGGATCTTTTACTACTCGTCCCATCATGATTGATTTATTCATAGTTGTCCTCCCATAGCTTTATAAGGTTTTCCAGTTTCATTCCAGATGCTCCCGCATACATTTGACTAATGCTCCCATACCATTTTTTCGAATCTCGCGGGCAGCAGAGTCAGCCGTACATAAATTTTTCGCCATCTCCAGTGATTCTTCTCCCGGATGTGTTGCAAACAATACCGGTATCAGATAAAACAGAGATTTTTTGACCAGCATATCATATGCCATCTTAAAAGATTCAGGCGAAGTTTCTTTTCCATCTGGATTACATACAATCTGCCATACTCCTGGATATTCGATAATCCATTCAAGAAGGTGCACAACCTCCTTTTCCATCTTTTTTCGTTTCATAACGCCCTCCTTGCATTCTGAGTTTCCTTGTGTTTTTTTGTGATCCTCCTTTCCTTATTTGCTGATCTGTACTTGTTGTCTGCCATATTTTTGCAACAAAAAAAGGCCATTTAGAAATTTTCATTCTAAATGACCTTATTCATTACAAAGGCAGGAGGCTTTTGGCTCCTTAATGTTTTACTCCCGGTCAGATCCGGAACCAGCGTTTCTTATCTGTGTTTACAGATACAAATACAAATCTCACAATCATATTAACACAAGATATTGTTGGCGTCAATCGCACTTTTACTATATTTTGTATTTTCGATTTTCAAAGATTTAATCAACTTCTCGTATTACTTACGGAAATGTAATTTTACCATTTTTATTTATACGAATCTTAAATGTACCACCAAACATTTTATTGTTATTTTTTTATCTCTACAGTAAAAATATCCAATTGCGGTATCTCCTCCCTCTCTTCGATCAAATTATTCTTTTGTCATCTGATTTTAATTTCTATTTTTCCTTCCACTGGGCTATATAAATCCAGAGGATCTTCATCACTTTCATAAACACGTCCTTCGCCTTCTCCGTAAGTATCTTCTATTCCAGTTTCATATTTTTTATATGTTGTTCTGTTTTTTTCTTCTTTATTTACATATAATTCTAATGTCACCGTTTTAGCATCTGGAGAAATTCCTTTATATTTTGTATTATTTCTGCTTTCTTCAAACACAGTCTCTGTGTCTCCATAATTTGTCATTCTATAAAGCCCCTGATTTCCTTTATCGTCGGTTCCTATTAAATAATAATCTTCATATCTACTTCTGCAAATAAAACTACATGCAAAAAATGAAAAAAGGAGCTGCCATTCCATGTGTATTCATGAAAGGCAGCTCCTGCTTAAATCATTTTTATTTAACAACTACTTTTACTTTTTTACGGATCTTTCCAGATTTCACTGTGATATAGGCTGTTCCCTTTTTCTTTCCGGTGATCACACCCTTGGAATTTACCGTCACGATCTTCTTATTCGAAGAACTGTAGGTAACTTTCTCCTGGGAAGTGATCGGGCTGATGACCGGTTTCAGCGTAAGTTTTTTATTTCTTGCAACGGTCACTCTTGATTTCAGTCCGGTGATCTTTGTTGTTCTTACTGTTGTTTTTTGCACAGTAATGGAAATGACCTGTTTCTTGCCGCTGGCCAGTGTAATGGTCACTTTGGCTTTTCCGGCTTTCAAGCCTTTCATCGTTCCCTTTCTGTTTACAGAAACGATTTTCTTATTGCTGGAAGTCCAGCTTTTAACGGAATCACCCTTTGCAAGTCTGGAAACCTTTATTTTGGAAGTAGACTGTTTTACTTTCAGCTTAATGCGGGTAGCCGTTACCTTGATCGTAGGTGTCAGTTTTTTGCCGACGGTCCTCTTTTCCTTGCGGCCCTTGTTGCTGGTACGCATCTGTACAGCCGGTGAAAATACCGTGGCTGCAGAGATCGTTTTCCATGGTCCGAACACCTCCGGTACTTCTGTAGGTGTTGGTGTCGGAACGTTTTCTTTCCGCTGTATGGTAAGAAGATAGTCTGTTTTTCCGCTTCCGGCAGCTGTTACCGTGATCTTCACCTGTGCTTCGCTTGCATCTGTTTCCCAGTATACATTTACACGTTTCGTTTTTCCGTTTGCCACAACCGGCATGGATACTTTCTCAACACCTTTTACTTTCTGTACCGTTACCGTGGCATCCCCATCTGAAGGTTCCACATAAAGGCGGAGGAACTTTTCCTTATTTTCCTCTTTGTCTGCAAGATACGAAACGGTATAGCTGGTTTTGGTGCTGTCAAATACCGGTGATAATGTAAGATATTTTGAAGTATCTGTAAAAGTATTGCTGGTACTTACCACCAGGTTTGCCAGGGAGGAATTTCCAAGCCCGCTGGTAAGGTGGAAGATATAATCCCTGCTCTTTCCGTTCAGTGTTGTTTTAACCGTAACATCTGCCTGTCCGGATCTTACATCTGCCACATAAGTTCCATTGGAAGCTTTTCCGTTGACAGTCAGGGTACATCCGGCAGGTGCTTTAAATGTCAGGGTCACTTTTGTAGCATTTTCAGCAACCCTTAAGGTATGCTCTTTTTCCGAACGCTGGAATGCTTTTTCCCAGCTGACCCGGCCAGTATCTGCTTCTGCTGATACACTGTCAAGGTAAGCTCCATTTGTTTCCAGTGCCATCAGATAACAGGAGTCATTCTTATAATAAAGTGTCCCATCCCTGTCTACGCAGATCGGACTGATGCAGTACTCCTGCTGTGCGAGTACCGGACGGAAGAGTTCTTTCGGTTTTCCGGAAGTCTGGCCCGGCTCATCTGTCAGCATATAGATACCGCCAGGTTTTGCATTGTAGGTAAAATACAGATAAACACGTCCATCCGCTTTGCCATCTCCATTAAAGTCCTGGTTTTCATAAGCGGTCGAAAGAAGCGGTGCTGCCTGCGGATATCCCGGGATAGAAACTTTATATGCAAGGGAAAGACCGGAAGCAGATTCTGTCAGGACATCAAAATGGTGTCCCCCATCCGCATTGTACTGTCCGCCGTTTCCGCAGACACCTACATAGATTCTTCCTTTATAGACGACCGGTGTGGATGTTGCCGCACCGCCCAGGTTATAGCTTGCCACTGCACCGAAAGTACCATCTGCATTCATGGCAACCCGGTAGAGATAGCCGCCTTTGGTCGTAAAATAAACATATCCGTTGTTATAAACAATGGTGGATCGGATATCGCCGATCATGTCCGTGCGCTTGTCGATCAGCTGTCCGGTGTGCGTATTAACTGAATACAGGATAGAAGTATAGGCATCACCGGCCCCGTCATCAGAACCAAACACCAGATAATTTTCGGACGCATAAGCACCTGTCCAGTAAAAACCGCCCTTATGGTTATATTTCCAGGTACAGTATTTTATCTCATCACCTTTTGACGGGTCTTCATCTGTAACAGAAAGGCAGAAGTAAGAACCAGGGGTTGTATCCGAAGTCCAGGTTCCGGTATAAATATATCCATCCTTATAGGTGATCGGGGAAAGTGTCTGGCCTCCCAGGCTCTCACTGATCCAAAGGGATTTTAAAGAAGTGGCACTCAGTGCCTGGATCTGTCCGCCGCCGATCTGTGCAAAAAGCATTCCTTCCGCATAAGCAAGCGGGATCATGGCATACTGCATATTTCCGTGCATCTGTTCACTGGTCTGCACGATATCCCCGGTATTTTTATCTATTTTATAGATGAACTGTCCGGATGCCACGTAAAGATAGCCGCCCAGGATCAGTGGAGGGGTAAGTGCTGCATCCCATCCCTTTGCATCCAGATGCAGGGACCATTTCTGCACCGTTGTATCCTTGCTGGTCGGCGTGGAGGTATTGGTGATCCCGTTGTTTGTTTCACTGTTCCGGTAACTGCTCCAGTCATTATCCGTGATCTCTGGCTGCGTTGCCGTCTGCTGTTCCAGTTTTACCTGGATCTCTGTTTCCTCACCTACCGTAAACTTCTCTCTTCTGGAGATATATCCATGTCGTGACACATTCCAGGTATACTCATCCCCGTAATAAAGAGAATCATACACAGAAGCATCTTTGGAAGGTTCCACACGCTCCCCTTTAGAATCATATACACTGACCACTGCATCCGATGGATCTGTTACAAAAGTGATCGAGGACTTTGCTTTTTTATGTACGGTGATCGTATAGGTTCCTGTGGAAGTATAAGTGATATCCTGATAAGCCGGATCCTGATAAGTCCCGTCTTCTTTCATCTGGAAAGTAATCCTGGTCTCAGAACCGTCAAGAGGAATCTCAATGGCATTGCTGCCGGATACTGCCTGTCCGTTTACGGTAAGGCCATACCACTTGTCATTAAAGGCTTTTGCAGAAACTTTTACAGATTCTGTATTCTCACCCACTGTCACATCATAATCCCTGGTGATACCGGCACTGTCAAATTCTGAGATCAGGTTTTTGGCCATGTCCGTGTCCGAGGGAAGGTAACAGCCGATCATGGAAAGATCCAGCCTCCGGAGCACTACGATCTTGTAAGTCTGGCTGTCTGTGGCTGTACCGGCTGTTACTGTGTAAACAGCCCTTTTTCCATTATCCTTTGTAAAAACATTTGAAAAATTATAACGTTTTCCATCGGTATATCCGGTTGCAATGATCTCACTCTCAACCGTCTTTCCATCAAGATCGCAAGCAGATAACCGGATCGTTGATCCCTCCGGCGCATCGGCCCCCAGATCTGCCGTTACATAAAATCCGGTAGAATTATAACTGGATCCGATCTCAACGGTATAAGTTTTCCCGCCATAAGTTTCATCCAAATCTTCCCTGCGGCTGATCTCCAGAGGATCCTTAACGCCATAGCCGGAATACACACTGAGATCCTTGAGATATTCTTTCGTACTGTTCTCCCCGGCAGATGGAGCATCCTCAAAGGTAAGTTCTGCAGAATCTTCATCGTCAGAGCCGTCCATGACCAGTTCCTCCTGATCCTCGCCGTTAAATTCCCCCTCTGAGAATTCCGCATCTTTTGGTTCCTCTGTTTCCGGTTCTTCGGTGATCTCCACGTCACTGTCTCCCGGCTCTTCTGTGATCTCGGTCCCTTCCTGGACATCCGGCTGTGCTTCCGTCTTTGCTGCCCCGGAAGAAAAATCACTTTCCATGGATATGTCGGCTCCATAGACCGGAGCTGTCCCTGCCAGCATGCTCACCGACAGAAGGACTGCCAGCCATTTTCCTAGTCTTCCTTTCATCTGATGTTTACCTCCCTTTTGGATTTTTTACTGCTGAAGCAGTGGATTCCTGCTTTTTATTTTTCTGAAACTGCGTCTCGCTCCTGTCCATAAGAGCAGGTACAAAACTCCTGCCAGTGCAAATAAGGATAAGACCTTTGTAAAGAGTTTCATATGCGTCCAGGTGTCTGTTACTTTACTTCCTACCAGTTCCGGGATACTTTTTCCTTCGTTTTTGGAGGAAGCGGATGCTGTCCCGGATGTAGTCTCTTTTTCTTTGCTTTCAGTCAGTTCTTCTGTGGATGACTCTTCTGTTTTCTCTTTTGTTTTGTCTTTTACGGCATCCGCTTTTTTGCTGCTTTTCTTTTCACCTGATGTACGGGAACCGGAGCCTTTTTTCTTCGTACCTGCATAAGCCGTCAGTTTCTTTTCCTTGTTTTCGTCTGTGCTATCCAATCCGTTCTTTCCGGATGCCGTACCTTTTCCGCCAACCGTTTTCAGATTTGTAAGGGATCCTTCCCCATTATTGCCTTTGCCCGGGACTCCGGCTTCACTTTTATTTCCACCATATCCGGGTCTCTGGGCGATCGAACCGGAATTTCCATTGCCCCCATTTCCCGCTGTCCCGTTATTCTTCTTTCTGACATCAGGGATCCGGATCACCATCGGACTGCTTACATTGCCTGCAAGGTCTTTTACCACGATCACCACATCTTTTTCACCTTCTGACAGGCCTGTAATGGTCAGGGTATCGCTTCCTTTCAGTACTTCTCTTCCCTCTTTTGAGGTATCCGGGGTCTGTACTTTCGCACCGGCCTCTATAACACGGTAATAGCATTGTCCCCTTTCACTGGTCTTATATACTACTGAGGCCTGGTCCACGGATATCCTGCTCGCACTGATCTTTTTCAGTTCCGGCGGGGTCTGGTCCGTGATCCCAAGTGTCAGGTAATAATCCCTCCGGGTGCCGTCCTGTGCGGTTACCTGCACCCGGACCATAGCTTCCTTTTCCTGGTCTCCGAAATGGATCTTCCAGTAAACATGCCCCTTTCCATCGTTGCTTTCTTTGATGGTCTCATCTTTTTCCACGGTAGAATGCTTCACTCCGCTCAGCGCATAGATCTTGACCGTGGCATGTTCTTCTTCCGCTGTCAGCCAGATGTTCAGGCTCTGGCGTTCCCCGTCATAAACCGCCTTGTATCTGTCACGGTCCTTGTTTAATGCGGGATCTAGTTTTAAGATCCCTTTTCCCCAGGTATCGGAGCTGGATATATATAATTCTTTCAGATCCGCATTGCTGCTTTTAACTTCCGGAGTGACGGTCGGTTCCGGTGTAACAGAAGGCTCCGGTGTAACGGATGGCTCTGGAGCTGCGGTTGGTTCCGGCGCAGCGGTTGGTTCCGGAGTGGCAGTTGGCTCTGGTGCAGCAGTCGGTTCCGGCACAGCGGTTGGTTCCGGTATCTGGGTCGGCTCCGGTTCTGCAGTCGGCTCCGGAACGGCGGTAGGTTCTGCGGGTACCAATGGTTCTGCCAGCGTTTCCCCTTCCGAACTCTCTGTGCTGTCTGCTGCATAAACTTCCCTGACAAAGATTGCATCTGTTTCTGGTGCAGCCCCTCCTGCCAGAAGTCCTGCAGAAAGGGTCCCGATAATAAATTTGTTAATGATCGGTCTCTTTAAATTGTTTTTTTTCATTACCAGTCCCCCCATACTTCGCCGTTATCCCCGACACCCAGATCTGCTCCGGAATACAGGGTAAAGCGAAGCCTTACTTCGTCACCGTCTGCCGGGAAATAGCCCGACATTCCAATGTTCATATATTCACCGTTTACAAAATACATCCAGCCGGAATTCATGGTAAAATCAAATTCTCCCAGCCAGTTGGCATCATGCCCGGACAGCTGGCAGTTTACTTCTGTCAGATGCGCCATCAGGTCATCCGGGATCGAAGCTCCGGAAGTGATGCCGCCGCGTCCGATAGCTTTCAGGTAAAAACCTCCTGTTGCACTTCCATCATTCCTCCAGTCAAACCCGCTGTTCTGCAGAAGCCTTAAGACCACGGAGGAAAGCTGTTCGCCCTGATAAAAGTCGATGGATGTCGCCGGCAGGATTGTCCCAAGTCCGACAGTCCCCGCCTCAATGCTGACCGTGATGGAGCCGGCAGGTTCTTCCTGGCTCTCATCCCCTTTATAGATGGTAAACGTTGGAAGCGTGGTACTCCATCCCTCATCATCCGTTGCCTTGATATCCACAGTGTTGCTGCCCTCATTCAGATCCAGACGGTAAGCCAGGATTCCCGGCGAAGGCTCCCCTTTTGAAGAAAGTCTTTCACCGTTTCCATATACTTCCAGTGCCGTAGAGGATAAGCTGTTCCCGTACCAGTCTACCGCCTGTACATAAAATGTACGGTACGCGGCATTTACCGTTTCCCCGTCAGTCAGGTCTGTGGCGATCGTTGGATAATGGTCTTCCTCCGGTTCCTGTGTCGGTTCCGGCTCCGGAGATGGCGTCGGCGTTGCACTGAGCGGTACCTGCGCCCCATCCTGGTTCCGGTCATCGTCCTGGTCCGGTGTTTCTTTCCGGCTGTCATCATCCTGGTCACCATTTTTGTCATAATGGATGGTATTGTCTTTGGAGCTGTCATTATCCTCTCCTGTGGAGCCGTCTTCCGGATCGGTATCCCCTTTTTGGGTATCTTCCTTCTGGCTGTCCGGTTCCGGTGTCTGGGAAGCTTCCGGCTCTGATGTCGGCTCCGGGGTGACAGTCGCCTGTGCCTCTTCCTTTTTCTTTTCCGGTTCTTCCTCCGGTTCATCTTCCAGGATCTGTGCCTGTTCTTCAAAGGAAGATTCTTCACCCGTGGAAGCATCTTCCTGGCTTCCGGCATAAGCATATCCCTTTCCAAGATAGCCCTTTAAGGAGCTTTCACTGTTCACCCCCTGTACCGGATTTTCACTTTTCTCCGGTTCATAGTTTTTCATTCCCAGAAATAATACTCCAGCAAAAAGCAGGAGACAGACAATAGCTGTCAGAAAGGAAAGCCGGTTATTCTTTTTTCTCTTTTTCATGGTCATTTCCTCCTTAATACAGCCTTTCTATATATTTCATGATCCAGTTTCCATACCAGCTTCTGGCTTTTTTCAGTTCTTTTTTCATCTTCTGCACGCACAGAGCGGTATCCTTTCGTTCTTCTTTTGATACAGCATGGGGACTGAACGCAGCCTTTTCCCCGATAACGCTTGTTTTTCGGTAACACTTCATGGCATCTTCCGAATAAAGCTCAGGGCCATGATAATAAAGAAGCCGCGCATATCCGGCCATGGCGCGAACCGCCTGGCGGTCATCTTCACTTTCAAACAGTTTTCTCCGTCTTCTGTTTGCGTGGATGCGGAGCACACAGACCGTAAAGATAAATATCAGGCAGAAGAGGTCAAATACCGCAAGCAGGAGGATCAGAAGCTTTTCGATTCCGAACAGTGCCAGTTTTAAGCTCCAGTGTGTCTGGATGTTCTCCTGTGCAGGCGGTTCGTCCTGTGCTTCCGGGATGGCGGCTGCTTTGGCTCCTTTTGCCTCCAGGCCTGCCGTGAGGTCTGCTTCCTCCATGACATTATAGTATTCCGGTGTCATTTCTACCGGTACCCATCCAAGGCCGTCCATATAGATCTCGGTCCAGGCATGTCCATTCTTTCCCGGGACTTCTATCGTATCCCCCGGGTTTTTATCTTTGATATCTTCCGGTGTGATCAGATAGCCTTCCACATAACGGGACGGGATCCCGTAATAACGGAACATCAGTGCCGCTGCCGTGGCATAATGGACACTGTGGCCGATCCTGGTGTTTGTCAGGAAGTCCTCTGCAAAATCCCCCTGTCCGGTATACGGATCGGCTGCCGTGCTGTAAGTCAGGTTCTTTTCCAGATAGGAACGGATCCTGCTGATCGCTGTATAGTAATCGGTATGCCCCTGTTCCCGGTTTCCACCGTCCCCCAGTTCTTTGCGGAACAGGGTTTCCAGTGCACCGGACAGCTTCGTATCCTGGCTGTACACAAATGCGTTGTAATAACTCTCATCATCACGGTAGGAATCCCCTTCATCCCTGGCAAGTGCCTGATAGACCCTTGCCCCCAGCACCGTAAAATCTTTTACCAGGTTTCCATTTGCCTGATAGTGATAGTTTCTTGCTCCAAAGAGTCCTTTTGCTTTTAACATACTGTCAGCAAACGGTGTCTCTTTCCTGTATCCGACAGGCAGTTCTGTGATCTCATAAGGGGTATAGAGATAACGGCTGTCTGCCTTTTCATTTTTTATGTCCACTTCGGATACTTTGTCAGAAAGGGTATCATCATCTGCAAGTGCCCTTGCACGGCTTAGCTGGGTCTCCCCATAAAATCCATCCTGATGGAGCCAGTAAAAGAGCGTCCTCTGTTTATAGGCATCCTCCGTATCCAGGCTTTCCCAGGAAGAACCGTCATACACGCTTCCCACAAATCCTCTCAGGTAGAGAGAATCCGGATTTTCCATGGTAACGGAAAGTGCCGTATCGTCTGAGGCACTCCAGGCACCGCATTCTTTCAGCTTTCCATCCGGAAGGGTATTGATCTTTCCTTTTTTGTACCGCAGGCTGCTGATCCCGTCCAGGGCCTCTTTTTTAGCTTCTGTGACAAGTGTCGAGGAACCATAGTCTTCGGACGGCATAAACTGTTCCAGAAGGATCCCGGCTGCCAGCATTACCGCACATGCCAGGATGCTTCCTGTCAAAAATGCCCGGCTGCTCTCTGCCCGGTGGCGTTTCCTTCCAGAACGGGAAAGGATAAGATTCAGTTCCAAAAGGATCCCCATGTAAAAAATAACTCCTGTGCCTGCATCCGGTTCCATACCAAGGATTCCCGAAAGGACAGGAAGTACCAGAGCCCAGGCAAGCACCAGTAGATAAAACTTCAATTTCAGGATAAGGAATCCGCAGACTGCCGCTGCCATTCCAAGATAAATAAGGAATACCATGCGGGCGGCATCCCCTCCCTGTATCCCGGCAGTCTCAAACCTTTTGAGGTAAATTCCTGCCCGGCTTCCCAGGATGTCTGCCATATCATTCCAGTATAATGCCATGCCGTCTAAGAGCTGTCCATGGAACAGGAAGATCCCTGCGATGGAAACCATTCCCAGTCCCAGCCGTCCATAAAGCCCATATTTTCCCATTCTTTCTGTAGCCGTGCAAAACACGGCCATAAGAAGCACGCTTCCCAAAATCGGTGCCATGCGTTCCTGCTCAGTAAGGACACTCATAAAAAGCAGGAGCCCTCCGCCTGCACTAAGCCAGATCAGTGCAGTTTCCAGCAGGATACCGGACAGTTGTTTTCCATATGCTGTTTTTGACTGTCTTTTGGATTCTGTGATCCGTATTTCCATAATACCTGTTCTCCTCCACTGTCTCTGCCGCCTGTGCCGCATCCTACGATCGTCACTTCTCCCTTTGCTGCCAGGAGTTCTGCTTCTTTGTCCTGCGGGTCGCCGGTTATATATACATAGTTTGCAAAATTCTGTATTCCCGGGTCTTTCAGATATTCCCGTACTGTGACCGGTGTTTTTGCATCACTTCCATAACGCAGGAAGCGGTACAGGATGTTTTCGCGGTCCTCTTCTGTACGGATCTTCTCCAGCCGGAACTTCCCAGTGCTGTGGTCATAGACTCCGGCCTGGCAGGAGATCTTCTTTTCCATAAAGCTCTGAAGGACTGCTGAAAAGACTTCTGCCACCGTTTCCGCACGCTGCGGATCCCGGTCTGCCTGAAATGCTTCTGCCAGGATCAGTACCGTATCATCCACCGGGAAGCTTTTTTCCCGGATCATAATGTCATCCAGCTTTCCGGACAACTTCCAGTGGATCTGCCGGATACTGTCACCGGAACGATATTCCCGGATGTCATAAGTTTCTCCCGGATCATCCCCCGGGCGGCTTCCGGAATAGCGGAAACTTTCCATGTCGAATCCTTCCCTTGTAAAAAGGGAAAGCTCACCTTTTTGTCTTTCCGGCATTACAACGGTATAAGCGCATGTATCAGCCTTCCTTTTTAAAGAAAAGACACGAAAAAAATCCTGGCATTTCCAGTCAGAAAAACAAAATCTGATACAGCCGCACCAGCTGCTTCCGGTCTCAAACCCGATGACCTGCTTTTCCTTTCCTCCCAGGGAAAAGGAAATCGGGATCACCCCTTTTTCCCCGGTAAAAAGATTTTCCCATCTGAGCACTCCTGCTCCGCCAAATACCGGCCATACAGACTGATTTTCCAAATACATTTTTCCATGGAAACACTCCATTCTCTCTGATGCCTTTGGAAGATGCAGTTTGATAACGGCTTTTTTTCCGGACAAAACCACACTCCCTGCAGAAAAGATCAAAATAAGAACGGTGAGCAAAAGAACCGCTGCAAAAAGCCATGTGCCTGTAATTACTGCTGCTCCTGCCATGCAGACCAGCCACAAAAGCCACAGGATCCTGTTCTTTATCATCCTTCCACCTTCGGTTCCGGCACCTCTGACAGGATCTCCGAGAGGATCTCACGGGCAGTTTTTTCCTGATACCTTGCCTTGGAATCCAGGATCATCCTGTGTGCCGCAACGTCCTTGAATACCTCCTGCACATCCTTTGGAATGACATAATCCCTTTCTTTCATGTAGGCAGCTGCTTTTGCCATCCTTACCAGTGCCAGGGTTCCACGCGGGCTTAATCCCAGTGTGATCAGTTCATGATTTCTCGTAGCCTCTGCAAGATGTGCCACATAATCAAGCACCTGGTCTGCCACATAGATCTCCTGTACCTCTTTCTGGAGTTTCAGCACCTCGTCCCGGCTGACAACAGTTTTGGCATTTTCCAGTGGA
>OLRV01002757.1_pt1 | contig 13003 bp, 7 predicted proteins | sample 1672421 | NCBI WGS metagenome assembly OLRV01 (sample SAMEA3136684, study PRJEB25190) | human gut metagenome | biome: human gut; feature: human-associated habitat; material: faeces | place: Austria | collected 2013
ACCGGCACATTCTCCTTCCGGGCCTTGGTAAGAAAGATATCCTGTAAGTTGTTTGTCTTCTGCATGATCGTCCACTCCTTGTATGTCTGTACGGACGATATGCACAATATCTGCCTCCGCCCGCCGCTATCAGCATACCCCGGCGGACAGGAGGAATTCTGTCGCATTTTGTAACCCCGCCGAAAAATCCGGCGTTTTTTCCCATAATATCCAGTGGATGGCCTCGTTGCGCCGCAGCCAGGTCAGCTGCCGCTTGGCGTACTGCCGTGACCGCAGCTTTACCTCCGCGATGGCCTCGGCCGTGGTGGCGCGGCCCTCGGCCACCGCCAGAAACTGCTTGTACCCGATAGCCTGCAGGGCCGTGGCGTCCCGGGGCAGGCCGCTTTGCAGCAGTGTCTCCACCTCCTGCAAAAGCCCCTGTGCCACCATCGCATCCACCCGCCGGTCGATGCGCTCCTTCATATCCTCCCGGTCCCGGAAGGCCAAGCCGATGTACGCCGCGTCGTACCGGGGCGGTATCTCCCGGCTTTTTCTGTCGTGCGCCCCGATAGTCTCCCCCGTCTCGTAATAGACCTCCAACGCCCGGACGATGCGCTTTTCGTCCCGCAGGTGCAGCCGCGCCGCGCTCTCCGGGTCCACGGCCCGCAGCGCCTCCAGCAGCGCCTCCGCGCCGTCCTTAGCCAGCCTTTCCTGCAATTCCCGGCGTATCTCCCCGCCCTGGCTGCCGGCGGCAAAGTCCTGCCCCCGCACCAGCGCGTCCAGATACAGCCCCGTGCCCCCCACCAGCACCGGCCGCTTTCCCCGTCGCAGGATATCCTGCACACACGCGTCCGCCTCCCGGACGTACCGGGCCACGGACCAGCTCTCCGACGGGTCCGCCACGGCCACCATGTGGTGGGGCACGCCCTCCATCTCCTCCGCCGTGGGGGCAGCGGTGCCGACGGTCATGCCCCGGTATATCTGCATGGAGTCCACGGACACCACCTCGCCACCGAAGCGCTGCGCCAGCGCCACGCCCATCTTCGTCTTGCCGCAGGCCGTGGGCCCCACCACGCAGACGACCTTGTTGTCCATGTCCTCACCTCGATCCGTTTTGGAAAGCGCCGCAGCGCCGTTATGGCCTGTAAAGTCGTGGATTTTTCGTTCTGCCGATGACGGGACGGTGCCGCTGTACTTTGTGTACAGCAAGCCGACCCGGCGATGGCAGAACGGAAGAGACGCGGCTTTACGCCCGTTTGAACATTTTTTCGATCTCGTATTCGCTAAGCTTCACCGCCACGGGCCGCCCGTGGGGGCAATAGCGCACCGCGCCGGACTGCACCTGCGCCGCCAGCGCCCGCAGCTCCGCCGGATCGCTGGTCATACCGGCCTTGATGGCGCTCTTGCAGGCCACGGTGTGCAGCACCTCGTCCCGCAGGGCCGCCCGGTCCGCACTGTGCAGGCGCAGCTTCTGCGCCAGCTCCTCCAGCGTGGCGGCGGCGTCCTCGGCCCGCACATCGTCGGGCACCTCCCGCACCAGCACCGTGCCGTCGCCGAAGTCCTCGCACAGGAACCCGCAGTCCGCCAGCAGCTCCAGATCCTCCAGCACGGCGGTGTATTCCTCCGCCGCCAGCGTCACCGCCGCCGGCGTCAGCAGCAGCTGCCGCATGGGCGGCTCCGTGCGCACCTTCAGCGCGTCGAACCGCATCCTCTCGTGGGCGGCGTGCTTGTCGATGAGCCACACGTTCCGTTCCGCGTCCTCGCAGATGATATAGGTCTTCAGCACCTCGCCCGCCACGCGCCAGGGCTGCTCCGCCGCGGCGGGGCCCTCCGGCATGGCGATCTCCTGCTGCTCCGGCTCCGCGGCCGGGGCAGGGGAGGGCGTCGTCTCCGGTCGTTCCGCCGTTTCCTCCGCCGGTGTGCGGACCTCCGGCGGTGTGATGTGATACACCACGCCCGGCGCGGCCGGTGCCGTGAACGGCTTGTCCGGCTGGCACACCACGTCGCGCACCGCCATCACCGGCGTGACCGGGGCGGGAGCGGGCGCGGGTCTGACCGGCTCCGTAGCCGCCGGTCTTGCGGGTGCCGAGCCGATGGTCTTCCCCATGGGCAGCATCGCCGCCTGCGAAGGCTTTGGCGCATCCGGTCGTTTCAGGAATTCCTGTGCCGTCATGGTCTGATAGAAGGGCTTTTCCGCCGCTTTTGGCCGCCCCTCGCCGTCCAGCGCGTCTTTCACGGTGTAGTGCACCGCGTCGAACACCGCTTTCTCGGCGGCGAATTTCACCACCGTCTTGGCCGGGTGGACGTTCACGTCCACCTCGTTCACCGGCAGCGCGATATGCAGCACGCAGCCGGGGAACTTCCCCTTCAGCAGCCGGTTGCGGTAGGCCTCCTCCACGGCGGCGGTCAGCAGCTGGCTCTTCACCAGCCGCCCGTTGACAAAGAACAGCTGCCGCGCCCGGGTGCCGTGCCCCGCGGCGGGACTGCTCACAAAGCCGCTGGCCCGCACATCGCCGCTGCCGCCGTCCACCTCCAGCAGACTTTTGGCAAAATCCCGGCCCAGGGCAGCGTAGATCGCTGACAGCAGCTGCCCGTCGCCGGGGGTGTGCAGCACCTCCTGCCCATCCCGCAGCAGCTTGAAGGACACCTCTGGGTGGCTGAGCGCAAGCTGTGTCACCACAGCGGCAGCCGCCGCGCCCTCGGCACTGTCCTTTTTCATGAATTTCATTCGCGCCGGGGTGTTGTAAAACAGGTCCCGCACACACACGGTGGTGCCCTCCGGGCACCCGGCGGCCGTGACCTCACCGGGTACGCCGCCCTCCAGATGCAGGGACGCGCCGCTGTCGGCGCCCCGCGCACGGGAGAAAATATCCAGCCGTGACACGGCGGCGATGGCCGCCAGCGCCTCGCCCCGGAAGCCCAGCGTCCCGATAGCCGCCAGGTCCTCCGCCCGGCGCAGCTTGCTGGTGGCGTGGCGCAGAAACGCGGTAGGCAGCTGCTCCGGTGCGATGCCGCAGCCGTTGTCCGTCACCCGCAGATACGTCATGCCGCCGTGCTCCAGCTCCACGGATACGGCGGACGCCCCGGCATCCAGGGCGTTCTCCAGCAGCTCCTTGCACACGCTGGCGGGGCGCTCCACCACCTCGCCGGCAGCGATGAGATCGGCGATATGGGCAGGCAGTTGTTGTATCTGCGGCATGGTATTCACTCCTTTTCTATTGCAGTTTGCTCTTCAGTTCATACAGCAGGTTCAGCGCCTCCAGGGGGCTCAGCGCGTCTACCTGCGTCCGGCGGATGATATCCGCCACGGCGCCCTCGGCCATGCCCTCCAGGGATACCTGGTCCTCCCGCGCCGCCGGGGTGTGGGGCTGCCGGGGCTGGCTCTCCAGCTCCCGCAAGATCTCCCGCGCCCGCTTGAGCACTGTGTCCGGCAGGCCCGCCAGCTTGGCTACCTCGATGCCGTAGCTCCGGTCCGCACCGCCGGGGACGATCTTCCGCAGAAAGACGATATCCTCGCCCCGGGCGTGGACGGCCACGTTGTAGTTCCGCACGTTGGGCAGTTCCTGCTCCAGCGTGGTCAACTCATGATAATGGGTAGCGAACAGCGTCTTGGCCTTCAGCTTCCCGGCGCAGTGCTCCAGCACCGCCCGGGCAATAGACATTCCGTCGAATGTAGACGTACCCCGGCCGATCTCATCCAGAATGAGCAGGCTGTTCTTCGTGGCGCAGCGAAGCAGCTCCGACACCTCGGTCATCTCCACCATGAAGGTGGACTGTCCCGCCGCCAGGTCGTCGCTGGCGCCGATGCGGGTGAAAATGCGGTCCACCACGCCGATATGCGCCCGCTGGGCGGGGACAAAGCACCCCACCTGGGCCATCAGCACGATCAGCGCCACCTGGCGCATATAGGTGGACTTACCGGCCATGTTGGGACCGGTGATGATGGCCACCCGGTCCTCCTTTGCGCCCATGTGGGTGTCGTTGGGCACAAAGAACGCGTCGCCCCGCACCTTTTCCACCACCGGATGGCGTCCCGCCGTGATCTCGATGACCCCGGACTCGTCCACCTCCGGCCGGCAGTAGTGGTTCTGGGCCGCTACCTCGGCAAAGGCGCACAGCGTGTCCAGCTGCGCGATCAGCGATGCCGCCAGCTGCACCCGCGTCACCTGTCCCGCCGCCTCTGTCCGCAGCGCGGCGAACAGGTCGTATTCCAGCGCCGCGTCCCGGTCATGGGCGGTGAGCACCTCGTGCTCCAGATCCTTCAGCTCCTGGGTGATGTACCGCTCGCCGTTGACCAGCGTCTGCTTGCGTATGTAATCCTCAGGCACCTGCTCCTTGAAGGAGTTGGACACCTCGATGTAATAGCCGAATACCTTGTTGTACCCCACCTTCAGGGTACGGATGCCGGTCTTCTCCTTCTCACGGGCCTCCAGCTGCGCGATAAACCCCTTGCCGCCGGAGAGTATCCCCCGCAGCCGGTCCACCTCATCGTCATAGCCCTCGCGGATCATGCCGCCCTCCCGGACGGAGAACGGCGGCTCGTCCACCAGCACGGCGGCAATGCGCCCACTGATGTCCTCCAGCGTCTCCAGCTGCTCGTCCAGCTTTCCCAGCGCCCCTGTCCGGAACGGCGTCAGGCACCGCTTGATCTCCGGCAGGTGCTCCAGCGCCGCCCGCAGGTTCACCAGGTCCCTGGCTCCGGCGGTGCCGTAGACGATCCGGCTCATCAGCCGTTCCATGTCGCCCATGCCGGTCAGGGCCAGCCGCAGCTCCTGGCGGCCCACGGTGTTGTCCGTCAGCGCCGCCACGGCATTCAGCCGCCGGTCGATGGCCGCCACGTTCACCAGCGGCTGCTGCAGCCACATCCGCAGGTTCCGCGCGCCCATGGGCGTCTTGGTCTTATCCAGCACCCACAGCAGGCTGCCCTTCTTCTCCTTGCCCCGCAGCGTCTCCGTCAGCTCCAGATTGCGCCGGGCCGTCAGGTCCAGCTCCATGAACTGCCCCGTCCGGTACCACTCCAGCTTATCCAGCTGCTTCACGTCGGTCTTCTGCGTCTCGTAGAGATACGTCAGCAGTCCGCCCAGCGCCAGCAGCGGTGCGCTCTCATTCCGGGGCAGGTCCCGCAGCGCCGCCTCGCCGAACTGCAGCCGCACCTTCTTCTCCGCGTCCGACACGTCGAACCGTCCCTCCGCCAGCCTCTCCCGCCGGCAGGAAAAGCGCTCCTCCAGCGCGGCGGTCAGCGCCGGGTCGTCATAGGCCGCGGCGTTCATCACCGCTTCCGCCGGGGCGAAGCGCCCCAGCTCGTTGATCAGCCCCGTCAACCGCTGCGCCCCGGTGAACGCCGTCACCTGGGCCTGTCCGGTGGAGATGTCCGCCGCGCACAGTCCCGCCGCCGTGTCTGTCAGATACACGCCGCACAGATAGTTGCTGCGTCCCGCGTCCAGGCAGGCCTCGTCCAGCACCGTGCCGGGGGTGACGGTACGGATGATCTCCCGCTTCACCAACCCCTTGGCCAGGGCCGGGTCCTCCATCTGCTCGCAGATGGACACCTTGTACCCCTTGGCGATCAGCCGCGCGATATACCCCTCGGCGGAGTGATACGGCACGCCGCACATAGGGATGCGCTCCTCGTCGGACTTGCTCTTGTCCTTGTCCCTGGTGGTCAGGGCCAGGTCCAGCTCCCTCGACGCCGTCCGGGCATCCGGCCCGAACATCTCGTAAAAATCACCCAACCGGAAAAACAGCAGGGAGTCGGGGTGCTTCTCCTTCTCCTCCATATACTGCCGCATCATGGGTGTCAGCTCAGCCATAGCTCGGCTCCTTTCTCCCTCCGGGAAGTCTGCGCCTTACGGCGCGGGGCGCTCAGCCCAAAAAGCCCAGCAGTCCCAGAATGCCGAAGGTGGTGTACAGCAGGCACATGACCACCAGCAGAATGGTGATGATGCTGTACATGGCGCTGGTTTTCTTCGTGTGCTTGTACTTGCGGATATAGAACAGCGTGCCGCAGGTGATGCCCAGCGTCAGGGAGGACAGGTGGGTCATTACCGCGCTGTCCTTGAAGGCTGTCAGGCGCAGGATCAGGATCACCAGCACCACGGCAAACTCCGCGATCAGCGTCACATTCAGCCAGGTGGGCAGCTTCACCTTCTCCTGCTGGTTCACCTTCTCGGCCACCTTCTGGGCCATGTACGCGCCGGTGGTGTACCCGCCGTAGTTGCTGTTCTTCTTCTTGGAATGGATATTCTTATTGGGGTTGCCCTTGGCCTTGCGGATGGCCTCCTCCTGGTTGGCGTACTGGTTCACGTTGGCCTTGTAGCTGTTCTTTGCCATGGTTTTATTCTCCTTCTGTCGGTAGATTGGTAAGATAACGCCGCAGCATATCAAAAGCGTGGTGGGCAGACAGCGTCCGGATGCGCTCCCGATCGCCGCCCAGGGTCAGATGCCGCACGGTCACGCCCTCCGGCGCGGAAAGCCCCACGAAAACGGTGCCCACCGGGTTTCCCCGGTCGTCCCCGTCGGGACCGGCCAGTCCGGTGACGGACACCGCCAGGTCCGCGCCTGTCAGCACCCGGACGCCCAGGGCCATGGCCCGGGCCACCTCCGCCGACACCGCGCCGCAGCGCGCCAGCAAATTCTCCGGCACGTGCAGCACCTGCTGCTTCACATGGTTCGTATAGCTGACTACGCCGCCCAGAAAGACCTGCGACGCGCCGGGGATATCCGTCAGCCGCTTGGCGATCAGTCCGCCGGTACAGCTCTCCGCCGCCGCCAGCGTCAGTCCCCGTTCCCGGCACAGCGTCAGCACCGTCTCCTCCAGCCCGGACACGTCCGCGCCGTAGAGATACGCGCCCAGCCGGGCCCTTACCTCCGCCAGCACCGGCACCATCCGCGCCTCACAGGCACGCTCGTCCGCCCCGCGGGCGGACAGCTGCAGCATCACCTCGCCCGGCTTGGCATAGGGTGCCAGCGTCATGTCCGCCTCCCGCCGCAGCAGGTCGCCCAGCAGCTCCTGCACCTGCGGCTCCGTCAGGCCGAAGATATGCAGCGTGTGTGACCGCACCGTCTGTCCCCGGACCTGCTCCAGCCAGGGCAGCAGGCAGTGCTCGGCCATATAGCGGCACTCATGGGGCACGCCGGGCAGCAGCACCGCCGTGGTCTTCCCGGCGGTGAACACGCACCCTGGGGCCGTGCCCACCGGATTGCGGAACACGGTGCACCCCTCCGGCAGATAGGCCTGCTGCATATCGCATTCCGGCATCTCCCGGCGGAATACCCGGTCGAAATACCGCCGCATATCCTCCACCACCTCCGGGTGGAGCACCAGCGGCGTGTCCAGCGCGGCGCACACCGCCGTTTTCGTCATATCGTCGTAGGTGGGACCCAGCCCGCCGGTGAATACCAGCAGCTCTGCCCGTCCCCTTGCGATGGTCACGGCCTTTTCCAGCCGCGCCGCGTCGTCGTCCACAGTGGTGTGGTACAGCACCTCCACACCGGCGGCAGTCAGCAGCCGGGAGAGGAACGCGGCATTCGTATTGGTCACGCCGCCGTCGAGCAGCTCGCTGCCCACGGCGATGATCTCCGCGGTACGGGGCATAGACGCGCCTCCTTATAGCGTAGGTTTGATCCGGATCATCTCGCGTCCGGCCATGGCCCGCTGGCACAGGCCCTCCACATCCAGCGCGCTTTCGTACTCCCGCGTCTCCTCCACGCTGGGCTTCGTCTTGGGGTGCCGGGGCGTGAACACGGTGCAGCAGTCCTCATAGGGCAGGATGGACGTGTCGAAGGTGCCGATATGGCGGGCGATCTTCACGATCTCCTCCTTGTCCATGCCGATCAGGGGCCGCAGCACCGGCATGGTGGTCACGTCCTCGCTGACGGCCAGCGCCTGCATGGTCTGGCTGGCCACCTGACCCAGATTTTCTCCGGTGACCAGGGCGCGGCATCGCAGCTCCAGCGCCAGCATATTGGCCAGGCGCATCATGAACCGCCGCATGATCAGGGTAAAGTGATCCTCCGGGCACTTGCGGCGTATCTCCTCCTGAATTTCGGTAAAGGGGATGATGAACACCGCCAGCCGGCCGCACCAGGGGGTCAGCTCCTCCGCCAGCTTCAGCACCTTCTCCCGGGCCAGTTCGCCGGTATAGGGCGGGGAGGCGAAGTGGATCATCTCCAGCTGCACGCCCCGCTTGGCGATCATGTAGCTGGACACGGGACTGTCGATACCGCCGGACAGCAGGCTCACCGCGTGGCCGCCCATACCCAGGGGCAGACCGCCCGCGGCGCTCTCGGCGGGGCCGTGGACGTAGGCCGCGTCCTCCCGTACCTCGATGTACACCGTCAGCTCCGGGTGGTGTACGTCCACCGTCAGATGGGGGAAGGCGTCGTGGAGCGCGCCGCCCACCCACTGGCTCAGCTGGATGGAGCCCATGGGGAAGGACTTGTCCGCCCGCTTGCTCTCCACCTTGAAGCTCTTAGCCGCGGTCAGCGCACCGCCCAGATAGGTCTTTGCCGTGTCGAAAATAGCCTCCTTGCTCTTCTCGCAGGGCAGCGCCCGGGTGATGGCGATGATGCCGAACACCTGCTTGCAGGCAGCGTAAGCCCCGGCGATGTCGCAGGTCTCCTCCGCCGGCTCCACATAGATAGTGGACTGGCGGGAATATATCTTCCACTTGCCGAACCGCTGGGTGCGGCGGCGGATGTTGCTCATGAGCTTCATTTCAAAGCTGCGGCGGTTCAGTCCCTTCAGGACCACCTCGCCCAGCTTGCACAGAATGATCTCGTGCATATGGTTCTCTCCTTGTTTGTGTAGTTCTCTCCGGCACCCTGCGGCTCATCACTTGACGCAGGCAGAGCGGAAATGTATCCCGCCACGGCGGCGAGATTTTTCGTCCTGCCGATGGCAAGCTGACGACGGCGTATCAGGTATACGCCGAGGAGGCTTGACGATGGCAGGGCGGAAAAGATCCCGCCGTCATTTCAGTGTACTGCTGCTTCGATACTGTATGGCCTCGGCAAGATGTGCCGCCTCGATGCGCTCGCTGCCCTCCAGGTCGGCGATGGTGCGGGCCATACGCAGTATGCGGTCGTGGCTGCGGGCCGTCAGGCCCAGGCGCTCAAAGGCGCCCTGCATGAGCTTTTCGCCGGCGGCGTCCAGCGCACAGTACTGGCCGATCATGGCGGGGGTCATGTAGGCGTTGCAGGACACCTCCGTCCCCGCAAAGCGCTTTTTCTGCACCTCGCGGGCGGCGTTGACCCGTTCCCGGATGGCCGATGACGGCTCCGGCTGCTCCTTGCGGCGCATGGCCTCATACTCCACTGACGGCACATCGATGTGCATATCGATCCGATCCAGCAGCGGGCCGGAGATGCGCTGCATATACTGCTCCACCTGCTGGGGTGAACAGGTGCAGCGTCCGGAGGGGTGGCCGTACCAGCCGCAGCGGCAGGGGTTCATGGCGCACACCAGCATGAAGCGGCTGGGCAGCGTCAGGGAGCCGGAGGCCCGGGTGATGGTCACAAAGCCGTCCTCCAGCGGCTGGCGCAGCGTCTCCAGCGCCGCCTTGCTGAACTCCGGCAGCTCGTCCAGAAACAGCACGCCGTTGTGGGCCAGGGATATCTCTCCCGGCCGGGGTATCCCCCCGCCGCCGGAGAGCGACACGGTGGACGCCGTGTGGTGGGGGCTGCGGAAGGGCCGCGTATCCACCAGCGGGTGCCGCGGGTCGGTCATGCCCGCCACGGAATAGATCTCCGTGGTCTGCAGGGCCTCCGCCCGGGTCATGTCCGGCAGGATGGACGGCAGCCGCCGGGCCAGCATGGACTTGCCCGCGCCGGGCGAGCCCACCAGCAGCACATTGTGGCCGCCGGCGGCGGCGATCTCCAGCGCCCGCTTCACATTCTCCTGCCCCATCACGTCGGCGAAGTCCGGCAGGGGCCGGTCCTGATGTCCCGGCGTCCACCGGGGCGCCGGCGTCATGACCTGCTCGCCCTTCAGGTGTGCGATGAGCTGTCCCACGTCCGTCACACCGTACACGGTCAACCCGTCGGCCAGGGTGGCCTCGGCGGCGTTGGCCTCGGGCACATACAGCGTATCGATGCCCAGCCGCGCCGCCGTCAGCGCCATGGGCAGCACGCCCGTCACCGGCCGCAGCGCGCCGGAGAGGCTCAGCTCGCCCAAAAACGCCGCGCCCTGGGGCAGGGGAGATATCTCCTCCGCCGCGGCCAGAATGCCCAGCAGGATGGGCAGGTCGTACACCGTGCCCTCCTTCCGCACCCGCGCCGGAGCCAGATTGACCGTGATGCGGCTGACGGGGAACTTGGCCCCGCAGTTTTTCACCGCCGCCCGAACGCGCTCCCGCGACTCCTTCACCGCCGCGTCCGGCAGGCCCACCACGTCGAACCCCGGCAGCCCGCCGGACAGAAAGCACTCCACCGACACCTCATAGCCGGTGATGCCCGTCAGGCCCAGCGACCGTACCGTCACCATCATGGACAGCGCCCCCTTTACACTAATTTTATAGCACTCTATATTTTACCACAAAATTCCCGCCGTGAACAGCCACTTTTTCCAAAAAAGTCCCCTGCCTTTTGCGCGGAGTGCATGAACCTGTCCCGCCGCCGTGAGAATTTTTGTGCATGGCGCTAAAAAAGTTTTATCGTGGCACAAATCACGAAAATGTGGGTTTACATCCCGGATTTTTTGTGCTACTATGACGGTGCCTAACATTCCGTACAAAGGGGTCTTTGCGCCCTTCTGGCGGTACGGAAGTATATAATGTAAGGAGGCTCATTATGGTAAGAAAAATGAAGTCCATGGATGGCAATAACGCCGCGGCGCACGTTTCCTACGCGTTCTCCGAGGTCGCAGCCATCTACCCCATCACCCCGTCCAGCCCCATGGCGGACTTCGTGGACCAGTGGAGCGCCAACGGTCTGAAAAACATCTTCGGCACCAAGGTCAAGGTCGTCGAGATGCAGTCCGAGGCCGGTGCCGCCGGTGCTGTCCACGGCTCTCTGGGCGCCGGTGCCCTGACCACCACGTACACCGCGTCCCAGGGCCTGCTGCTGATGATCCCCAATATGTACAAGATCGCGGCTGAGCAGCTGCCCTGCGTGTTCCACGTGTCCGCCCGTACCGTGTCCACTCAGGCGCTAAACATCTTCGGCGACCACTCCGACGTCATGGCCTGCCGCCAGACCGGCTTCGCCATGCTGTGCGAGGGCAACGTCCAGGAGGTCATGGATCTGTCCCCCGTGGCCCATCTGGCCGCGCTGGAGGGCAAGGTCCCCTTCATCAACTTCTTCGACGGCTTCCGCACCTCCCACGAGATCCAGAAGATCGCTGTCTGGGACTACGAGGATCTGAAGGATATGTGCGACATGGACGCCGTGGCCGAGTTCCGCCGCCACGCCCTGAACCCCGAGCATCCCCATATGCGCGGCAGCCACGAGAACGGCGACATCTTCTTCCAGCACCGCGAGGCCTGCAACAGCTACTACACCGCCCTGCCCGCCGTGGTCGAGAAGTACATGGACAAGATCAACGCCAAGCTGGGCACCGACTACAAGCTGTTCAACTACTACGGCGCCGCCGACGCTGACCGCGTCATCGTGGCCATGGGCTCCATCTGCGACGTGGCCGAGGAGGTCATCGACTACCTGAACGCCCACGGCGAGAAGGTCGGCCTCATCAAGGTCCGCCTGTTCCGCCCCTTCGCCGCCGAAAAGCTGGTGGAGGCTATTCCCGCCACCTGCAAGAAGATCGCCGTGCTGGACCGCACCAAGGAGCCCGGCTCCCAGGGCGAGCCTCTGTATCAGGACGTCGTCACCGCCCTGGCCAACGCCGGCCGGAACGACATCAAGGTCATCGGCGGCCGTTACGGCCTGGGCAGCAAGGACACGCCTCCCGCCTCCGTGTTCGCCGTGTATAACGAGCTGAAGAAAGACGAGATGAAGCGCCAGTTCACCATCGGCATCGTGGACGATGTGACCAATCTGTCCCTGCCGGAGGACGAGAACTGTCCCAACACCGCCGCCCCCGGCACCATCGAGTGCAAGTTCTGGGGTCTGGGCGGCGACGGCACCGTGGGCGCCAACAAGAACTCCATCAAGATCATCGGCGACCACACCGACAAGTATGTACAGGCGTACTTCCAGTACGACTCCAAGAAGACCGGCGGCGTGACCATCAGCCACCTGCGCTTCGGCGATCACGAGATCAAGAGCCCGTACTACATCAATAAGGCCGACTTCGTGGCCTGCCACAACCCGTCCTACATCACCAAGGGCTTCAAGATGGTCCAGGATGTCAAGCCGGGCGGCGTGTTCATGATCAACTGCGAGTGGACGCCTGAGGAGCTCAGCCACCATCTGGACGCCTCCGCCAAGCGCTACATCGCCAAGAATAACATCCAGCTCTACACGATCAATGCCATTGACCTGGCCATCAAGATCGGCATGGGCAAGCGCAACAACACCATCCTGCAGTCCGCATTCTTCTCCCTGGCGAAGATTATGCCGGAAGAGGACGCCATCCGCTACATGAAGGAGAAGGCCAAGGCCTCCTACATGAAGAAGGGCGAGGACGTCGTCGAGATGAACTACAAGGCCATCGACCTCGGCGCGACCGCGTATGTGAAGATCGACGTTCCGGCCGACTGGGCCAACGCCGTCGACGAAGCGCCTGCCAAGGAACTGACCGGCCGTCCGGCCACCGTCAAGATGGTGCGCGACATTCTCACCCCGGTCGACAAGATGGACGGCGACAGCCTGCCGGTCTCCGCGTTCGTCGATCACGCCGACGGTACGTTCGAGCTCGGCGCCTCCGCGTATGAAAAGCGCGGCGTGGCCGTCTCCGTGCCCGAGTGGGACAGCACCAAGTGCATCCAGTGCAACCAGTGCGCTTACGTCTGCCCGCATGCGACCATCCGCCCGTTCGCGCTCACGGCCGACGAGCTGGCCGCCGCGCCTGCGCAGACCAAGGCGGTCGACTTCAAGGTCGGCGCCGGCAAGGGCGTTTACAAGTTCT
>OLRV01002773.1_pt1 | contig 12951 bp, 15 predicted proteins | sample 1672421 | NCBI WGS metagenome assembly OLRV01 (sample SAMEA3136684, study PRJEB25190) | human gut metagenome | biome: human gut; feature: human-associated habitat; material: faeces | place: Austria | collected 2013
TGTCTCGCACCGGCGGTGCATCCCATCGCCGCGGACATCATCCTCACGGCCCTGGCCGTCTGGGCGATGAGAAACAGCCGCTAAACGGCACCCGGCCCGTCCGAGCGCAAGCCCGGACGGGCTTTCACATACCATCACGCAGCACTCGGCCAGTCGGAGACATACCCCTCGGCACCGGCGAATCCATGACCGCCGTGCGCGTCGAGGAACGCCTGAGTATCAGGGTCGAGCGCCGGTCCCTCGCCCGGCACCGACAGATCGGGCACGGGCGTCTTCGACACGTCCCTGAGCGACTTCCTCGCCTCATCGGTCACCACGGAGCCGGACAGCTCCACGCGCGGAGCGGGAGCGCCGCCGGGTACCTTCTCCGGGTCAAATTCAAATTCGAACCCGACAAGGGAAGCGCGGCCACGTCCCGGCTTCTTCTTCAGGTACTTGCGATGCACCTTCAGATTCAGCAGAGGTCCCAACTCCTCCTCAATCGGCTTAAGAACATACTTGTTGATTTCGCTCGGCCGATACGATTTGGGTACGTCGAGCAGTCGGCGGAAGTCCTCAAGGCTGACCTTCCACACACCGGTTTGTCGGTACTGCTTGAGCCTCCTGTAGCACTCCTTGGCGTAGCTGGAGCGCAGGGCCGTGAACTCGGCCAGCTCGAAGCGGGTGAACTGCGAGGTGAGGTCGTTAAGCAGGAACGAGAAGCGCGAGTTCACCGATACGGTGAGTGTGCGTTTGGTCGGGCTGGTGACGAAGCCTGCGAACAGGGCGAACTGGATGATGTCGTGCTCTTCGTTCTGGAACTCGAAGTTGAGCGCGAGCAGGCGACGGTTCACATTGGCAATCTGCTTGGCGAACTCATCGTTGGTCATGTTCCTCTGAAGTCCGGCCAGCCGCTTCAATTCTTCGAACGTGAACGCCACCTCGTCCGTGCCCTTGTCCCGCACGCGAGACGCGATGGCCATCAGCAAATCAAGATCGAGCGCGGTGAACTTGCGCAGCGCCTGATTGTTGAACTGGTTCGAGTACTTCACGATCTCATCGGACATGACTGCATTCTACCATAAAAACGAGATTTTTATATTTTCTACCCTTTATTCTCCCAAAACCTCGTTTTTATTCCTCAAAAGCGTCCTTTATTCTCCCAAAACCTCCCCTAAATAATTCCCAAAATCTCCCCTTTAATCTCCCATTTTCTCCCCTTTAATAGTGCGTTTCCCCTACTGCCGTAAGGCCTGCGGGGAGTCTAAAAGAGTACAAAAGATTCTATAAAAAGGGGCTCCGCCCCGATGAAGAGAAGAAACCGACTCAGTTCCAAGGCTGCTGCTGCCATTGCTGTGGCTGTTGGAATCCGGGCTGGTAGCCATAGCCCGGCTGCTCCTGTATCTGAGGCTCTTGGGGCAGGTCACGAACCTGTTCCCGCAGCTCACCCGCCGACTCAGCGCTGGGGAGCCTCACGCCCGCGTCAGAGGCCCATGCGCGCAGTTCGGCGGCATGGGCCTTGAGCATGTCCAGCAGCCTTTGCCGGTTGCCCTCGTCGTTCCAGACGCCCTCGTCGTAGCCAAGCACGCCCTCGTTGGAGAGGATGCCGCCCAGCCGGATGATCAGATGGGTGCGCCGCTTGCGCGCCTTGGAGTTCTCCCTAGCCACGATGCGCTGTTTGCGCGCCCTGAGCTGCTTCATCCGGCGCTCGATGTCGGCCATCTGCTCCTCGACGCTCCTGGTCATCGGTTCCTCCCTGCGTTCCGTCGGTTATCAATCAGGACGCTAGACCCCACGGCAGCACGGCACGGGGCACGGCGTCTACACACCAAACCTAAACCCGGAAGAACGGAGCCGGTTTGGACATCCAAGCCGCGAGGGCGAAGCGTTCATCAATGCCGAACGTGCCGCCCCCGCCGATTTCCGCGCGCATGACGGCCACGGGAGGGAAACACCGACCGGAAAAGCCTCTTCGCAAGCTGCGGCAGCTTGCGAAGATCAGCCTTGCCGCAGAGCAGCCGAGAGGATCAGCCTTGCCGCAGTCTCAGGAAACTCCCCGTAAATCAATCCCATGAATCGCCAAGCCCATTGCATAAGAGCATCAGAAAATTCGTCCATGCACCGCTCTATGCGTCGACCGACACGCCGGTAACGGAACCATCCCCGCAAGGTCAGGTGGAAGTCCCTCAATTTCATTGAGGGCGCACTTACATGCAACCGGAGGTTGCATTTTCCGTAAGCGCGCCCTCCGGGGGCCACGGGCGTTGCCCTTTGGATTCCCACCCTTCCGGGGGAGCCTCCCGGCAGGCCCGGGGGTGCTCGCCGCACCCCTGGGAACCCCTTGCCGCAGGGCCGAGGCCCCGCACCCCGCCGCCCGCGCCGATCACGAAAGGAGCCGAAGCCGATGGCGATCTACCATCTGTCCGTCTCCAACGTGAGCCGCGCGAGCGGTTCCAAGGCCACGGCCACGCTCTCGTACATCAGCGGCAGGCGGGTGCATGACGAGCGTCGCGGCGAGACCTACGACTACGGGCGCAAGGAGCGCGTGCTGCGCGTCGGCACCCTGCTGCCGGAGGGCGCGCCGGCCGAGTACGCCGACCCCGCCGTGCTGTTCAACGCGGTCGAGCTGCACGAGACCGGCCGGACGGCGAGGCCGGCCAAGAAGATCGTCGTGGCCCTGCCGCGCGAGTTCACCCCCAGGCAGCGCGTGCAGGCGCTGGAGGAGTACATCCGCGAGAACCTGAACGCGGACGGCTACGCGGCCACCTACGCCATCCACGACGACGGGCGGGGCAACAACCCGCACGCGCACATCCTCGTCGCCAACCGGCAGATCGACCCGGCCACGGGCGGCTGGGCCCGGCTCAAGCAGCGCATGGAGTACGTGCTGGACGAGCGGGGCGAGCGGGTTCCGCTGATCGACCCCGAGACCGGCAGGCAGAAGACCGACAAGCGGGGCCGCAGGCAGTGGAAGCGCACGAGCGTGTCCCTGAACCCGCTCGACCGGAAGGCCAAGCTCAAGGCCCTGCGCGAGTCCTGGGCGAACACCTGCAACGCGCGGCTGGACGAGACCGCGAGAATCGACCACAGGAGCCTCGAAGACCAGGGCAGCGACCTCGAACCCACCATCCACGAGGGATACGCCGCCAGGGCCATCGAACGGGCCGGAGGCGTCAGCGAGAGGTGCCAGACCAACCGTGAGATCAGGCGCAGCAACAGCCTGCTGACCGCCGTCCGCGCCGAACTCGGACGGATATTCGACCGCCTGGGCGAGCTGTTCGCCGCCAAGATCGGGCGGCTGCGCCGACGCCAGGCGCGGCCGGAACCGGCCGAGCCGAACTGGCGCTACTTCGAGGGCGACGCGCGCCGCCAGCTCGAAGCCGACAAGGCCGACCACACGGCCGCGATCCGCGGAAAACTCATGGACGCGAGGGCCGACGTGGGGAACCGGGAGGAGTGGTGGAGGAGCCACGGCACCGAGGAGCACGAGGCCGCCAAGCAGATCATCGACGTGGCGCGGGCGGCCTCGCGCGAGGCCAGGGACGCGAACATCTTCAAGCGCGGCAGGCTGCTGCGGAACGCCGAGCAGGTGGCCGGAGAGCAGTCCGAGAGGCTGCGCGGGGCGGTGCCGTGGCTCGAAGACGCCGACATCCCGGCCGACTGGGACCAGGCCAACAGGTTCCGCATGAGGACCACCAAGGCCATCTACGACCACGACATGCAGCCGAGGACCAGGCTCGTGGCCGAACTGGAGAGGCGGCTCGAACAGGCCGAACGGGCCGAGAGCGAACGGCCAAGCCCCGAACAGGTGAAGGCCCTCGCACTGCGTATGGCCGAACAACGCGCGCAGGCGGAGAACCCGACGCAGGACACGAAACGGCCCGCACCGTCCGGCGACGAGCCGCTGGACCTCAGCGAGCCCGAGGACTGGGGAGAGGCCAGCCCGTTCGAATCACGCCAGGCCCCCAGGACCAAGGCCGACCTGCTCAACGAGATCAGACAGCGCACGGACAGGCTCACAGGCCAGCGGGAGGCCGAACAGCGGCAGATCGACCCATGGAGCGCGCAACCGCCCCAGAGGCGCGGACACGGCCGCTAGAACAGCTTTCCGGCGTTCTGCGCATGATGTTCGCGGTTGCGAGCGTCAAACGCGCAGAAACGGCATTCCCCGGCCTCCACGGTGCCGTCGAAGTGGTCACGCGCGGCCGTCACGTCGAACAGCTCAGTGGTCGTGAACACCTCGCCGTACCCGGCGACGCTCGTCCAATGGCCCGCATCCTCCGCCTTCCTCGCCTCCACGGGCCTGGCGTCGATCACCGGAGGGGTCTCGCGGGCGAACGTGAACACGAACCCCGACAGCCTGCGTTTCACGTACTGGCGCTCGATCTTCAGTCCAAGGAGTGGCCCACACTCCTCGATAATCGGCTTGAGGACTCGTTTGTTGAGATCTCTCACTTGCTCGGCTGTGGATTTGGGAACGCTGAGCAGTCGGCAGAACTCGTCGCGGCTGATCTTCCAGATTCCGGAGCTGCGGTATTGTTTGGCCCTGCGGTAGAACTCCTTGGCGTACTTGCTTTTGAGGTCGGCGAACTCGGCCAGCTCGAAGCGCGTGAACTGGCTGGTCAGGTCGTTGAGCAGGAACGCGAACTCCTCGTTGACCCCAACCGCGAGGGTCGCCTCCTGCGGGTCGGTAACGAACTTCGTGAACAGCGCGAACTGGATGATCTTGCCCGAATCCTCGAACATGTAGTTCAACGCCAGCAGCCGCGCGTTCGTCTGCACGATCTTGTCGGCCAGCTGCCTGTTGGTCAGGTTCTTCCTCAGCCGCATGAGGCCGCGCAGCTCCTCGAACGAGAACTCCACCGTGGCCGTGCCCTTCTCCCTCACCCTTGAGGCGATCGCCATGAGCACGTCCAGGTGCACGGCGTCGAACTTCTTCAGTGCCACGTTGTTGAACTGGTTGCTGAACTTCACGATCTCATTGGACATGGCCTTAGCATAGCTCCTATGGGGGACTCAAATTAAGTTAGTCCACAAATAATTTGAGTCCCCACCTTGATCAAAAAGGAGACACATTTTAGCAACGTCCCCGGTTCGCTCCCTTTTTGTCCCCGGTTCGCTCCCTTTTTGTCCCCGGTTCGCTCCCTTTTTGTCCCCAGTAACATCCTCTGAGCCCAATGTTTCCAAGGGCTGCGGAGGGCCTAAAAGAATGTAAAAAGATTTTAAAAGATTTAAAAAGGGCGCACGGCGCCTTTTTTTGGACGTCAGATCAGGCCATCGGAGGGTGTTTGGGGAGTCCTGCGTTCGGGGTTGACCGGCTCGTATGAGGGTGGCTGGTATCCGCTTGGCCCGTCGTCCGCCCAGAGGTCGCTGATCTCGCCGTCCCTTCTGCCCCATTCCTCGCTCAGCGCCTCGTACACCAGGTCGTGCAGGTTCCAGTTCATGCCATCGCTGGTTCTGACGTTGTGTTCCAGGGCCTTGGTGACGGTGGTCTTGAGGTCCTCGCGGCTCGTGTAGTTGTCCATCACGTCGGTGGAGCACATGGCTTCCACCAGCGAGCCGAGCTGCACGAGGCGGGCTATGCGCTCCTTGGCCCTCTCGTCGCCGCCCTCGAAGCCCGCGGCCGACTCGGCCATCGCGCCGACCTCGATCAGGCGCTTGGTGCGGGCCCTGCGTTCGCGTTCCCTGCGCCGCGCCATGAGGTCGTTCTCGCGGGCCTTGAGCTGGGCCTGCCTCTCCTGCAGGGACTTGATCTGCTCATCCAGGCCCTTCACCATCGAAACGGCTCCTTACATGGTCTGCATCATCCGTATGGTGATGTGATTCTACCAGCAAGGAAATCCCTAATCAAAGATTAGGGCGCACTTACATGTTACCGGTGGTAACATTCAGCGTAAGCGCGCTCTCCCGAGGGGCCACTCCGTGGGGGCCAAGCGTGCGCCGCTTGGATCCGCGCCCCGTCCCGGCGGGGTGCCGGCCACCTCCCCGGTGGAGGGCCAACGGGCCTCCCGGCCCTTTGGATTCCCGGAAAGGAGTACAGTCCCGTGGCGATCTACTCGTTGCACGTGTCGAACGTGAGCCGTGCCGCCGGCTCCAGCGCCGTCGCCTCCTGCTCGTACATCACCTCGCGTCGGATGCGCGACGAGCGCACCGGCGAGGCGTTCAACGGGTTCGGCCGCAGGGAGCGCGTCGAGCATGTATGCACGATGCTGCCCGAGGGCGCGCCCGGCGAGTACCTCGACCCGGAGCGTTTGTTCAACGCCGTCGAGATGGCCGAGAAACGTTCCGACGCGAGGCCCGCGAAGAAGATCATGGTCGCCCTGCCCCGCGAGTTCGACGCCCGCGAACGCTTCCGCGCACTGGAGGACTTCATCTCATGGAACATCACGGCCAACGGCTACGCCTGCACGTACGCCATCCACACCGACAAGGACGGACGTAACCCCCACGCGCACATCCTCGTCGCCAACCGGCGCATCGACCCGAAGACCGGCAGATGGGCGGCGAAGAGCCGCAGCGAGTTCGCGTTGGACGCCAACGGCCGGCGCATCCCCGTCATCGACCCCGACACCGGACGGCAGAAGATCGGCGCCAGAAACCGCAAGGTCTGGAAGCGCGTCAACGTGAGCAACAACCCCTTGGACTCCAAGGAGTTCCTCGAAAGGCTCAGGCGCGAGTGGGCCGACTCCTGCAACGCCCTGCTCCCCGGATACGCCGTCATCGACCATCGGAGCTTCAAGGCGCGGGGCATCGAACGCATCCCCACCATCCACGAGGGATACGCCAGCCGCGAGATGGAGAAACGCGGCGGCAGGGGCGACCTGTGCGAGGAGAACCGGCGCATCCAGGCCCTGAACCGGCTCCTCGACGCGCTTAGGGCCATGATCGGGCGGCTCTCCGACCAAGCGCAAGGCATCCTGACGGCCGTCAAACGCCGCCAACGGCCCTCAGGCGCGCCACAGGCCCCTTCAAGCCCTGAACCGGCCGAAAGGCCACAGGAACGCCCGCAGGCTCGTGAAACGCCGCCACAGGCCCCGCAGGAACCCCCGAAGCCCATCAGGACGAAAAAGGCGCTCACCGACAGGTTCAAGACACGGCTTGACGAGCGGCTGGCCGAAAACGAACGCAAACAGGCCGAAAAACAGGCCGAACCCGACATGGAGGAGACATGGGACCTCTCCGACCCCGCCGACCCGCTCAACATCGGCATGGGCTGGGGCACGGGAGGCCACGGACTCGGCCTGTGAGAACGCCGGGAACGCAAAGGGCCGGCATCCGAAGACACCGGCCCGAAATTTAGAAAGACATCCTTACCAGCGGGTAACGGATACGCCGTCGACGCCAGAGCCGTCTGCCGTGGCGATGCGCATCCACGGACCAGCTGCGACAGGGGTGTATGTAACTCCGTTGATTGCGAAGGTGATCTGTCCCGACTTATTGCCGGTCGTATAGCTGTTGCGATACGGCCAGGACCCCGTTGCCGTTCCGGTGCCTGCAAACTGCATGTCACCCAAAGTGCTCCCGCCAGCCCAGCATCCAGCATTGGAATCAGTGCATCCACGCGAGACAGTTACCGAATAATCTTCAGCCTCGCTCGGCGGCAGCACGTCCACCAATTCGCCGTTGCTGGAATCAAAGAGAATCGTTGTGCCAGGTTCGCCGACAATCATGTCCCCGCCCGACGGAGTGGTGGTAAGTTCATAGAACGACTCGTCAGTGGTTTCTTGAGCAGATGCCACCGGGACTGCCGTCGACAGGAGCGCCAGCAGAGTCATTGGAACCACTGCCATCTTCAAATGCTTGGTACGTAACATTTTTGCCCCCCTTGATTAGGTATGCCAGACGTGCGTCTGACAAGGAAATTATAGCTCTTGGACCTTGGATTGAACAGACCAGTAATGCAAAGGGTTGGTGTTTGAAGACGCCGGCCCCGCATCCGAAGACGCGGGGCCACGGCCCAATCAAAGGGGATGGCGGGTAACCCATCCCGCCGGCATCGGCCATCCCCGAAAAGTCATGCATGCCCGCCTGATCGTAAGGGGGAAGTTAGCAGCGCCTCCGCCGGCGTTTCCATCTTAGCCGATACGATTGGCGTCGTCGATGGACGTCTTGTAGCAGGGACAAAAACCGACCGCCCGGCATCCGCCGGGCGACGCTGCCGCGCCAGTCGCGGCGCGGCCCGAACGAAAGGCGCAGCACATGCGCATGGGTAACAAGGGGCCGCACGGCCGGCCCTGGATATGGCTGATGGCGGTCATCGTCATCTGCCTCGCTCCCGTGATGGATCCCATCGCGGCCGACATCACCGTGACGGCCCTGGCCGTCTGGGCGATGGCATCCAGCCGCCGTTGACGGCGCAACCTGCCGCGGGTCGGAGCCCGCGGCAGGCCCCTTGTTCAGAAAAGAGTCGGCTCGATACCAGGCTCCATCCGATCATCGGGCATGGCCTGTGAATCATGGCTGCGTCTGGCCACCTCGAATGGTGTCAGACCATCGTGGGCCGCCTTATACGCATCCAGTTCAGCCCTGGCTCGTTCCGCCGCAAGTTCACGCTCTGTACGTTCTTCCGCGGCCTTTCTGCGCTCCTGGACACGTTCCTCTGCCTGCACTGCACGTTCCGCATCTTTTATCTGCGCGTCCACTGTGCGAGCAGACGCATGTTCCGCGATGCACGTCTGTGCCACAGTCGGCACTGAGGTCTGTGACGGCCACAACGTCACATACTCACGCCCGCAGGTAATACGAGCCGCCGGATACACCTCCAGCACCTCAGCGACGGCCTGTTTGAAGTTTCTGCGAAACTGGTTCATGGCCGAATCGCTGCCGAACTGGTCATATAGTTTCTGCCACTTGATACTCACACGGTCGTGCATGTTGTAGTAGCGCTTGGTCAGCCACCAATACACATCCAATGCCATCGGGCTTTTGATCTTGGCCACCGTGGGTAGGTCGACCGGCACAGGACTGTCTTGAAGCATGCGCACGTACTCTTTGGACAGTGTCACCCAATTATCGGCTTTCTCCCCACGCTTGAGTGGCTTCGTTTCGTTCAGCCAGTCGATGTGCACGCGGGGAGCCACCACGAACGCCGCCATGTCCGTCTGATTCGGGTCGGTCAGATTGAGAATCTGATACGTGCAGCGGAACAGTCGTTCGAATTGCGGCTTGATAACCTTGAGCTGACGACCACCGACATTGACGTTCAACAGTCTAAGAAAGTCACGGAACGACGAACCGAGGTTCAACGTGCGCGTTTCGGGATTCCAGCAGTCATCACCGGTTTTGATCATCGTGCACGCCCACAGTTCGAACAAACGAGGGTACTTGCCGTACGGCAAACAGTCCGCGCCACAAATGAAATGCACCTCAAGCGAACCATTGCGCTTGACAATCTCGTGCATCTCCTGGCGCCGATACGGCAAAGATACCTGAGCTGCGATCTTGGAGATGAACGCATGTGACATCCAAGGGTCATCACTGGGTACAACTAGCTCTTTAGAATCAGTCATGTAATCACGACTCACTTTCGTGGTTTCCAAGCTCCTGGAGATTGCCGTCTCGCGGGAGCATTTCCTATCTGTGTACTTTGGACACATGTTAGCATGGTGTGTCCAAAGTACACAGATTTTGTGTTTAAAGTACACAGATTTTGTGTGTACTTTGGACACAGATGAGGGGCTTTAAACACAAAATGAGGGGCTTTAAACACAAAATGAGGGGCTTTAAACACACGCATACCCTCTCAGCCCTTGTGGGAGTAGGGCTGAGAGGGTGTCCCAGATATACAGATATACAGATACTTAGAAAATCGAATTCAAAAAAGTGTGTCCAAAGTACACAGATTTTGTGTTTAAAGTACACTTTCCGTCATCTCCTTGAATTCCCCTTTTGGGTTCTTTTTTAGCTGCTTAGCCCTTGCGGCAGTAGGGCTGAGCGGAACCTGAAACAGTTATAAAAGGATTTAAAAAGGGCCTGCGGCCTAAGGATCGGGAAAATCATTGGTCGGAGTCGTCGCTGAAGCGCGGCTGTGCCGGCCTGTAATGCTGGTTCAGGGCCTGACCGAGCTCGTCGATGTGAGCGAGCAGGATTCCGGCGGTTTCCGGCTCCGAGCCCTCGACGTCCGCTATGAGCTGCCGCCGTGTCCGTGCGATGCGTTGCAGGTATTCCATGGACTCCACCCTATCCGTCCGAATCAGATCCCGTAGGAGGACGTTCCGGACTCGCCGGCCGGGGCGTCGGGCTCCGGACCCGGCAGCGTGACGCCGGCGTCACGCGCCCACACCCGCAGCTCGTCGGCGTGGGCGCCGAGCGCGCCCAGGAGCCGCCGCCGGTTCCCCTCGTCGCCCCAGACCTCCTCGTCATAGCCCAACACGCCGTCGCTGGCCAGAATGCCGCCCAACTGGATGAGCAGGTGCGTCCTGCGCCTCCTCGACCTCGATCTGCAAATCGGCGTGACGGATTTCCATGGTGGCCTCCCTAAGTGCTGTGTTCGCGTTTCAACGTTTAGCGTCAGTCGAACAGTGGCACATCCACAAGGCTGTTGGACGCGCTTCCATGGCCTGCCACGTTGCGCGCGTCCATCCGGCAGGCCATGCACCGTTCGGCCGGCAGGGAGCCGTCCAGGTGCCCTCTCGCGGCCGCCACGTCGAAATCCCCGGTCCACCAGACCTCGCCCCAGCCCCTGACCTCCACCAGGTGCGGCGAGACGGACTCCAGCGATCTTCTGGCCGTGTCCTCCCGCACGGACCGGCTCAGGTCCACGCGCGGAGCTCCCTTGCCGCCGGGCACCCTCTCCGGATCGAACTCAAACTCAAGGCCGACCAAAGAACGTCCTCCGCGCCCTGTTCCCTTCTTGTGGAACTTCTTGTGGACGACCAGGTTGAGCAACGGTCCCAGCTCGTCCTGGATCGGCTTGAGCACACGCTTGTTCAGATCACGTGTCTGGTAGCTTTCTGGAACGTCCAGCAGTCGGCGGAACTCCTCGATCGAGACTTTCCACACGCCGGTCTGTCGATACTGCTTCAGACGCCGATACGTCTCCTTCGCGTAGCTGGACTTCAAGGCCGTGAACTCGGCCAATTCGAAGCGCGTGAACTGCGACGTGAGGTCGTTGAGCAGGAACGAGAAGCGCGGGTTGACCGCGACCAATAGTTTCCTGGTCTTCCAATCGGTCTCGAAGCCGGAAAACAGCGTGAACTGCACCGTCCTGCTGTCATCCTGGAACCGGAACCGACAGGCGAGCAACCGGTCGTTGACCTCAACGATTCGTGCCGCTAGCTCCTTGTCGGTGAGGTTCTTCTTGACGTGAGCCAACTGACGGAGTTCCTCGAAAGTGAAAGTGACCTCATCGATTTCCTTATCGCGCACCCTTGCCGCGATGGCCATCAGCAGATCCAAGTCAAGCGCAGTGAACTTGCGCAACGCCTGAGCGTTGAACTGGTTCGAATATTTCACGATCTCGTTGGACATGATTTCACCATACCACTAATGGAGATGTTTTTTAAAAAAGTCCCCTCGGTTTCCCAAAAAGTCCACTTTAGTCTTCCCAAAAAGTCCCCTCGGTTTCCCAAAAAGTCCACTTTAAAGTTGCGAATCGCCTACTGCCAACTGCTCTCGCGGGAGTCTAAAAGATATTAAAAGATTCTTATAAAAGGGCGCTACGCGCCTGAAACAGCAACGAAAGGGTCGTCGCAGCACAGCGGGCGTTCGGGCAGCCACCAGCCTTCGAACGTGCGCGACAGCTCAAGCGTCGGCTGCGAATACTCATCGGACATGGCTACAGCATGCATCGTATTTGTACAGTGAACAAATACGCGGGAACCAAGTTAGATATTTCAGCCCAGCAAAGCGTCGGCTGAACCCAGCCCACCGCCCCGGCTTCCTGTGCGCTCAGATGGACATCTCCATGGATATGTCCATGGACACCCTATGGATATCTCGATGGACATCTCGATGGACATCCACATGGATATGTCCATGGACACCCACATGGAGATGCCCATCAAATCGAAGGTAAGCAAGCTAGACGGTTCATGTACATGAACCGAACGCAGCACCTCCAGCGCCCTTCGGCGCTGGAGCAACAACCCGAGTGCCGAAGGCCGATGACCGGAAATGCTCCGCGCAAAAGCCGCAAGGCCGGAGTAGCAAGTGACGTGATTGGATATCCAATCACGTCACTTGCTACTCCAGTGCCGATTTCATGGTTTCTCTGCGGTGTCCTGCATGGCGTGATTTCGTTCATGCCCCGTCCTTTCCGTCGATGCGTTTGGCGGGGGTAGCCGTCCCCGTCCGCTCCAATCGTCCGTCGATTCAGCGCGCGCCGGTCTGGACACTCGGGGCTTGGGGAACGAAAAAGCCCCGCGAAAGAATCGCGGGGCCTGCTTCGCCGCCTGCTAGTCCACGTCCCAGCTACGCACCGCGCCGCCCGCGCGGACGCCGGACCCAAGCGAGGCCCTGACCGACGAACTGGCCCGGGCGCGCCGCGAACTGGCCGAGATGGACGAACAGTGGAGGACCACGCCGCCGCAGGAGGTGCTGGAGGTGCAACGCATCATCGATGTGGCATGCGAGGCGTGCCGCAAGGCCGAAAACGCCGGCCTGCTATCGCGAGGCAGGCTCCGCCGGGCCGCGGCGCGGACGGTGGCGGAGCAATCCGAGCTGCTGCGCCGGACGGCTCCGTGGCTGAAGGACGCGGCCATCCCCGGCACGTACGCCGGAGCGGCCGCGTACCGCGACGAGGCGTCTCGAATCACCTTGGACCACGTGCGCAAGCCGTTCCAAGAACGCATCGACAGGCTCAGCGGCAGACTCGCCGGCGAACGGTTCAACCAACGGTTCGCCGAGAGGCTCGAACGCAACCTGGACGCGGCCCGCACCCTGAAACCGCGCCGGCACCGCATACGGCACACGCGATAGGAACGCAAAGGGCCGGCATCCGAAGACACCGGCCCGAAATTTAGAAAGACATCC
>OLRV01002781.1_pt1 | contig 12930 bp, 6 predicted proteins | sample 1672421 | NCBI WGS metagenome assembly OLRV01 (sample SAMEA3136684, study PRJEB25190) | human gut metagenome | biome: human gut; feature: human-associated habitat; material: faeces | place: Austria | collected 2013
CGCAAGAGATGGAGAAAGTACAGGTGTGGGTCGTAGTGGTATCCACCGTCGTATCTTGCGGCTCTACCGGCGTAGGTTTGCCCTCCGGCACAGGGTCGGTCATGTACTGATCCTTGTTTTCTGTATCCTCCGGCTGCACAGGAGCAGCGCCGCAGGCGGTACAGAAGAGCAGGAATACCGCCAGCAGCAATGCCGCTGCGCATCTGTGCTTCGTACCCATGTCACTGCTCCCTCTTGATGCGGCGGTAGCGGCGCACCATGGCAAACGCCAGTATGGCCACTACGATAACCGCCAGCAAGATCGCGCCCAGCGGCGTTTCCGTCAGGGCGGCGCCCACCACCTCGAACACGCTGCTGCCCTTGCCGTCGGGGCCGAATGTGCCGTCCTCGGCGGCTTGGAGGTAGGTCAGGGCGGAAACGGCAGCAGAAGCATCCATGACCGGATCGGCGTAGACCGGCAGGCTGCCCAAATCATCCAGCGGCGCTTCCACCTCGAAGCTGGAAAGAAAGCCCACTCCATCTACATAAAAGGTCTTCATGGCGTCCGCCGCGGTATTTCCGTTTTTCACGAAGCGAGGGTCGTCCAGAGATATTCCCAGCGCTTCCATCATTTCCAGCACGGCGAGCGTTGCCTCGCCGTTTGAAGTACCGGTCATACCCGGAAAGCTGCCATCCGAAAGCTGTACGGAGGACAGGTATTCAATGGCACGGTCTATCGCCTTGGAAATGTACTCCTTGTCCGCGTGGGGAGCAAGGGCGGTGACATTCTCGGCAGTGTACTGCACATAATCCCGGAGTATCGGGGTAACTATCCCGCTATAGCTTGCGTAAGGGTCAAATTGCCCGTCTGCCGTCTGATATTGCAGTATACCGGCGGCGTACTTGTCCACGACCGTATCCGCGTCCACGCCGCGCTTACGCCACATAGACGCATCTACCGAGTCAAAATCCATCAGCGCCTCTCTGTATTCCGCAGTGTCCATGGCAGAGAGATTTGTCAACGGTGCCAAAAAGTCCATGCCGTTTACGTCTGCAGGATCCATATCCAGCGCTTTCATGGCCTGCACCAGAACCGGCGAGTAGGTGTTCGCCTTGCGTCCCATCAGATATTCGCCGCTGGCTCCCGACAGCATCTCAACAAGGCTTTCCAGCTGTGCACGTTGCTCCTCCGGCAGCTTACCGCCGCCGGCTTCGGACATGGATAAGATCTCCTTGGCCAAATGGCTTAGAGCACCCTCGGAAACGATCGTGCTGTTTCCATCCCCGTAATACCCCTCTGCCAGCTTCTGTGCATAATCCGCAGACTGCGCCTGTAAAAGTTCACTGTAATCTATGGCATTGTCTTGACGGTTTCCCTTTTCCGGCGTGCTTGCGGACGGTGTTCCCGCCACAGCCACTGCCGGTCTGACACTACAAAGCCCTATAAGTCCCGCTTCGTTTATGTAGGTTCGCCGTTCCACAGCCTTGCCGCGGTCATCCGGGGCATCCGGATCGGACATCAACGATGAGCTGGAGGCGTACCAAGCATCCCCTGATCCGCGGTACCCCCAAAGAATATCATGTCGGTAGAACCCCTGTCCCGGCGCGGGGGCACCGTCAAAATAGCTCTCCTGATACCAGTCCATCATGCCGTCCAGCACGGTGTGGCCGTTCTTTACAAATCGCCCGTCGTCAGGGGAGATATCCAGCGCCGCCAGCATTTCCAACACGGCGGCATCCTCCTCCACGTCCTCCTCGCCGTACCTGAGAAAGCCACCGCTGTCCAGCTGCTGCATCGAGAGATAGCTTACCGCCTTTTCTATGGCGGCCCTGACCTCCGGACGGCTCTGGTAAGGCGCCAGCGCCTGCGCGGACTTTGCCGTCAGCAGGATGTAGTCGAACCGGTCCGGCTCGGCAGCCACGCCCTTTTGCTTCAGCTCAGCGGGCCACTTAGAGGTATAACGGAACTCGCCGCTGCTCTGCTGACGGGCCAGCGCCTCGGTCAGAAGCTGCTCCCGCAGCGCGCTGAACTCGTCCGTCTTACCCGCATCACCTGCGGCGTCCAGATCCAGCAGCATATCCAACCTGTCCTCGTCCGCCTCCACCATCTCCGGCCGCCGCAGCGGCTCCAGCAGGTCGTGACCGGCGAGATCCGTCACGTCCAGCCCCATGGCCGCCACCGTGCGGAGCGCGCCGGGGATATAGGCGTACCTGCCCCGCTGCTCCGCCAGCGCCAGCCAGTCTGCCAGCGCCTGCAAATACTCGTTGTAGAAGCCCTCCGGCACGTCGGCGCCGGAGACCCACAGCGCGTACACCGCCTTGGCGTTGGTTTCCTGCCGTGCGGCGGATAGGTAGTCCCTGCTCTCGCTGACGGAGTCCGCCACCAGTCCGGACACCGTTTGGTACGCCGCCTCCAGCTCCGCTGTCCAGCCGTCCCATGCAGGCGCGGCCTGCGCCGTCACCGGCAGCAGCAGGATCACAGCCAGCAACGCGGTCAGCAGCCGCGTCAGTTGTCGTTTCATTTGCTCTCCCTCCTGCGGCGGACGAGGATGCTGCCGCCGATCATCACCACTGCCGCGCCGCCGATGCACAGCAGCAGCGTCCGCTGCGCCGCGTCCGTCTGCGCCTTTACCGCCAGCACCGCATCCCAGCTCTCCACCAGCTCCCTGTCGTGTTCAGACAGCGCGCGGTACCGCTTCACGATACCGTCCACGATGGGCTTTTCCTTCAAGCCGGCGTCGGTCATAGGCAATATCTCCGCGGCGATATCCGCGTTCAGGCTCTCGATCTCCGCGTACAGCGCGTCAATCTTCTCCTGCGCCGCCGTCAGCTTCTCCATGTACCTGTCATAGCCGTCAAATTCACGGCTCATCTTCAACCGCTCCAGCAGGAAGGCCACCTCCTCCGCGTCCTCCGTGGACAACGCGTCGGGCAGCGCGTCCACGCGGCTTTGCAGCTCCTGCGTAAACTCATAGCTGCCGGCGAAGGACACCTCGCTCTCCTCCGGCGTCAGTATCTTGGAGGATACGCCGCCGGGGCGGAAGTCGTACAGCGGGCTCATGCCCTGCGCCTGCCGCCACACGGACACCAGCGCCAGTAGCGCCTGATCCGTGGCCATGCTGTCGCTCTCCCCGGGTACGGCGGAGGGATTACCCTCATCCAGCTCGTAGGAGTGGGCAAAGCCGCCGTCCTCCTGTTGGTAATAGAACAGCGCGTCCAGCAGGTTCAGTCCGTTCTTCACAAAGCGGGGGTCGTTCTGCGGGTCGATGCCCACGCTGCACAGGGAGATGATGACCTGCGAGGTGGACTCGGAGTTCCGCGTGCCCCAGCTGCGGAAATCCGCCGTGTCCAGCTGGAGCTGCGACAGGCGCTCCAGCGCTCTGTCCACAGGGTCCTTCACATTCAGGGTGGAGGTGCGGTAGTACGGCCCCATGGACTGTATGGCCATGGCCGTGATGTCCGGATCGGCGGTGCTGCCCTGCGCCACCCTCAGGTTAAAGCCGTCGTCGCTGAGCTGATAGGACAGGATGGTCTTTACCAGCTCCGTGCGGGTATAGCTGGCGCCTGCGGGGATGGTGTACTTCATGCTGTCCAGCGTAATCAATCCCCAGAGCCAGCCGTTCAGCCCCTGCCGTCCCAGATCCGCCGTTTTGTCCCGGTCATACACGCCGTCGGCGATCAGGTTGATATCCGCGCCGTTTTCATCCCTGCCGAAGTGGGTGGGGTCGCCGCCGCACGCCAGCACCGCCAGCGCGATGCGGTGCCATTCCGTCGCCTTTGTTCTGTCCAGCTTGTCCGGCTCGCGGTATTTCTGCTCCACATACGTTCTCAGCGCAGCCAAATAACTGTCGTAGTCGTCCTCCGCGCCGTAGCGGGACAGCCCGATGGGCAGCCAGTCGGCGGCGGTGCTGCCGGCATAGGTCAGCAGCTCGCCGCTCAGTAGCGGCTGACCCTCCGCCACGCCCTGCTGCGCCCGCTTCCACGCCAATATGCCGTCGATGGCCTCGGTGATGTCCGACACGCTGTATTTCCCCTTGGGCACCACCTGACGCTGGTTGGTCTTTGCCGCCGCGTCCGCCTGCTGCTGCGTCATGGGCGTGACGCTGATGGTCACGTCACCGGTGAAGGTGCCGTCCTTGAACTGCACGCGGCCGAGGATGTTGGAGCCCTCCACCGGCGTGATATTGCCCCACGTCTCCTCGCTCCATTGGGCATCCCTGCCGATCTGGATCTCCACCGTACCGGTGAAGAAGTCGGGATGCTCCAGCGTGACCGACTGCACATAGTACATCCCATTGATGGAGATACCGCAGGCAGCTTCATCCTCTTTGTTTTTGCCCACAGCCAGCGACACACGGGCGACCTTATTTGTGGGCAGGGTATGCCCTTCGTTGGCCGTCAGGTTCAGCACATCTGCGCTGTCTACGCCCACTTTCTCAAACACCCAATAGGGCAGATTATTCCCTGTTGGGGCGTTGACGGTGATGCTGTATCCCGCCGCGTAAGCTGCGGGTATCATGCCCAATACCAGCGCCAGCGCCAGCAGAAACGCCGCCCAATTCCGCACTTTTCTTCTCACAGAGGCATCCCTCCCATTTCCGTTTATATAGCCGTATTCGCGTGGACGGAAATTCCGCCCACGCGAATCGGCAGACCGCTCCTTGCGGAGCCGTCCCTATCTCTTATTCTGCACCGTTGTCGTCCCGCTCATCGCGCTTGACCTTATGGTAGCGGCGCACCGCGCCCACGATGACCAAGGCCGCAACGACTGCCACGATGGACCACACGATAATGGGGTTTTCCCGCACAGCTGTGCCGATGATCTCCCAGATGGAATTGCCGCTAACCTGACCCTCTGACTCCTGCCCGTCCGGAACATCCTCCGGTGCCTCCGTGGTCTGGGACTCGTCGGTGGTATCGGTATCAGGCTCCTCCGCCGTTTCGGACAGATTTTCCATGCTCACCTGCTGGGAATCCAGCCACACAGGGAAGGTCATGGACGTACCGCTGGCCTCCCACTTGCTGTACAGACGGTCTGCCAGTGCCGCAAGGCTGCTGGCGTACTGGCCGTAGATACTCTCGTAGGTGCCGCTGGCCATGCCGCCGCCACCGGTCAGCCACGCGCTGAACACCTCCTCGCTGCCGGAGTCGATGTACTTCTGCAGCGCCTTGGCAATGGTGTCGCCGTCCTTGCCGTCCACGCCGGTGTGCTCGTTGAGGCTGGCCAGCAGCAGAGCCGCCAGATCCTTGGCCTCATCGGTCTTCTTACCCACGGCCGCGGTGGCCATGTTGTCCAGACTGTTGGTCAGCAGAGCGCGGACCACGTTGGGATTTTCTTCCAGCCACTTCTGGAAGGACTTGTTCCCGCCGTTGGAGCCCCACTCGGCGTAGGCGCCCAGCACAAGGCCCTTGATGTCGTACTCCACATCCATATTCAGGCCGTCCTGCAGGCCCTCGTCGTCCTTATCGCCGGTGCCGGTACCGTCGCCGCTGCCGCCGTAGTAGTAACCGCCGTTACCGCCGGTGCCAACGCTGGCAAATTCGGCGTGGATAGTAACGTTGCTCTCTGCGGGCATGACGATGTTCGTCGTGCCCTTAGCAAGCAGAACATCGGTCTGGCCGTTATGCGTCCATGTCAGGGACTTCAGGCCGAAGGTGTTGTCCTTGGGCGTGGCCTTAATGGTCACGCTGGTACCCGCAGGCCCATAGACCGCTTCTTTGCTGGAAATCTCTTTGACCGCGCTGCTTGCATTGCGGGTCAGTTCCACCTCGCCGCCAGTGCCGCAGTCCACGTCTGTACGGTAGTACCGCTTGCTCATGTCGGGGTTGTCCAGCAGTGTCGGATACTTGTCATCCTTGTCCTGCTTCCACCAGCCGAGCTTGGCATCCTGGCCAGTGCCACCCTGGGAGCCTTCGCCCTTGCCGCCGACGCCCCATGCTACCTTGCCGCTGGCAAAGTCGTCCGCACTGGCCCATTCGCCGGCGCTGGAAACGGAGTCCTTCTTGTCCGCCAGATAGTAGCTGTCGGACACATTTTTCTCTTTCAGCTCGGTGGGCGCAAGGCCGATATTGGCGCCCGGGACATAGCTGAAGGAATTTCTGACCTGATTATACGCACCCCTGCCGTAGAGGATGCCAAAGGCCTTGACAGGCGTGCTTGCCTCGACACTTCCGGTGTTCCAGCAGAATTCTACTGTACCGCCGTAGCCGTCGTTGGTGAGGATACCTGCCGCATATCCTGTACCTGTACCTGTACCTGTAACGGCACCTGTATTGCTACAGTTCGTTGCCTTGCTGCCATTGACGCAGATGCCCGCAGCCTGCTGGCCGGTCACAGCGCCGCTGTTGCTGCACCGCTCATAGCTTCCGCCCGCCGCAATGCCGGAGGCGTACCCCTGTGTCGCAGATATGCTTCCGCTGTTGGTGCAGTCTGTGTAGGAGCCGTAGCTATGTGTTTCATTCCCAGTCATTCCGCCTGCGGTTCTTTTGCCGACTACCTTAGCGCTGTTGGTACAACCCGCTAAAACGTGATCCTGAAGGTTGCTGTATCCCATACCGGCCAGTCCGCCTGCATAACTGCCGGTCACGGAACCGCCCCTGTTGTGGCAGTTTGTCATTGCGACGCGTCCTCTGCCCAGAAGGCCGCCCGAGCCAGATATGCCGCCGCTGACCGTCAGGTTTTCAGCAACGACATTACGCAGCTCCAGCGCAGTTTCGCCCTCTACAATCGCCACAAGGCCGCCGCAGAAAGATGTACCGGTAAATGTGGTCGTCACGCTGCCGTCCTTCAGCGTCAGATCCCGCATCGTCATGGGCACACCGTAAGTACCTCGCACGCTGCCGAAAAGTCCTGCCCATTGCCTGTCTGTTTCCACCTTCAGGCCGCTGATGGTCTTGCCGCTGCCGTCCAGACTGCCGCCGAAGGAATGGAGGGCATCGACGCCGATGGGCGTCCACAGATCGTTGTTCAGATCGATGTTATTGGTCAGCCTGAACCACTTGCCGGTGTAGCTGAAGCCGTTTTCATTGACCTGCGTTTGCAGGGCAGTCAGCTTACCGACATCGGGAATCTCATAGGGAGCAGCTTCCGTGCCGCTGCCCGCCCATATCGGCGACCACACGGCATAGAGCGTCAACGTTTCATCTTTCTTTACGGTTACGGAGGCAGGGGTAATGCTGCCGTTTTCCAGCCTGAACTCAACTGTACCGTCATCTGTCCTGCTCCAGCCGAGGAATGTGCCGTTCTCGTGCTTGAAGCCCAACTCCGTATCGGACTTAATGGTGAAGCTTCCGGTATCGCCTTCGACCCGCTGCTGCTCCGTTACAGCCGCTCCTTCGCCGCCGTTAGGATCATAGACAAGGGTGATCACGCCCTTCACGCCGGGTTCAAAGCTGCCGTCCCAGCGCGTGATATGCACGGGGTTATTGGGCGCCTCCTGCTTGTTGATCCACTCCAGTGCACCGGAAATATTTTTGCAGGCTCCATTCAGCACATCCACCAGCTCAACATTGCCGACTTTATAGGCCTTTTTCCCATCGACTTCGGTTATTGTGATACTTTGAGACTTGTCGGCGTCAGTGATACCAGCACTGTCCTTGACGTAGATACCGGTTTTCCCGGCAATATCAGCATAGTAGCTGTTGGCCACCGCGCCGTTACTGATGCCGTAGGTCATATTTTTCGCGCCGGTCACGTCACCCAGGTTGTAGCTGTTGGCCACGTTGCCATTGCCCGAAATGCCGCCCGTCACATATTTATTTTTATTCTTACCGGTTGCACCAGTGACACTCCCGTTGTTATAGCAGTTTGTTGCTTCTCCGCTTCCGACAATACCGCCGGTATATATGTTTTTCTTGGTCGTTCCAGAAGCGTTTACACTGCCGGTATTCCAGCAGAGATTTGCTGCACTGCCGACCAGTCCGGCGACACCACCAATGTAACACTTATTCTTAATGTTATCTACGGTTATCGTTCCTTCATTTAAGCAGTTGGAAATCGCACCTTGAACTCTACCCGCCACACCGCCGTATGCCATGCCGTTGGTGGTGCTGTTTGCCGCATTGACTTTAACAGCAATATTACTGCGGCAAAAACGGATTTCGCTTCCACTTTCAGTCGTACCGACAATTCCGCCCACATAATTTATCTTGCCGCCTGCCTGCACTAATCCCGATACGGCAAGGTTCAATATTTGGCCAGTCGAATCCAGTTTTTCAAACATTCCCGCAGGCTTTGAATTGAAGTCATCACCTGTGTAGTTTACATTTAAGCCCGTGATCTCATGGCTCATGCCATTAAATTCACCCGCGAAACTTGGGATAGGCTTCCATTCGCTATTTTCCAGATCAATGCTATTACCCAACGACAAAGTCCATCCATTAAAATCCTTAGGTTCGCCATCAATACTTCCATTGGCCAGCAGGCAGAAACCCATCAATTCGTCAGCACTCTTGAGAACGTAGTTTTTTTCCTTCCCAGCGCTTTCATACCAGCGAATGTCGGCCTTGACCAGTGAATAGGTATACTCCACATTACTGCCGGTTATACGAAGATAGTCTGTTCCTCCCACTTGTGTTGCCGCAGGAGCAAATACGATTTGATATCCTGTCGGCGCGGTGAATGTGACCGGCACATCAGATACGTCTTTGGGGTAGCCGCTTGCAGCATAGTAGTATTGGTTTCCGGCGGCATCGGTCAGCGTCTTTTTGTCGCTGTCATTGCCGAGTGTGACCACTACACCTTCGGGCTGATTATCCGGCTTAGTCAGCTTCAGCTCACTCGCTGCCGCCATTGTCAAGGACGCGGACGCGTTTCCCAACTGCGGCATTTTTTCTGTCTTGGTCGTATCATATACCCAAGCGTCGTAAGTTTTCCTCAGTTCATACGCCACACGGCCCAGCTTGAACTCCTCCGCTGTACGTGCGCCGATGTCATCGGCAGTGCCTTTCTTATCAAAGGTAGAAGTCTCCGCCAAATAGAAGCAGTTGGTCACCGTGCCGCTGCCGCCCACAGCAGGCACGTTGATGCTATCAGCGTTGTAGTAATAGCTGCTGGACACCGTCGCATTGGTTTCGGCCATGCCCACCAGTCCGCCGACTGCGGCATTTTCATCGCTGCTATCCACCTTAGCCGTGGACATGCAGTTCTCCACCTTGCCGGACTTCAGCTCGCCCACCAACCGACCTTTGCCGCCGCTGATGGTCACAGATTTGACCGTGCCGCCCTCCACCACGCCGAACAGGTCGTTGGGCAGGTTGGAAATGGAATAGTTCCCCATAATCGTGAACGTCCCTTTGAAGGGGCTTTCCGCTGTGCCGATGGGCGTCCAGTCGATGCCGTCCAACACAATATTCTTACCCAGCGTGATGGTCTTGCCGGAAAAATCATTCTCGCTATTCACCAACTGTGCGAAATTCGCCAGCTCCTCGGCGGTGCGGATGGTATAGTCTGTAGCAGTGCCATCACCATACCACGCGGAGACGAAATCATCCTGTGTGCCGTAGTACAAAGTGATGTCGGTTTCCTCGCCGGCAAATACATATTCCAGTGTGCCGTCGTCACCCAGCTTGGGCGTAGTTTTGGCCACAACTTCATCCGCGGAGGACTTGATATAAATAGAGGTGCCGGTATAGCCCTCCGTGGTCAATTTCAAAGTGATTTTCTCATCGGTGCCGGTATACTTGTCACTCAGCGTGCCGGTTTCGCTGCCGATGCCGACACCCTCGCTGGGTGCTTCAGTCGTTTCGCCCTCGCCGGGCTCGGAAGCCGCGGCGGGAATGACGATCTTCACATCATAAGCAGCTTTTTCGTTCCACTTCTCCAGCGTCACCGTGCGTTGAGCAACCACGGGGGTATCAGTGCCTTCGCCCTCCTGAGTATCGGCTTCATTGGAAGACGCGTTGACATCGTCCTCACCCTCGCCGGGGTCCTTGTCCTCGTCACTGGGGTTGGCGAGCTTCTCGTCCTTGCCGTCCTCGTCCTCGGTGTCTCCGCCCTCGGCGTCCCCGCTGGGGGTGGTGCCAGTTGTACCAGCGCCGCCCTCGACGATGGGCGTGCCGCTGCCGCCATTCCCGGCGTCCGTCGGCACCTGCTGCTCCTGCTGCTGGCCGTTGTCCGGCATGTCACCCTCGGCAAAGGCCGCGGGGGTCACCAGTGTCAGCGTGAGCACTATGCTCATCAGCAGGCTCACGATACGGCGGGACACTCTGCTTGTCCGTCTCTTCATGTGATTTGCTCCTCTCTTTGTTGAACGTATCTATGTAAAAACTTTTCAGTTGCCGCTTTTCGGCATCACCACATACAGCTTGCCGGTCTCCGGGTCTTCGTACACCGTGCCCTTCTGCTCAAAGCTGCTGGAGGATTGGATGTCCTGCTCCAGCTCTTCGGCGTTGTCCAGCTCCTTCATCTGCTCCCGCTGCAGGATCTCCACCCGCGTCTTGCTGAGATCCACGTTCCAGTTCAGTATGACCGCCGCCATCAGCCCGCAGGCGAACACCAGCATCACGTCCGACAGGTTCGCCAGCCCGGACATGGCGTCCACCTCCTCCGTCACCCGGCGGCGGGAGGAAAACTTACCCTTCAACATCGCTCGTGACCTCCTCCAAAACTGCCTCCATCAGCGTTTCCAGCGACACCATGTCGTCGTTGTACCACCGCTTGCGGATGTGGGAGATAACGCTGGCCACCGCCGCGCTGATAACGCCCGCGATGGTGGTGTCGAACGCCACGTTCATGGACTCCGACAGTGTCACCGTGTCGCCCTGTCCCAGCGCCACGATGCCGGGGCCGAGGGGTATCAGCGTACCCAACAGACCGAACATGGGGCCCAGCTTGGCGATCATGTCGGTGACGGAGATGGTGCGGGCGTTCCGCGCTTCCTCCGTGGCCAGCAGACGCTCCGCCAGCGCCGTCAGCGTGTCCTTGGGCAGGCTGCGGCTCTCCGCCAGCTCCAGCAGCGCCTTCTTCTGCCGCCGCAGCAGACCGCTGTTTTCGATCAGCTCCGCAAGGCCGTCCGCGCCCGCCGTGTGTACGTCGCGCAGCAGCTGAGGGACGTTGCACTTGTGCTTGCGGCGCTCCGCGATGTACTCCACCACGATGTCGCCGATCTGCCAGACCGCGCCGGCCATGAGGACCAGCAGAATGATAAGGCAGGGGATCATCAGTGCCTGCGCGATGGTATGCAGTATTTCACTCAAAGAGATCATGTGTGTTTGCTCCTATTCTTCCTGTTTCTCGCCCCGCAGGTGGGGCGTATTCTTTTCGTTTCCTGCCCCGCAGGTGGGGCATATTCTTTTGCTTCCTGCCCCGCAAGGGGCAGGAAACATATTTGTTTTTGTATGTGGTCTTGGTTTTGCCGTTCAACAAAGAGAGGAGGTGGGAGGGGCGGCTTTTCCCCTCCCACCCTTATGGAAAGCTGACAGTCTCCGTTCAGACTGTCTCGGCTTGACAAGGGTAACTCAGCAGGACACCTCCTGCTCTGCGGCTTCTGCCGCTTTCTCAATTTCGCGCTGACGGGCAGCGGCGTCACGGGCTTCTTTCTTTTCCTGCTCCAGCCGCTTTTTCTCTTTCAGCCGTGCCTGCTGCGCCGCATGGCTGGCCGCGGCCTTGGCCCGCTTCTCCTTCTTCCTGCGCTCGGATTCCTCGTAGAACAGCGGCTCCTGCACGGCCTTTTCTTTCTTGTAGCGCTCCGTGTTCTTCAGCTTCGGCTCTTTCACAGGTGGACGGAGGTGCGCCATCTCCAGCGCTGCATCCCAACTGCCGAAGCGCTCCTCGATAAACGTGCCGCCGTCTATCTCGCAGGGGCTGGGCGTGTGCCGCAGCAGTTCAGCACGATTGCCGACGTATTGCGCCAAATGTGCCAACGGAGTATCTGCGTGTTTCTCAGCAAATTCCGCGTCGCGGGCTTCCAGTGCTGCCACGGTACGCTTGGCCACATTACGCTCAAACCAGCTTTTGTAGTCAAATCTCTCGCGTGGGTTTTTGTTGGACATAGACGTGATCCTCCCTCACAAAAAATCGCCGGCTTTCCGAAGAAAACCAGCGGTGATCTGGCAGAAATGGAAATGCGCTGACGAACCTCGCCAGCGCGCACTCCCGCCTATGCCGTCAGGGAGAGATCGCCCGCTGTCCAACACTGATCCTCCATCGTGCAATTCTTCTGCCCTAACGTCACGAAGGCCTTTTGTCCTTCTCGTACCTGAACCTACCTTCTCAGAGCGTTCGCTCCAATGGCTGCTATTCGCCACACGGCATTTCTGCCGCTTTGGTCCATTCCTTACGTCAACAGCGCCGTCCGCAGGGGGTATCACCCCGTTCCTTCAAAACTGCCGCCTGACGGTAACGATGTACCGCCTTTACAGCGACAGCCACACGACTTCGCAAGACCTTTTATTCAATTTTTGGCCTCGATTTCTTTCGCAAAGTAACATACTTTGCGAAAACCCCTCAAAAATGACCGTATAACAGTATATTCCAGCTTTTTCGACTTGTCAATATGGACTTGCGAAATGCAACATATTTTGTCGGCGCATTTCGAAAACCTTGTGCCACAAGCGTTGGCGGCGTTTTTCGCAAAGTATGTTACTTTGCGAAATTTTTTTGCCACTTTCTGGATAGAAAAAGGACGCCACAAGGCGTCCTTTTTTACGTTATTCCCTTGAGAAAGCCTATCCCCTCCACGGCCTTGCGCTTGTAGTCCATAGACGAGTGGACGTATAGCCGAAGCGTGGTGCGGACGTCGGCGTGGCCCAGCAGCTCACTGACGCTTTTCACGTCCACCCCCCGCTCCACGCACCGCGTGGCGTAGCTATGCCGCAGACAATGGAAATTCCGATACCGCACACCGCAGCGCTCCAACAGCACCTTATAGCGGTATTGCATCGCCCGCGGGTCGGGTACGATCTCCCCGCCGGTCAGCAGGTAGCTGTCCGGCTGCTTTGTCTCTGGCTTCA
>OLRV01002785.1_pt1 | contig 12909 bp, 10 predicted proteins | sample 1672421 | NCBI WGS metagenome assembly OLRV01 (sample SAMEA3136684, study PRJEB25190) | human gut metagenome | biome: human gut; feature: human-associated habitat; material: faeces | place: Austria | collected 2013
ACGCCGGGCTCTTTTCCGCTGGAATGAGAGGATATAAAAAGAAGACAAAGCGGACATTACATCCAGCCGCCGGAGACATTCATCACATGCGCCGTGACGTACTTCGACTCGTCGGAGGCGAGATACAGCGCCATGTAGGCAATGTCGATGGGCTCGCCGAGGTGCTTGATCATGCAGTTGGTCGTGTAGCGCGACTGCGTCTCGGGCGTGAGATGCTTGGCGACGGCCTCCGTGGCGATGATGCCGGGGTTGAGCACGTTGACGCGCACACCCGCGTGCGCGACCTGACGCGCCATCTGGCGGCTGAGGTGGTTGATGCCGGACTTGGCGACACCGTAGCCGACCTGCGTACGGTCGGGGCACACGGCAGCGACGGAGCCGATGTTGATGATGCTGCCGGAGTGCTGCTTGATCATGGCCTTGTTGAGCGCTTCCTGGCAGGCGTTGAACACGGTCGAGAGATCCACGCAGACGGTCTTTTCAAACTCCTTGTAGGTGCACTTGGTGATGTCGAGGTCCTTGCGGGGGTTGGATTCGCCGAAGTTGTTGACCAGCACGTCGAGGCGGCCTTCCTTGGCGATGCACTCGTCGATCATGCTTCTGTGCGTGGCGGGGTCGTGTGCCTCAAAGTAGACAAGCTCGGCCTGACCGCCGCGGGCTCTGGCGGCCTCAACGGCAGCCTTACCGGTCTCCATGTTGCGGCAGGCATAGTAGACCTTCGCGCCCTCATCGACGAACAGGTCTGCGATCGCGCGGCCGATGCCGCGGGTGCACGCCGTGACCAGCGCGACTTTTCCTTCCAGTCTGTTACTCATAACCGTACACTTCCTTTCTGATGGTCGTCATATTGTTTCCGGTGATCGGCGCGGCTGCGCCGAGGTTGCTTAAAGGTTTGCGCCGTAATCGGCAACGAGCGCCTGACCGTTGAGCGGCGCAGAATCGTCGCTGCACAAAAACAGCAGAATCTTGGCAATGTCGAGATCCGAGCACGTGCCCACGTCGAGCGTGGAATGCTTTGCGGTGGAGGCCTGCATGGCCTTGGCGGCCTTCGTGTACTTGCCTCTGGCCTTCATGGCGCGCGTGGTCATGGGGGTCATGACCGTGCCGGGGCACACGCAGTTGGCGCGGATCTTCTGCTCGCCGTTGGCAAAGCGCAGCGCGATGTGCTTGGTCAGCGCGACCTCCGCGCCCTTCGAGACCGTGTAGGCTGCGCTGCCGTTGCCGTTCACGCCGCCGACGGAGGCGACGGTCGCAATCGTGCCGTAGCCCTGCGCGATGAACTGCTTGACAGCCGCGCGGGTAACGTACATCGTGCCCTTAACGTTCACGGTCAGGGTCGTGTCGAGATCGCTGGTAAGAAAATCGTCGATCGGCCGCATGGCGACATCGAGCACACCTGCGATATTGGCCAGCGCGTCGATCTTTCCGTACTTTTCCACACCGGCCGCAAACGCCGCCTTCACAGCGTCATTGTCGGTGATGTTGACGACAGCCGTCATGACCTCGCCGCCCGCAGCCCGGATGTTGGCCGCGACCTTGTTGAGGTTTTCTTCATGCATATCCGCCATGATGACGCTTGCGCCCTCGTGTGCGAAGAGCTCGGCAGTCTTGGCGCCAATGCCGGAACCGGCACCGGTGACGAAACAGACTTTTCCATCAAGTCTACCCATTTGTTTCTCCTTTGCTGATATAGAATGCGGCGGACGGGCTGTGTGAGCCGCAGCCCGTCCGGTATATTGGGATCACTCGTCCTTGAGCGGCCACTCCATGCCGATGCGCTCACACTGGCGCTCGGTATCCCAGAAGAAGCCCCAATCGGGCAGGTGACGGATGCGGGCGGTGTCCGCCGGCGTCCACGTCACGATCTCGCCCTTCTTGTAGAGGTCGTCGATCTCCTTATCGGTGTATCCGAACTCCTGCAGCACCTCGCGGTTGTGCTCGCCGAAGCACGGCGCGGATGCCACGATCTGCGAGGGGTTGTTCTTGAAGCGGTTCGTGATACCGATGCCCTTCATCTCGCCGAAGATCTGGTCTTCCCACTCGACAAGGTTCTCGCGCTCGGCGTACTGCGGGTCGTTTTCGATATCGCCCGGCTCATAGGCACGCTGGTTCGGAATGCCGACCTTGTTGAAGATCTCCTCGAGCTCGGCGCAGGTGTGCTTCGCGCAGAAATCCGTGAGCGCCTGATCCGCCTTCTGCCCCATGGGGGTGTTGAGCGGGAAGCCGGGGATGCCCTTCGGCAGACCCGGCGTCACGCCCGGCGTGCCGACGCCGATGATGGGATAGCCCTTCTCGACCGGGCCGGGGCCATTGATGGCGACAAAGAGCTGCTTGTTGTCCTTCGTGGTGTAGAATGAGAAGCAGGCCGCAAGGTCGGAGTGGTTGCCGGTTCGGTACGGCACGGGCTCGCCGTCTTTCGGGTAGCCCTTGTTGTACCAGAGCACCGGATAGTTATCCAGCAGACGGAACATGGTGTCGTACTGCGCAACGTCGCAGGACTCGCCCTTGCCAGTCTTGAGCGCGTGGATGTAAGCCGACAGTGCGGTCATGCAGGCGTTGTAGGCCGTGACATAGTCAGACAGATAGGGGTTGACCTTCAGCGGCACATCCGTCGGGGACACGCCGTTCATGTACATATAACCGCCCATGGCCTGACCGGAAACGTCGTAGGATGCCTTGGACTTATACGGGCCCGTCTGGCCGTAGCCGGAGACGTGCACGATGCACAGCTTGCTGTTGACACCCCAGCAGACCTCATCGGTGAGGCCCATCTTGGCATAGGTGCCGGCCTTGCTGGACTCGATCCAGATATCGGCCCACTCGAGGCACTTTTTGAAGATCTTCTTGCCGGCGGGCGTGCGCGGGTTGCACGTGATAGAGTACTCGTTGCGGTGGTTCTGCGACCAGCTGGTCGTCCCGCGCGTGCCGCAGGAGATCTTGGGCGCCTCGGACTGGAGCACCTTCGCACCCATTTCCGCCATCAGGCAGCCGGCGAAGGGGCCGGCGATCGCCGTGCCGGACACAAAGACCTTGACGCCGTTGAGAACGCCGAAGTCGGGGTATTCGCTGAACTTCTGCGTGAGGTTGCAGTCAATTTTTTTGAAACTCATGTATGCTGTGCCTCCTTTTTGTTGTGTTTTTCTACAGATTCCTCCGGATTCAAGATAAGCTGCCAACATGGGCAAAAGCCCATGCTGACAGCTTACCGTCTATTTGCGCTAAGATTTACTTTTTCGGGGGATACTCCAGGCCGATGCGCTTAGCCTGACGCTCCGGATCCCAGAAGAAGTGCCACTCAACGAAGTTCTTGATGCGGGCGGTGTCCGCCGGCGTCCAAGTCGCGAGCTCGCCCTTCTTGTAGAGCGCGTCGATCTCCTCGTCGGTGTAGCCAAAGTCCTTGAGAACCTCGCGGTTGTGCTCGCCGAAGCACGGCGCGGAAGCCACGATCTGGGACGGGTTCTTCTTGAAGATGTTCGTGACGCCGATGCCCTTCATCTTGCCGAAGCACTGGTCATCCCACTCGACGATGTTCTCGCGAGCCTCGTACTGCGGATCCTTCTCGATGTCGGCCGGGCCGTAAGCGCGCTGGCACGGGATACCGGCCTTGTTGAAGATCTCCTCGATCTCGTCGCAGGTGTGCTCGGCGCAGAACTTCGCGCACAGCTCGTCCGCCTTCTTGCCGCGGGGGTCAAACAGCGGGAAGCCGGTGCAGTTCTTCGGGATGCCCTCGGTGACGCCGGGCTTGCCCATGCCGATGATCGGATAGCCGCGGGTGACAGGGCCCTGGCCGACGATCGCAACGAACATGGCGTTGCCGTCCTTCGTGTCGTAGAACGAGAAGCAGGCAGCCTGGTCGCTCTTGTTGCCGGTGCGGAAGGGCACGGGCTCGCCCTGCTTCGGGTAGCCCTTGTTGAACCAGTTGGCCGGGTAGTTGTCGAGCAGGCGGAACATGGTGTCGTACTGCGCGACGTCGCAGGAATCACCCTCGCCGCTGTTCTTGGCGTTGATGTAGCCGGCGAGCGCGACCATGCAGGCGTTGTAAGCGGTGATGTAGTCGGACAGGTACGGGTTGACCTTCAGCGGGCCGGACGTCGGGGAGACGCCGTTCATGTACATGTAGCCGCCCATGGCCTGACCGGAGACGTCGTAGGAGGGCTTGTTCTTGGCCGGGCCGAACTGGCCGTAGCCGGACACGTGCACGATGGCGAGCTTCTTGTTGTGCTTCCAGCAGACCTCGTCGGTCAGGCCGCGCTTGGCATAGGAGCCCGGACGGCCGGCCTCGATCCAGATGTCAGCCCACTCGACGCACTTGAGGAAGATCTTCTTGCCGGCGGGGCTGGCGGAGTTGATGGTGATGGAGTACTCGTTGCGGTGGTTCTGGCTCCACGCGAGGGTGCCGCGGGTCTGGCAGGCGATGGTCGGAGCCTCGGCCTGCAGGACCTTCGCGCCCATCTCGGCCATGAGGCAACCGGCGAAGGGGCCGGCGATGTTCGTGCCGGTCACGAAGACCTTGACGCCCTTGAGAACGCCGAAGGAAGGATACTCGTCGAATTTCTGAGTCAGTTTGTTGTCGATTTCTTTCATGTTAGGATGACAATCCTTTCTGTGCGTATCGCACTGAATGAGGTTGATTGGTCGGAAGAAATTACTCTTTGGCAGCTTCTGCCTTCTTGTGCACGCTCGGGATCAGGAAGCAGACCACGATACCGACGATGACACAGATGAGCTGCACGAGCGCCACGGAGTGCAGCGCGCTGGCGGCAGCTGCGGGCACTGCCATGCCGGTGGCGGCCTTTTTGGTCATGCCCGTGACGAACATGGGCACGAAGATGGCAACACCGAACGGAGCAGTCATATCACGGAACACGTTGTACGTGCCGGAAGCGGAGGAGGACTCAGCCGGAGCAACACCGGACAGGGCGACCTTCATGAAGATGGTGCCGTTGCCGCCGATGCCGAGACCGACAAAGAACAGAGCGCCGCCCATCATGAGGATGCCGGCATTCTCGCCGATGAAGAGCATGATCAGAGAGCCGATGGCGACAAACACGAGCGCGATGGCAGCCACGACCTTCGGCTCCTTCTTGTCGGCCATGGGGCCGAGGACGACGGTGCCGATCGCCATGCCGAGGTACTCAATGCTCATGGCAACCGCAGCGACGGTGGCCTTGTCGATGGCATAACCGAAGCGGATGATCTCGGTCAGGCAGGCGGTCATAAGGCCCTGGGTCAGGAGCATGACCAGCACGGGGAGCACAAAGTTCTTACGAGCCATGAACTTGCCGTTGAGGATCGGGTTGGAGGCCTTCTTCTCAACCAGGAAGAGGACGATGAGGCCGACGACGGCCACGCCGATGGACGCAAGCGTCGCAGCGCTGGCCCAGCCGTTCTGCTGGCCGAAGGTGGGCACGCAGACGAGCGCACCGAACATGAGCAGGACGAACACGGCGCCTGCCCAGTCAAAGCCCTGCATGGTGCCTTTGGGGATGTTCGGGTTATCCTTGACCTTTGCAAAGCAGATCAGGAACGTGATCACGCACAGCGCGACGCAGACCCACATGACGATGCGCCATGCATTGGCCGTTCCGATGACCTTCATGATGATGCCGCCGACGGTGGGTCCAAAGATGACCATGCCGCAGGCAACTGCCATATAGACCGTGAAGCCCTGGCCCATCTTCTCGGGCGGGAACTCCATCATGATGTAGGACATGACGACCGGGGCGATGCCGGCAGCGCCGATACCGACCATGAAGCGGAACACGAGCAGCAGCGGGATGTTCTGCGGGCAGATGGCGATGAGAGCCTGGCCGACCGTGTAAAGGCCCATGGCACTCAGCAGCATCTTTCTGCGGCCAATCACGCCGCCGAGCTTGCCCAGGATCGGCGCCATGGCGGCGGCAGCCAGGGAGTAAGCCAGCGTGATGAAGGTCAGGGACGAGTCGGCATCCCAGGCCGTGGAGATCGCGGTCGGCACCGAAGCGGTGAAGCCGCCGCAAAGGCTCAGGATCGCCGCCGCAATAGCGTAGGGCACAAAGCCTTTCATATAATTTTTGTTGTTTTCCATGAGTACATTCTCCTGTCTAGTGATTCCGGCACGAAGCCGTGTGACAGTTGGTTTCTTCTGCGTGCTCAATAGCCTTTGGCGAGGCTTTCCTCGACGAGCTTGCTGCGCACGACTTTCCCGTTTTCGTTCACGGGGATGTGATCCACCAATTCAATGGATTTGGGAATCTTGTACGGGGGGAGATAATTGAGTGCGAAGCGGATCAGGTCCTTATTTCCGACCGGGCCGTTCGTCTCAACGATGGCGTGGATGCGGTGGCCCCAATCGGGATCCGGCAGGCCGATGACCACGGCGTCGACCACCTTGGGGTGCTTTTTGAGCACCATCTCGACCTCGGCGGCAAAGACATTTTCTCCGCCGGTGACGATCATGTCGCTGCGGCGGTCGGCAAAGTACAGGTAGCCTTCCGCGTCCACATAGCCCATGTCGCCGACGCTGCGGAAGCCCTCGCTGTCCGTCGGCAGCGGCGGGATGTTCTTATATATCACGCGCGGGCTGTTGTCGCCCCAGGACATGAAGATCTCGCCGATCTCGCCGGTGGGCAGTTCGTGGCCGTCCTCATCGCGGATGGACACCCGGCCGCAGTGCATCTTGCCGACGCTGCCGGGGTGGCGCAGCCACTCGTCGCCGCGGATGGACGTCATGCCGATGCACTCGGTCATGGCGTACATCTCGTAGAGCCGCTCGGGCGGGATGATCTGAAGCCACTCGCGCTTGAGATCCTGCGAGCAGACGCCGCCGGTATGGCAAAGCACCTCGAGGCTCGCAAGGTCTTCCTTCCGGAAGCCGGGCATGCGGCTGATGCGCTGCATGAGCGTCGGCACCATCTGGACATACTCGATGCGGTACTTTTTGATGAGCCGCACGATCGTCTCGGCGTCGAGCTTGGCCGGCATGATGAGCGTGTTGCCGCAGTAGAGGCCGTTGAAGGCCGCCGAGTGCGGCGCGCCGTGAAACAGCGGGCCCGCGAGCAGCTGGCGCATCTCAAAGCGCATACCGGACACGGCGAACCAGGTCCGCAGACCCTCGTCGCTCTCCCCTGCCGGCATGTCCTGCTCGATGACCTTCGTCTTCCCCGTCGTGCCTCCGGAGCAGTTGGCAAGATTGGGGATGGCGAGCACATCGGGGGGCATGTCCGCGGGGCAGTTGGCACACAGTGTTCTGAGTTCCGCCGTGCTCAGGCCGGGATAGCCGTCCGGCTTTTTGCGGTTCGTGATGACGAGCGCCGGAGACACACACGCGCAGATCTCCATCAGATTGCGCTGCGGCGCGCGGTTGGACACCGGCACGTAGCAGGCGCCGGTCTTCCAGATGCCGAACGCGAGCGCGATGTGCGTCGGGATGTTCGGCAGCGCGGCGAGCACGCTCTTACCCGGGCCGACGCCCTGACCAAGCAGGTACCAGGCAATGCGGTTCGAGAGCTCGTGGAGCTCCCGCCACGTCATGACGGACTCCTTGTTTTCCGGGGAAACGTAAATGACCGCCGGCGCATCCGGCTTCACGGCGGCGATGTTCGCCAGCTGTGTGCCGGGTGTGAAGAAGCTCTCCGTCCCGGTATTGAAAATGTTAAAATGCTGCGTGCGCATCTCCATCACTTCCTGACAGCACTGAATTTGGCATACGCCGATCCCGCCCGCCCTCAGCAGGCGGGATCAGCGACTTTGGAAAATTACTTCGGCAGGTTGTTCGGACGGTAGCCGCCGTCGATCTGCAGGCAGACGCCGGTGACGTAGGACGCGGCGCTGGAGGACAGGAACAGGATGCCGTTGGCAATGTCCTCGGGCTCGGCAAAGCGCTTCATCGGGATGGTATCACCGACGGAGTCCTTGGCGAACTGCGGCATATTGGCGACCATGTCGGTGTTGACAACGCCCGGAGCGACCGCGTTGACACGCACGCCCTTGTTGGCGAAGGAATAAGCGACGGACTTGGTCATGGCGATCAGGGCAGCCTTGCTGGCGGGGTACGGCAGGCCGGTCGGGCAGCCATAGACACCGGCGACGGAAGCGGTATTGACGATGCAGCCCTTGGTCTTGACCAGGTGCGGGATCGCGTACTTCATCATGGTGTAGGGGGCCTTCATGTTCAGGTTGCAGACGGCATCCCACTCGGACTGCTTGAGCCTGGTCAGCCAGGTGCTGTTGTCGGTGCCGGCGTTGTTGACGAGCACGTCCAGACGGCCCCACTTGGCAATGATCTCTTTGTACAGTTCCTGAACGGCCTTGTAGTCGCACAGGTCGATGGCCTTGGTCATGACCTCGTAGTCGGGGTTGATCTCCTTGAGCGCTGCTAGAGCCTTGGCACCGGTCTCTTCATAGTGGCTGAGGAAGTACACTTTGGCACCCGCAGCGAGAAAGCCCTTGACTGCCGCGAAGCCGATGCCGCGACTACCACCGGTAACAAGAACGACCTTACCTTTGAATTCGTTTTCAAACATGATTTTTGTCCTTTCTTAACGCAAATCTTTGACCTTTTCCGGAGCTTTCCCGTCACCCCGGACACACACCAGCAGTTATGCTTTTGTTAAGGAACGATAATATTTTAACATTAGATTCGATTTTCTTCCGGGCGTTTCCTCCTGTTTTGCCATCGTTAAAAACGACAAAAAATAAGATTTCACAACAGATTTCGTGGCAAAACTGGCAAAGCCTCAAAAGACGACCGCTGTCGCTTTTGAGGCTTTGTCCACATTGACGATATTTTCTGTTAATTCTCACTTTCGACCGGGTATCTGGTGAAAATATTCCCGCGGCATCTTCTCGGTCACGATACCGAGCAGATCCATCATATAGCAGAAGCACAGCTGGAGCTGATCGGGCGACTGCCGCTCCGTCTCCGCGAGAATGCCGTCCATGGCATCATTCGCGATCTCGGCATACAGCCCGTGCAGCGCCACGACCGGCGGCTCGGACGGGACATAAAACTGCTCGAACTTCATATAGGGGTTCGCCACGAGGTAGACATATGTGCCGCTGTTCATGCGGCTCTCGGCGATCTCAAGCGTCTCCCCCTTGTCCGGCTGATAGCGGTAGCGGTGAAACGGCCCGAGGTTGACGAGGGTGTCCGGCTTGAGGCGGTAATCCAGACCGTTGACCGTGAGTGTACCGTGGCCGCTGCGCACGAGCAGGAACGTCTCGTCGTGATTATTGACATAGAGCGTCGGCGCCTTGATCTTGCGCACGCACGCCTTGATATCGCTGGGCAGGACATTGTTGACAAAATAGTCATGCGCGCCGGCCAGAACGGACTTCTCGTCCTTGGAGCTGAAAAATGCCGTGCCGGATGAACGTTCGTTAGCCATGCTGCTTCCTCCCCTGTCCTCTCTGCTTGCGGAACTCGCCTGGTGACATCTTGTTGAGCGCATAGAACACGCGGCCCATCGTGCGGTCAGAGCCGAAGCCCGTCTCCATGGCGATGTCGACTGTCGGCAGCTCCGTCGTCGTGAGCAGCGCCTCGGCATAGCGGACACGGAACATCGACAGAATCTGCTTGTAGCTGGAGTTCAGGCGCGTCTTGAGCTGCACACGCAGGATATTCTCCGAGGTATAGAGATCGTGCGCGATCTTTTCCGCGTCGATCGGCTCGGACATATTTTCATACAGATAGCTGATGGCGGAAATGAGTGTCTCACTCAGGATCATGCCGCGGTAGACCCGCCCGTCCTTCCCGTCGCTGAGCATGTCGTTGAGGTACCCTTGCGGGGTCATGCCGGTCAGCGCCTTGAAGCGGCGGAAAAACGTGATGCTCATATGAAAGCCGGAGATGGACGACACGTAGTCAAACGGCAGGCTGTCATACAGGAAGTACGACATGGCCAGGATCAATCGCACGCGGTTGACATACTGGCTGAAATTCAGCCCCGTGGCAATCAGCAGCGCGTGGTTGAGTGCCGTCTCATCCGCGTCGGACGAGACCGCCTCGGCGACCGAGGCCGCCGTGAGCTCCGCCGTGCTGTGCGTGGCGATATAGAGGCTGGCGCGCCGGCCGAGCGGCATCTCCAGCAGCGAGTACTGCTCCTTGCGGCGTGCGGCGGCGCGGTTATACAGCAGCTCGATCTTGCGCAGGAAGGAGCTGCGGATCACAGCCGAGCCGCAGCTGTTTTTCGCGCTCAGGTGGCGAAACTGCTCAAACTGCCGCGCGATCTGGCGAACATCGTCCCCTTCCGGCCCGATGACCGGCAGACCGGTCACGATCGTGGAGTCAACAGGCTCCTTGTTGTAGAAGGAGATGGGGACATTGTACTGCTTGGCAAGGTCAACCAGATACTGGCCAGCGGAGGTGTCGCAGAGGTTGATGATGATGTGGTCCTTGCCGGCGGCGAACATAACGTCAGCCTGGTTGTTCTGGGTAGCCTGGTCGTCGTTGCCGTCCTGCATCTCGAGGTTGATGGTCAGGCCCTTCTCAGCGCCGATCTCCTTGGCGTACTTGTCCATGGCAACACGGACAGAGGAGCCGTAGGTGTCGGAATACTTCCAGACGAGAACGCCGATGTTCAGCTCGGTCTTGCCGTCGGCAGCAGCCTCGGTAGCGGTTTCCTGGACTGCGTCGGTCTTGTTGTCAGTCTCAGCGGGAGCCGGGGTGTCGGTGGTCTTGGCGGCACAGGCGGCCATGGCCAGAACCATCATCACTGCAAGCAGCAAAGCGATGATCTTTTTCATTGTGAAATTCCTCCTAAATTAGTGTCGAAACGGAAAGTCCCGTTCGTGATTGTATTTTACCATGTGGGAAATGAAAGGACTAGTAAAAAACGTTTCCAAAGTAGAGAAAAACATCTTTGAAACCGTAAAAAAGGAAGTGCTATTTTTGTGCACATTGCCATATATCATTCTTTTTTTCAGATTGATACAATATAAATTAGAAGAAAACAGGGGAAAATTCGACTTGTCCCCGCATACGAATTTACTACTTTCCCGGAAGGAGCCGCCGATATGCTGGATCTGAAAAACGCCGGTCTGACGGAGCTGCTGCACGATTTTTACACGCTGACGGGGCTGAAGCTCTGCATCTTTGATACAGACTTTGAGGAATGCGCGTCCACCCCCATCAAGCTCTATCCCTTCTGCGCAAGAATGCGGGAAAATCCGGAATTTGAGCGCCGCTGCCACAGCTGCGACGCCGCCCATATGCAGACCTGCCGCCGCACGAGAAAGCCCGTGCAGTACCGATGTCACGCAGGGCTGACAGAATATCTCGCGCCGCTGTATTATGAAGGCGTGATCGTCGCGTTCATCTGCATCGGACAGGCCACGAACGGCCGGGACGCGGAGTTCAACACCATCGCGGCCTACGCCGCGCAGTTTGGCATCGACGAAGAGGAGTGCCGTTCGCTTTACAATATGCAGCTGCACTATTCCCCGGACGAGATCAAGGCCGCCTGCAACATTCTCGACGCCTGCATCAGCCACATTTACCACCAGCGGATGCTTGAGGTGCGCAATCTCGACACGGCGCAGCAGATCGAAAAATACATCAACGACAACATCGCCTGGGATCTGTCCATCGAGCACCTGTGCGCGCATTTTTCCGTCTCGCGCGCCGAGCTCTATCAGATCTTCCACATGAGCTTCAATTCCTCCGTCGCCGACTATATCCGCAGCAAGCGTATCTCCATGGCCGAGCAGATGATCCGCTCCACCTCAATGCAGATCTCCGAGATCGCGTCCAACGTCGGCTTTTACGACTACAACTATTTCTCCAAGGTTTTCCACCGGAAATTCGGCTGTTCCCCGCGCGAATACCGAAAAAAACTGGAGAGCGGCAGCGAAGCGGCGGACAAAAAATAATTTTTTCGGATTTTGTACAAAAATCACTATTGCCTGTACGTTTTTTCTGTTATTCTAGGATAGAAGGAACAACGTACAGGCTTTCTGTCTGTATGTACGTCTGGACTGAAAGGAGCATCCAAATGAACGAACGCGCATATTACGGACACGAATCGCAGCTGTTCGGCGTGGAGGAATACCGGCTGACCGGCGGCAAGGGCGACGGAATGCGCCTTTTGCAGGTACGAAACGGCAAAGGGCTGGACTTCACCGTCTCCGCCGACCGCTGCGCAGATATTTCCCGCCTGCATTTCCGCGGCGAAAACTGCGGCTTCTTCTCGGCAAACGGCTACGTCGCCCCCGCTTACTATGATGATAAGGAAGCGGGCTGGCTCAAGAATTTCACGGCGGGCTTTCTGACCACCTGCGGTCTGCTGGCCGTCGGCTCACCCTGCACGGACGAGGGTGTGCGCCTGCCGCTGCACGGTGCAGTCGACAACATTCCCGCCGAGCGTCTGCTCTGGGACATGGACGATGAAAGGATCTGGGTCAAGGCCGTCATGCGCCACGCGCAGATCTTCGCCGAAAAGCTCATTCTGACGCGCACGATCACCTGTTCGAAGAAAACGAATGAGATCACCATCACCGACGAAATCGAAAACATCGGCGGCGAGGCCTCCCCGGTCATGATCCTGTACCACATGAACATGGGCTACCCCATGCTGTCTGAGGCGGCAGAGTTCTATATCCCCGCCGCCGAGATCACGCCCCGCAACGCGCACGCCGCGGAGGATCTGGACACGTGGAATAAAGTCCTCACCCCGACGCCCGGCTTTGAGGAGCAGTGCTATTATCACGCTTTCAACGGCAAACCCGGCCTTGCCGCCATCTTCAACCATGACCGCGGCTACGGTCTTGCCATTTCGTTCGACTCGTCCAGCCTCAGCTGCTTTACGCAGTGGAAGATGATGGGCGTCAAGGACTACGTCATGGGCCTTGAACCCGGCAACTGCTACCCCGACGGCCGCGACGTAATGCGCGAAAAGGGCCTTTTGCAGATGCTTGCCCCCGGCGAGAAGA
>OLRV01002800.1_pt1 | contig 12860 bp, 10 predicted proteins | sample 1672421 | NCBI WGS metagenome assembly OLRV01 (sample SAMEA3136684, study PRJEB25190) | human gut metagenome | biome: human gut; feature: human-associated habitat; material: faeces | place: Austria | collected 2013
AACCTTGCAGTGCTGTACAAGCCCACCCACCTGCTGTGCCACAGCGACCGCACCGGCGACGCCAATCTGGTGGATGCCTTTACCCAGTACCTGACCCAGAAGGGCGAGTATGACCCCCACGCCGAAAAACGGTTTGCCCCGGCACTGTGCAACCGTCTGGACCGCGGCACGGAAGGATTGGTGCTGGCCGCCAAGAGTTACACAGCCCTGCGCGATCTGAACACCATCATCCGCGACGACTTAATGAAGAAGGAATACCTGACCATTACGGTGGGGGCCCCGCCCCAGGGCCGGTTTGTGGCCTGGCTGCAGCACAGCGAAAAAAACAACAAGGTGCGCATCCATGCGCGGGAGAGCGAGGGCTGCAAGCAGATCATCACCGAAGTGACGGTCATCCGCCAGGCAGGGCCGTTTGCGCTGTGCCGCATCGGACTGATTACCGGGCGTACCCACCAGATACGCGCCCACCTGGCTTACCTGGGCCAACCAGTACTGGGCGATATCAAGTACGGCAACCGCAAGATGAACGAGCGCAGTGGGCTAAAGACCCAGGCGTTGTGTGCCCAGCGGCTGACGTTTGGCCGCATCCCCGAGGAAAATACACTGCACTACCTTTCCGGCAAGGTCATTAAGCTGAATGATCCGGAAATCATTAAGACGTTCGAGCGTTTGACGGCAGAAAAATAAAAAGCCGTGGCATTCCAAAAGCGGAATGCCACGGCAATTTTTTATGCCAAAATGAAATGATAGACCAAGGATACCGCAACAATCAGTGCGCAGGCGATGGCCGTGATGGGCGGGGCCAGGCGGATGATACGCTCGGCCATGACGTCATCTTCGCTGGACTCGTCGTCATCGGCGTAACGGCCTCGCTTCTTCACCGGGTTTGAGGAATTTGACTTCCAGTTTATCGTCCGTTGCCAGGGCGATCCATTCGATATGGTGTTCTTCGAGCATCGGGTGGATGACGGAGCCAACGGTGACTTCAATTTTATCGCCTACGCGTTTGATATCAGGGATGTGTTTTTCTTTCGCTGCATCGACGGAGCCGACGGCGATCGGTTCAGCGCCTTCTACGCTGCCGCTGAGCAGAGCCAGTACATTTTTGCCTTCGAGCTGATAGAATTTAACGTCTTTCATAGTAACTCCTCCTCTAAAAAATTCAAGTTCCATATATAAGGATATATATCATATATTCATCTGTCATTCATAGGTGGTAATGAAGTATTTTGTACTTTTAATTGATATTTGTTCTTTGTTATACCTATATCATACCTTATTTAACTATTTTTGTCAACAAATAATCAACAAAGAATAATTATTTCTTTATAAAAAAGACTGTGCATGAAAACACTTGCTCTCATGCACAGTCTCTTATTATCACAATACTACAAACTATAAACTATCTTACTTCCCCTGGAAGTGTTTTGCGCGTTTGTTAACGAAAGCGTCCATACCTTCCTTCTGGTCTGCCGTGGAGAAGCAGAGGGCAAAGACTTCATCTTCGTAGGAGATGCCGGTGACTACGTCGCAGTTGATGCCGCGGTTGATAGCCGTCTTAGCGAGCTGTACAGCGATAGGCGCATTGGCCATGATTTCTTTAGCTACCTTTTTGCATTCATCCATCAGTTCAGCCTGCGGAACGACTTTGTTGACGAGGCCGATGCGATAAGCTTCCTTGGCATCGATCATGTTGGCGCGGAAAATCATTTCTTTGCCGTAACCGCGGCCTACGAGACGAGGCAGGCGCTGGGTACCGCCGAAGCCCGGCGTAATGCCGAGGCCGACTTCAGGCTGACCAAATTTTGCGTTTTCTGCAGCATAGCGGAAATCGCAGGCGCAGGCAAGTTCGCAGCCACCGCCGAGAGCGTAGCCGTTGACAGCGGCGATGACCGGCTGGGGCAGATTTTCAATGCGCGTAAATGTATCTTCAGAAATTTTACCGAATTTACGGCCTTCGACAGGGTTCTTCGTAGACATTTCAACGATATCCGCACCGGCTACGAAGGATTTCTGACCATCGCCGGTAACGATGACAACTTTGACGGATTCATCATTTTCAATTTTACCGATGCAGTCGTTCATTTCCTGAACGGTTTCCGTATTCAAAGCGTTAAGTGCTTTCGGGCGGCTGATTGTTAAAATACCGATACCATCTTCATTGACGAATTTAATATTTTTATATGCCATAATGAAAACCTCCTAACATTGTTGGCCCTGTCTTGAACCAACCTTTGGCTACAGTATAGCTGTGACCGTCTTGGACCAAAAGAGGAAGAAGCTTGCCTTTTTTGGACCCTATGATAAAATATACATGCTTTTTACAAATACGATTTGCATATATATCTTTATATATAGAAAGGAGACTGAATGTGATTTCAGGTGGATATGCAGCGACGCTGAAACGTCTCATTACTTTTACACAGGCAAAATTCATCTCCCTGGCCGAAGTCGTCGGCTATGACGTCTCATATGTCAATAAATGGAGCAATGGCACGAAGCTGCCGTCGTCGCGCTACGTCGAACGGATCAACGAAGAAATGGGAAGATATTTCGCCGAATTGATTGCCAAAGAGAAAAAAGAAGCTGCCTTCTTCAAGGCTTTTCCCATTGCAGAAGATACGGATGACCTTGGTTTTGAAATCGGTCAGTACCTCTGCGCCGCCTACAGGACGACGCTGCACCAGAACAGGGCGCCGAAATTCAAAGAGGAAAATTCATCCATCCAAATCATCACAGGCCATCATGATACGGCTGCCTTTCTCTCCGATTTACTGCAAAAAAGCCTGCAAAACCTGGAAGAAGACGGTGAACTGCTCGTCCTGGGCGAATTCACGACCTTGGACAAAGCCGGTTTCTGGAAATATTTCAAAGGCCTCCATTTAAAGCATAAATTAACCATCCGCGTCGGCCTGGACCTTGGAGAAATCGAAGCGCAGCCGGAAATCCTGATTGCTATGTACCGCACGCTGGACCAATTTCTGGACCTGGATTTTACCTTCTACGATATAAACGATACACCTCAGGCCAACCTCATCATCCTCAAAGGCTCTTTTGCCGTCCAATATGCTCTGGATACACAGCCGCGCTTCCAGATGTGCACATATATCTTCGATAAAGAACTGACCTGGGATATTTACGAAAAATTCAGTCTCACAGGCAGTGAAACAAAAGCCCTCATGTCGACAGTCAGCTCCCTCGGCCTCGATGAACTTGGCTACCGCACGGCCTTCTATGCGACGACGAAGTTCTTCTTTTACCTGACGAACGGCTTTGAATTTCTCCTGCCCCATGAAGTCTTCGACAGCATCAGCGACGCCGTTTCACCGGAACAGGCCATTGCCGTCCAGCGCCTCTGCGTCACCTGGGAAGAAGTCCTCAACGCTTCAGAAATCGACTTCATCATCCCCATGGTTTCCCTGCTGCGCTATATCGATACAGGCTATATCTACCTGACAGATATCGAATACAATCTTACAGCAGACGAACGGCGGGCACAAATCCAAAGTGTCCTTGAAGGCGTCGAAAAGAATCCGAAACTGACGATGGCTACCTTGCTGCCGACGACCAGTGACGGCCTGTATATCGGTCAGAACTTATCTTTTTACTCCAATTATAAGACGGGCTTTTTAAAGAAAAACAAAAAGAACCTCCACAACAATGCCGATTCCTTTTACGTCATCAGCAGTACCCGTCTCCATTCCATCATCCTCGCGGCCTTCCAGAAAATGAAAAAGCAGCCGACGTATCGACAGTACACAGCAGATGCTTTAAAGAAAAAATACGAAACATATAAACCTTTGATCGACCGGACACTTTCACTGAAGAAATAAAGCAAAAAACGGAGCCGCCGCATAAAAGCGACGAGCTCCGTTCTTTTTACTGCAAACTGCAGACTATAAACTATTTTTCTTCATTTCCTTCAGGCCCATGGGCTTATCTTCGAAGAGGAAGGCCGGCATGAGCTTGACATCATCGATGATCGGCTTGAAGCCCATCTGGTCGAGGACGTCTTTCTGAAGATCGATGCCCGGTGCGATTTCTGTCAGATGGACACCGTCTTCCTTCATTTCAAAGACAGCGCGTTCTGTAATATAGAGGACATGCTGTTTATGTTTGCGGGCATAGTTGCCGCTGAAGGTGATGTGGCCGACTTCGGGCACGAATTTGCGGATTTTCCCTTCCTGCAGGATGTGAAGTTTTCCGTCTTTGATTTCTTCACGCAGTTTGCCTGTCGTAAAGGTCCCGCAGAAGACGACGTTCTTCGTATTCTGCGTGATATTCACGAAACCGCCGCAGCCGGCAATGCGCGTGCCGAATTTGGAAACGTTGATGTTGCCGTCTTTATCGCATTCAGCCAGACCTAAGCAGGTCAGATCAAGGCCGCCGCCGTCGTAGAAGTCGAACTGTGTCGCCTGATCCATATAGGCTTCGGCATTGACAGAGGCACCGAAGCGGACGCCGCCGAGCGGTACGCCGCCAATGGCTCCGCCTTCAACGGTCATGGTCAGGCTGTCGCCGATACCTTCTTCGTTGGCAACGGAAGAAACGAGTTCCGGAATGCCGATGCCCAGATTGATGACGGCTTCACTGCTCATATCGAGGAGCAGGAGTGCAGCCCGGCGGGCAATGACTTTCTTGGCATTGAGCGGCGCCGGATCGAGTTCTTTGACGGGAATCGTCGTTTCGCCCGTCAGGGACGGGTCGTATTCGCAGTCGAAGGACTGCTGGCGTTTGCTTTCATCGTCGACCTGGACGACGTAGTCGACATAGATGCCAGGTACTTTGACCAGTTTCGGGTCGAGCGTGCCGCCTTTAACGATTTTTTCGACCTGGACGACGACGATGCCGCCGCTGTTGTGGACAGCCTGTGCTAACGGCGTCGCGTCAAAAGGAGAAACTTCCTTGGTCATCACGACGTTGCCCCATTCATCGGCATAAGTGCCGCGGATGAAGCCGATATTCATATCCATGCGCGGATAGAAGAGCTGTTCGTGACCTTCGATGTTGATGACTTTGACAAAATCTTCTTTCGTCACGTCGTTGAGGCGGCCGCCGCTGATGCGGGGGTCTGCAAAAGTATCGAGGCCGACGTGGGTAATCGTACCTAAACGATGGGCTGCGACGTCGCGGAAGTACTGAGCCAGTGTACCCTGCGGCAGGTTATAAGCCTGGATTTTATTTTCATTGACCAGTTTCTGCAGGGCTGTAACGGCATTCCAGTGGCCGAGGATAGCTTTTTTCAGCATTCCTTCATGAGCGAAATGGTCGCCGCCGCGGCCGTCCGTGTTCCCTTGCGAAGCGGCGTAGATAAGCGTCAAATCACGAGGAGAACCCGTGTTAAGGAAGCGTTCTTCCAGTGCACTGGTCAAGGCTTCAGGCTGACCGGAACCGACAAAGCCGTTGGTCGTGACGATATCACCGTCTTTGACGAGCTTTGCCGCTTCCTGGGCCGTAATGATTTTTACTTGTTTCATGACTGCCATCTCCAATTTCTTCATACTTATTAATTATGCGTTTTTTATGATTTAATTATAGCACAGCCGCACAAAGAAAGGTTGGAATAATCCATGAAAGGAATGGACTAATCAGGCAGGAAAAAATTCCAAGAAGTCAATTACTGGGCTTCCAGGGCATTCCAGGCTTCATCAGCCCGTTCGACGAACATCTGGCGGACAGCGGCATTTTCACCGAGACCATGGATGTACGGCGTGACTTTGAAGCCTTCTTTTTCCAGGATGCTCTTATGGGAATCCGCATCGGCACCGGCCATATCATTGTTGGCATGGTCGCCGGCAACCATCATCATCGGCATGAGGATGACGTTCTTGATGCCCTTGGCTTTCAGCTGGGGAATGACCGTATCGAGATGAGGCCAGCCTTCGACGGAGTAGATGTAAACGTTGCCGAGATTAGCGGCATCGAGGCGGTTCTGGACGACAGAGTAGTAGGCATTGGCCGGATGGGGCGTGCCGTGAGCCATGACCAGGATAGCATCTTTCTTGCCGATTTTCGGGAACTGCGTCGAAAAGGCCTTAACGAATTCAGCAATATCATCTCGTTGGTCTTCTTGCCCCATCCAATACATCAATGGCGTACCGAGGGTCATTTTTTTGAAATCTTTTTTATAGAGGTCGAAAATAGCCGAGTCGTAGGCGTATTCCATACCGGGGATGACATCGAGGGACGTAATAGCCACGCGGGTATATCCTTCTTTTTTCAGCTGGGCCATAGCCTGTTCCGGCGTCGGCACCGTCAGGCCTTCCTTGGCCTTAATGCGGTCGACGATGATGTGCGACGTAAAAGCGAGGACGACTTTCTGATCCGGATGAGCGGCTTTGATATCGGCAACGGTCTGGTCAATTGTCTTCTGGCGGCTGTCTTTATAAGTCGTACCGAAGCTCAGGACCAGGATGGCGTCTTTATTGGCTTCATTCTGCATCTGCGGGTTATTGTACGTGCGGACGCCGATTTCAGCAGCCTGTTTGAGGGCCGGCGTGGCATCCTTGACTTCCGGGTTCAGCGTATAGGACGCAAAGGACGTAGCACCAAAAGCACCGAAAGAAGTCAGCGCCAAAGACAGGACCAAAGCAGTTTTCAATTTTTTTCTCAGCATAGAAATCGCTCCTTCTAAAAAAATAAGACCGCGCAGAAGTTTTTCACCATTTTGCGGGTCTTAGAGTTTTTAGTTTTTAGTTTGTAGTTCACTGCACAAACTGCCAGTCACTAGCCGCTAGTCACTAAAATAATCGCCATCCCTATCGCTCGCAGGTCAACCGGTGATTCTGAATCAGGCAGTTCTTCTGGCTCGGATTCACAGCCCTGGCTGCGCCTTCCCATACGTAAACGTACAGTGACATCATTGCAGCCTGGCTCCTCCTTACAGCGGCGGGACCGCGCCGGTTTTGCACCGGACTTCTCTATTGAGCATACGCACCTGATCTGCGCTATGTACTTATAAGAAATATATCATTTTTGACAAAGAACTGTCAAATTAAAGGTCTTCCTTGATGGCCTTTAAATCTTTAATATCGACTTCTTTCAGCATCTGGCGGAACTGAGCCAGCTGTTTTTCCACTTCCGGTGCCAGTTTCGGGAATTTGGGGTTGATTTTCTTCAGGACTTTGAGGACAATCTGGGCAACGACATAGCGCGTGTACCATTTGTCGTCCGCCGGGACAATGTACCACGGCGCGTACTTCGTCGACGTCGCCGTCAGGACTTCGCTGTAGACTTTCTGATAGCGGTTCCAGTACTGCCGTTCTTCGATGTCAGACATGTCGAATTTCCAGTTCTTCTGCTTCGTGACGATGCGGTCGATGAGTCGTTTCTTCTGTTCATTCTTCGATAAGTGCAGGAAAATTTTGACCATGGGGAAGCCGTTTTCATAGAGGTAGCGTTCCCAATCACAAATCTGGCGGTATCGCGTTTCCCAGATATCCTTGCGGATCAGTTTTTCCGGCATGCCGTCGCTCTTAATCAGGTTATGGATGCGGGCGACGACGACTTCTTCGTAATGGGAACGGTTGAAGATGCCGATTTCACCGCGTCCCGGCAGGGCCTTATTGATGCGCCACATGTAATCGTGGTCCAGTTCTTCGGCACTCGGCTTCTTGAAGCTCTGTACTTTCACGCCCGCCGGGTTGAGCTGGGCGAAGACGTGCTTGACTGTACCGTCTTTACCAGCCGCATCCATGGCTTGGAGGACGACGATGACGCCGTAGTGATTATCGGCGAAGAGCTTTTCCTGCAAATCCTGCATTTCTGCAATCGTCGCCGGCAGCAGTTCACCTTTCACCTTTTGCTTATCCATGTCCACATCGCAGGCCGTCGCCCACTGGGACAAATCGATTTTTTCCCCTTCTTTAGCAAAATAACGCGAAATATCCATGAAAAAAACTCCTTTCTTTTCAAATAGCTTACCGCTTCCACTGACTATGCCCGCCGTTCTTGTAATCGATGTTGATGGGGCCCAAATGGACCTTGCCGTTGACAATCGTAAAGGCATCTGTCGAAACGTCGCCAAAGAACATGGAAATGACGACATCCCGGAAAGTCAAGGTCTTTCCGTCCTGGGCAAAGGATCCGGAAATGCCCCGGAAAGGCAGGCTGTGGTAGCGTCCCGGACCGGAATGGAAGTCGCCGTAAATATGCTTCGTTCCGGCCGTCTTATTTTCGTCCATATGGAGCTTCAAGTCGACATTGCACTTCATGAACAGATCATGGGCCGCGATGCCGCCTTTCAGATCTTTGCCGATCATGTCTGCCGTATAGGCCCGTTCATCGAGATTGACACTGCCCCGGCCTTCCATGGAACCGCCGAAGACTTTCGCTGTCACGTCCTGGACGTCGAGGATTCCCTTCTCATAATGGACCTGGCCGACGACATCTGTAAAGACGAGGGCCGTAATGTCGAGCTTATCCATTTTCAGCGTACCATCGATGACCGGTGCGGCCAGAGGGCCGCGGATATCTGCCGATACTGTTGCCGGATCGTCGACATCGAGGCCGGCGCCGAGAGAACGGGGATTACAGTCACTGAGGAGAAGCGAGAGATTATACTGAGGCACATCAGGCTTGAAATCAAGGCTGCCGCGGATGCGCAGGGCACCGGCTTCGACAGTGCCCGTAAAATGACCGGCCCGCAAATCGATATCCGTTTTTCCCTTCGTATGGACATGTGATGTAAACTCGACGTCACCAATTTTAAAATGGCGCTGCGGCGATTCTGCTTCGATGACGGCGTGGTGCAGGGTGACACGGCAGTTAAACGGCCTGTTGCTCTTCGGCCCGGTAATGGAAATCAGATCGTCCGGACGGCTGCCGCTGCCGTCTTTGGCCTTTTTCATGTGCTGCAGTTCCATCTTGTCGTTGAAGATCAAGTGGATATAAGGCTCTTCGAGGGTCACATCTTCAAGGCTCTGCGTACCGATATGCCGCGTCAGGATATCGCTCAGTTTGACGCGGAAGCTCCCTTCCGGGATCTGAGCCAGTGTCTCTCCTTCTTCATCCTGCCAGAGCAGATTCTCAAAGGACACGCTCCCGCCGGGCGTCGCCGTCAGCCGTTCCACCGTAACCGTACCGGGAAAGAGCTGACGTTCGGCGACGACGATATTGAAGATATCTGCGGCCTTATAACTCAGGAAAAGGCAGAAACCGTAGAGGGCCGCGGCGATGAGCAGGACGATGACGGCCAGGCTCTTTAACTTTTTCCGCCGCTGCGGTGTCAGTTTATTCCACATGTTCCCCTGTCTTCTTGGCGCTCATTTCGCCGATTTTCCAATCGCTGCCGTCTTTGACCATCGTCACCTGGCCGTTGAAGGTCTGTACTTTGACTTTCGTACTGCCGGGAATCTTGTCGCGGGCTTTCAAGCTGAAGGAAAAGGTCGTCTTATCGGCACCGGCTGCAATCTGCCGAAGGTTGGAAACCTGGCTGGAAATGGTATTGTCATAGCCCGGCGCGTAACCATCATAGCCGCCGACCGAATTCTGGAAAGCCGGCGTCAGCAGGCCGTAGGCGGTCTGGAGCTGATGGTCCGAAATGGCCTTGTGATAGGCTAAAAAGGCTTTCTTCGCCCCTTCGGCCTTGCTGTCGACGACGCGGACGCTGATGTATTCGACAGTCTTGCTGTTCTTGCTGACAGCAAAGCGCAGCAGCGCGTCCTGGCCGTCATCGGTCTTAAAGGCGTATTCATAATGCGTCTGTGCGCCGTATTCCGAAGCCTGGTAATCGTCACCGTAAGCATTGATTACATCATCAAGGCTGCTGCCCTGATGAAGGCCGCGCTTCGTCTGCGCCGCTTCCGAAGAAGAAACAAGGGTGACGACCTTATCGTCTTTGACGACGACTTCCATATCCGTAAACTTATGGTGAAGAGAACCGTCTTTCCCATTGGACGTCCCCAGCTCCCGACCAAGGCCTTCCTTGGCTTCAGCCCAGCTTTCACCGAGGTAAACGCCGTTTAAAGAAAGTTCAGAATCGGCCGTCTTCTGCGCCGCTGCGGCACTGCCCGTCCCCTGGGGCAGTGCTTTTTTCTGGCTCTGAGAATGGCCGTACCAGAAACCGCCGGCAATGGCCAGGATGACCACGACAGCTGCAGCAATGACGGCTTTCTTATGAGCTTCGAATTGCTGCAGCAGGGACGGCCTCTGCGAAGGTTCAGCCGGAAGTATCTCCTGCACAGAGGCGGCAGGCGCTGCAGACTGCATCGTCTGCGAAACAGCTGCCGCATCCTGCGCTTTATTGAGCGGTGTACCACAGGCGGGACAGAATTTCGCGTCTTTTTCTACGAAATGACCGCAGTGCGGGCAGCGGTGCAGGGCGGTGCCGCAGTGACTGCAGAAGGCATCACTGGCTGCCACAGGCTGACCGCACTGGGGGCAGCGAAGGTCCCCTGCAGGCGCCGCGTCGGGCTGCGAAAAGTTGTTTACTTGATTTACATTTTGCGTTGATATGCCGTAATTGCTATTTTGAAAATCCGCATGGTTGTCGCCGTCATAGTCAAAGTCAAACGATGTAAACATGTTTTCACCGCTGAGGGTACCGATGTTGGCCAGCGACGAGATACCGAAGATAAAGAAGAGGGCCGTCAGGGGTACCGTATTCAGCAGGCGGAAAGCCTGGTAGAAGGACGTCCCCTTGGCTTCTTCGCGGCGGTAGATATAGTGTTGGCAGAACGTCGGCAGGAGCCAGAGGAAGAGGATCAGGACAGCATAGCCGACAAGCGTCCCATAGCCGCCTCCAGCCATGCCGAAGAAGATACGCGATATGCTGCTGATGATGTAGCCTACTACCATGAGCGTACCCAAAAGGCAGACTGCCCAGGAACCGAGGACATAGTAGATATAGCGGCGATAGCGGCTGATATAGTGCCAGCGTTTGCGGTTGACATAAATCGTAGCGATGATGCCGATGATGAAGAGCACAGCCGCGACAGTGCTGTTAAAGATAAAGGTAATAAGACCTAAAAGCAGGCTGACGACGAAATACCCCAGCCACATCTTCAGCAAATAAACGAGGGCCCGCGTCTTGTAGAGAAGATAGATGATAATGACGAAAAGCGCCAGCGTGACTAACGAATCGATTGTACTGAAGAAGTTGAGGACACTCACCGTCCGCCGCAGACCGGCAGGCATGCCGAAAATCCCTGCCATCCCCAAGGCCTTGAGGAGCAATTCCAAGAGAGTACCCAGAACCGTCGCCACGATGCCGACATACATCATGACGATGAAGGCCGTGTACTTCTTGTGCTCCGTCGGGAACCACTTGCCAAAGTAACCTAAAGAATCCATAAAAACACCTCCGTTGATATAAAAATTCGCAAATATCATGATTTTATGTTACACCCATTTATAGAAAAGGAAAAGGACGGCTAAAATATTTTCCCTTGATTTTTCCCCAAAAATTCCAATAGTATAAAAATATGAAGTATATCACCTTCTTCAGCCGCCAGCTCGTCCTGCGCCTGCTATTTCTGTACATCGCCGTGACCTTGTTTATAGGGAGTATAATCTATTTTGTAAATAAATGAATGAAAAAGGGGCTGTCGCATGAAGCGACGAGCCCCTTTTTGTGGTTCGTTTGGCGTGGTTCGTTTGCCGAAAATTCGCGTAAATACAATTTAGGATTTTCACAGGATTCACGCGGATCGCCGACTATGGCGGCCCCTAAGATTGTACCGGGCAATGCGTTAGCGAGCACGCTGCAAAACGGCAAACGGCGCCGCAGGCGCCATCAGTACCATTCGTTGATCCAGTTTTTTTCTGTTGGGAAGAGTGTCTGCAGTGTTTCCAAGGCTTTGTCGCTGCCCTGGATTTTTTCGTTGAAGACCAGCTCGTCGACGTCCATGGCGCCGAAGGCCAGGAGAGCCAGGGTACCGATGGGCATGGAAACTTGTGCGTCTGCATCGGCTGCCGACGTGACAGCGCCTTTACCATCGTTTACACTTAAGGTAAACGTGCCTGTATTCCAGTCGGCCAGCGGGTCTTCGGTACGGAAGGTGACGCTGCCGTCGGCCTTGTAGGGCAGTTCTTCCAGTGCGCCTTTGACATCGACGATGCGGCCCGTCATAAAGGGCATCGTTTCATGGCCCTGCTTGCCGTCCGGATAAAAGCGGTACGACTGATCATGAATGCCTTCATTCCACTGGAAAGCTTCCCCTTGGGAACGATGGTTGTACATGTAGCCCAAAAGACCGCGCTTCCCTTTACGGCAGGTGTAAACGAATTCACCGCTGATGATGGTCGGTTCACCGAGATTATAGAAGGCATAGCCGATAGGTTGGTCACCGTCAAAGCAGACGGCGATGTTCCCTTCCGCCAGCTGGGCTTCGATATGGCTGCGCCAGCTCGCTTCGTCGCGCAGGGCATAACCGGAAAGATGCTTCGTGTAGCCATCGTAAACAGCCGCCAGGTACGGCCACTGGTCAGGGCTGTTGACGAAGGCATAGCGGACCGTCCGGTCTGTCAGGGGCCGCAGCGCTTCGAGGGGCATCGTTTCCTTCCACTGGTGACAGTAGAGTTCATAGCCGTAAGGCTGGTAGAAGCCGGCCTTGCTGGGCATCAGGATGTTCAGGTAGTGGCCGCGCCGCTTCATTTCCCTGAGGGCTGCCGTCAGCAGTTTGCCGCCGACGCCGCCGCGCCGGGCTGCAGGATGCGTGGCCAGGCCGACGATATACGACGTAGGCAGGGCTCTGCCGCGCAAAGAGATCGTATAAGGATTGAGATGCGTCACGCAGGCCATCTGGCCTTTCTGGAAGCCCATGAGGACATTTTCAGGCTTGTAAAAATGCTGGAAGTACCACTGGAAAAACGGGTCTTCCCGATGTTCAAAGCAATAATCCCAAAGGGATTCGACGAGT
>OLRV01002805.1_pt1 | contig 12847 bp, 13 predicted proteins | sample 1672421 | NCBI WGS metagenome assembly OLRV01 (sample SAMEA3136684, study PRJEB25190) | human gut metagenome | biome: human gut; feature: human-associated habitat; material: faeces | place: Austria | collected 2013
TAAAGTGTTTAATCACAATAAGTACCACCCCTTTCATAAAATCCAAAACCCCCAATAGGGAGGAAAGAAAATATGTCCGGTCGGTAACACTCAACTATCAAATTGTTTCCACAAATTAATTTTACCAAATATGTGGCCTATTACAATGGATAAAAAATATGGTAATATTAACATATATGAAATATATTTTCATATATTAAAAAAGGAAACATTTGATTTTGAGATGTTGAATGTTACCGTTTCTTTGTGTTAATGTTTACTTGGATAATTATTACAACAAGTAAACATTTTTTAATAATACAAAAGCACATATGTTTTAATACATGTGTGCTATTTTTATCTATCCTTTAGTTTCATTATCTTGTAGCTTTCTTGTTTCAATTAAGTCTGCTATTCCGCCTGCACTCATCGTAGACATAATACATACAACAATAGATATAACCATAGTTGTACTTACGTGTGGTTCTATTACAAGCAATGCTGCAATTGGAACAAAATATAATAAGTGTTTTACTATTCCTTTCCAAAAACTTCCTAGTTCTTCTCTATCTTTAACAAGTATTCCTGCATAAAAAATAATCATTAGTATTTTTACTATTTCTGATGGTTGGAATGTAATTATTCCTAAGTCAATCCATCTTTTTGCACCATGGCTATCACTACCAAAAGCAAATACTGCTATCAGTAATAATATTGATATCCACCATGCATGTTTATAAAATCTTTGGTATATTCTATAATCAATTCTTGATATAAAATACATTAAGAATAATCCAATAACTGCAAAAATTAATTGTCTTATAAAGTAGTAATAGCTATTGTTATTATTCTTTGCTGCTGCAGTTGGCGCACTTGCAGACAAAACCATTATTAATCCTAATGCCAGCAACAATAGTACTGTTATTAGTAAAGTAAAATCTACTGAGTTATTTAAAAAGCTAGAAAATCCTTCCATTTTATTCTTTTTCTTTGCCATTTTTTTCTCCTTTACTTTTATACTATTTGTAGCCCTATCACACTTGCTACTAAAGTAATAACACTAAATAACATTACTACTTGATTTTCTTTCCATCCTGATAATTCTAAATGATGATGGATTGGTGCCATCTTAAATACTCTTTTTCCTGTCTTTTTGAAATATGCTACTTGTATAATTACAGAAAGTGTTTCTATTACTGGAATAATTGCTATCACTAATAATATTAGTGGCATTTTTAAATATAACGCAATTCCTGAAATTACTCCTCCTAAAAATAGAGAACCTGTATCTCCCATAAATACTTTGGCCGGATGAATGTTGAACATTAAAAAGCCTAAAACAGCTCCTATTACTACTGCACCAAAAACAACTATTTCTTTTATTTCAAACATAGTTGCTATAATTGTTAGACAAGTTATAATAATTGTACAAACACTAGATGATAGTCCATCTATTCCATCTGTCAAATTTACTGCATTTGTAGTTCCAAGTATTACCACTATTGCAAATGGTATATAAAAATATATTGGTAAATTTACATATTGTTTTAATATTGGAACATACATTTCTGTTCCTAAATTTAATCCATTAATTAAATATAGTACATATATTACTGATATAATTAATAGTCCTAACATTTTTAAGCTTGGGCTTAATCCTTTGGTATTTTTTAAAACTAATTTTTTAAAGTCATCTATAAATCCTATTATTCCAAATCCTATTGTTAGCCCAAGAATTGGTAATAAGTTTTGGGCTAATTCTGGATTTCTCAACTTATAATATATATATGCTCCAACTGTTACAATAATTATTCCAAGCATTATTATGATTCCACCCATTGTTGGAGTTCCTTGTTTTTTTAGATGAGATTCTGGTCCATCACTTCTTTCTATTTGACCAACTTTTAATTTTCTTAATATTGGTACTATTATCAGTCCTAAAACTACTGTTATGGCAAATGATAATAATAATATGTTTATTTGAAATTCCAATTTTATCAACCTTTCTTATATTTTATCCTATGATTTCTTTTACAATTACTCTTTCATCAAATGGATATTTCTTTCCATTTATTTCTTGATATGGCTCATGTCCTTTTCCAGCTAATACAATAATATCAAGCTTATTTGCCATATTTATTGCTTCTTTTATTGCTTCTTTTCTATCAACAACTACTTTGTAATTTCCTTTTGTCTTTTTTATTCCTTCTTCTATTTCTTTTACAATCTCTTCTGGATCCTCTGTACGTGGATTGTCTGACGTGATAAATGTAAAGTCTGCAATTCTTCCAGAAATTTCTCCCATTATTGGTCTTTTTCCTTTGTCTCTATCTCCTCCACATCCAAATACAGAAATTACTCTTCCTCTTGTATAACTTTTTACTGCTGATAATATATTTTGCAAACTTTCTGGAGAGTGTGCATAATCTATCATTATTGGTATTTCTTTTTTATTTGGTACCATTTCTGATCTTCCTGGTACTTTTATTTCTGCCAATGCTTCTATTACTTTCTCTGATGGAACTCCAAGCTTTTTAGCAACGCATATTGCTGCAAGTGCATTATACACACTAAATCTTCCTGGTATATCAACTTTTACTCTTTCATTTCTATCAGAAACTTTTACTCTAAAGTCCACATATGAATTAGTTATTGTTATATCTTTTGCTAATACTTCACAATAATTGTCAATTCCATATGTCATTATTTTACTATTTGGAAATAACTTTGGAACTTTAGATACTTGTAAATCATCCACATTAATTATTCCATTATCACACATTTCAAATAATTTTAATTTTGATTCAAAATAATCTTTCATATCTGGATGTTCTTTTTCGCTAATATGATCTTCTGAAAAGTTTGTAAATAAAACTATATCAAAATTACATCCGTCTACTCTATGTAATTTTAAACTTTGTGATGAAACTTCCATTACAGCATATTCAACACCTTCATCTACCATTTGTGCAAATGTTTTTTGTAGTTCTATACTTTCTGGTGTTGTTCTACTACTTTCTGAAATCATTTTTCCATTAATATATGTAGCTATTGTTCCTATTAATCCAACTTTATGTCCTGCTTTTTCTAAAATTTCTTTTATCATAAATGTTGTTGTTGTTTTTCCCTTTGTTCCTGTTACTCCGATTAATTTGAATTTTCTTGATGGATTATCATAGAAATTGCAACTACAAATTGCTAATGCTTCTCTTGTGTCTTTAGCCATTATTAATGTAACATCTTCTGGCAAATTAATCGCTTTTAAGTCACATCCTTCTTGTACCATTATAACTTTTGCCCCTGCTTTTATAGCATCATTTATGTATTGATGTCCATCTACACTAAAACCTTTTATTGCTACAAACATATCTCCATCTTTTATATTTTTTGAATTACTATCTAAATGTTTTACATCTACATCTAGACTTCCTTTCGCTTTCAATCCTTCCAATCCTACTAATATTTTTTTTAATTCCATAATTGTCTCCTTTTGCCTATTTTATAGGCTTTATATAAAGAAAATGTCAATTGCCATTTTTCCCATTATCGCATACATTATATAACTATTTTTTTGATTTGTATAGTAAATTCCAAAAAAATCACTTAATAAATTTTATTAAGTGATTTCTTTTTTTATGATTATTTAATTGTCTCATTTAACATCCATATTCTTTTAGAATAATCTTCTATATAATTATCCATTAGTGTAGATGTTAAATAGTCATTACTTTTCTCTGCTTCTTGTTTTATAAGTTCTACATCTTTGTTTAAGATTTCTAAATCTTTGCTAATATTTTTTATTATTTCTAAACTTTTTATTTTCTCATTTTTTGCTTCAGTAATTTGTGTATGTTTTACAAAATCCTCCATACTTCCAAATGGTTGAGCTCCATGCATTATAATATTTTCTGCCACTTCATCTAATTGTTTCCTTACTTCTTCATAATATTCTTCTAATTTTTCATGTGTTAAGAAAAATCCTTTTCCTGTTACATTCCAATGATAATTTTGCAATTTTACTGCAAAAATTTCCAAGTCACATAATAATTGATTTAAATTTTTAATTTTTTCTTCCATCTTGTTTCCTCTCTTTCAAATACATTATGTACAAATTAAATTATTTTATCCAAGATTTTTTATATTATGCCCGAAAATGTTGAACTTTTACATTTTTTGTGGTATAATCTGATAGATTTTTGTTAATTTTACTCTTAAATAAAAATTTTTTTAGGAGGCTTTTAAATGATTTGGTACACAATCCTTTACTTAATCATCGTTTTTACCTATGCTATTCCCACAGTAATATGTTATTTTATAACTCGGAGAACATTTAAAGCATTCAATCTAATTTATCCTTATTTAGAGGATGAATCCCTTCGAAACGAAGAGTTTGCTTGTTTTAAAGACCAAGATAAACTTGACTATGTCTATGTCAAGAATTTGGTTATTTTAAGATTAGACTCTTCAGTTGCTGATGTTGCCAACTTCTTAAAAAAAAAGATTTCTGATAATCTCAAGTTATTAGAACTCGTTCCAATTTGGGACTATAGCATCAGAGAAAATTACGATGAGCTTTTGGACATGCGTGACGAACTCGAACCATTTATTGAAAACAAACAGAGTTTCTTTGGTATAGTACTTTAAAACTCAAATAAGGTATAATCTAACCGATTATACCTTGTTTTTTATTTTAAAACTGTTCCTTCTTTTATTTCATTTCCTCTTAAAAAGTCTTGAATACACATTTTTTTGGCATTCTCACCTTGAATCTCCAAAACCTGAATTATTCCATCTTTTGCTTTAATAAAAAGCCCTTCTTTACTATCAGATTTTATCACAGTACCATTTTCAGCATTAGTATTTTCAAGAGGTAATGTATTTACTTTCCAAAACTTTATTTTTTTACCATTTAAATAAGAATATGTTCCCATTATTGGATTTAATCCTCTAACAAGATTTTTTATTTCTTGAGCACTTTGGGAATTCCAATTTATTTTAGACATTTCTTTGTTTAACATTGGTGCCATAGAAAAATCTTCACCTTGTGGAATTCTTGTAGCTGTGCCATCTTCTATTTGCTTTAATGTTTTTACTAATAATTTTGCTCCAACTTCAGATAATTTATCCCACAATTCTCCTGTAGTCTCGTCTTCTCCAATACTTACTTCTTCTTTTAGGATCATATCACCTGTGTCCATTCCAATATCCATATACATTGTTGTAACACCTGTCACCTTTTCTCCATTAATAACTGCCCATTGAATTGGTGCAGCTCCTCTATATTTAGGAAGTAGTGAACCATGTACATTAATACAGCCCAATTTTGGAATATCTAAAATTTCTTTTGGCAAAATTTTTCCATATGCAACTACACAAATTACATCTGGTTGTAATTTTTTTATTTCTTCTATAAACTCAATATTTTTTCTTACCTTTTCTGGTTGATATATTTTTAAATTTTTAGAAACTGCAAATTCTTTTACAGGAGAGGAAACCATCTTCATTCCTCTTCCCTTTGGTCTATCTGGATTTGTTACTACTGCTAAAATTTCGTGCCCAGAATTATAAATAGCTTCTAATGATTTTTCTGCAAAATCTGGTGTACCCATAAATACTATTTTCATTTTTGTTCTTCCTTTCCCATAATCATTTTTGTTATATTTGCAAAATCTTGTAAAGATAGTTCTTCTGCTCTAACATTTTCATTCAAATTTAAAGTTTTTAATATTTGAGTGCCCTCTTCTTTACTGACAAACACTTTTGTATTTGTTAATGCATTTAAAAGTGTTTTTCTTCTTTGCATAAATGCACTTTTTATAACCATAAACATAACTTTTGAATTTTCAATTTTTACAGCTGGTGCTTTTCTTAATTTCATTTTGATTACTTCTGAAGTTACTTCTGGTTCTGGAATGAATGAACTATTTGGCACTTCCATTATTTTTTCAGATTCACAGTAATAGTATACTGTATGTGTAATTGCCCCTGTGTTTTTTCCACCAGGAATTTCTATTAATCTATCTGCAACTTCTTTTTGAATCATGACTGTAATGCTTTCTATATCAAGCTTTTCTTCCAATAATTTCATGATAATTGGAGTTGTAATATAATATGGTAAATTTGCAACTATCTTAACATTTTTTATAATTCCAGCTTTTTTGTTTTCTGATATTACTTCATTTAAATCAACTTTTAATACATCTGCATTTATGATTTCAAAATTGTTATATATTGAAAATCTATCATTCAAAATTTTTATCATTTTTGTGTCTAATTCAACACAAAGTACTTTTCCAGCTCTTTCTAAAAGATATTTTGTCAAAGTTCCTAATCCTGGTCCAATTTCAATTACCATATCTTCTTTTTTTATATCACTACTATTTACTATATTTTCAACGACTTCACTATTAATTAAAAAATTTTGTCCTAAACTTTTATTAGCTCTTATATTATATTTTTTCATAATGAATCTTGTTTCATCTAATATATTCTCCATTTTGACACCCTTTCTTGTTCACACATCAATTATACCTACTTTGGTGCCATTTTGTCAAGATTTTACATTACCTGTTTTAAGTGATTAACTTTGCATTTTCCATTCATAATGATTACTTCTATAACATCAAATTCTATCTCATAATTATATAATCTGTTAAGATGTATATACACTTTTGCAGTTTGTTTGATATGGGCTTTTTTATTTTTATCAACAGCCATAGCAGGTGTTCCATACTCAAAACCTGTTCTAGTCTTTACTTCTACAAAAACAATAGTATTATTTTTTTTACATATTATATCAATTTCTCCAACCTTAGTATAAAAATTAGTATCTATTATTTCGTAATCATCATCTTTTAAATATCCTTGAGCAATTTTTTCTCCTATCATTCCAAATTTTCTTCTATTCATATCTCCTCCTTAATTATTCTGTTTTTCTAACATATCTCTTTCCTGGCAGTTCTACAATTTTATCTTCTAATTGTAATAGCATTAGCTTGTAATTAACTTCACTTATTGGCTTTTTTAGAACTCTTGCAATTTCATCCGAATCTTTTGGAATACAATCTAGCACTTTGTATATATCTCTTAAGTTTTCTGGAACCTCTATACAAATATCTACTTTCTTTTTTATTCTTGAAACAAATTTAGTATCTGGAAAACATGTTAAAATATCTTCTATTTCTGTAACAAGATGTCCTCCTTTTTTTATTAAATTATTTGGTGTTATTCCTTTACTATTTTCAATATTGCTTGGTATACAAAATACTGGATTTTCATCTTCCATAGTATATCTAGCAGTAACACTTGTTCCACTTCGTATTCCACCTTCAATAACTAATGTTCCTTTTGCAAGACCTGCTACAATTCTATTTCTTTCTAAAAATTTTTCAGAATCAGCTTTTATATTTTCCTCATATTCGGATAATATTAATCCTCCATTCATAATAATTTCATTGGCTAATTCTTTATGTTTTGCTGGATAGATATTTCCAATTCCAGATGGTAAAACTGCTATTGTTTTTCCTGAATTTTTTAAACAAGTAATATGTGCTATACTATCTATTCCTTCTGCCAGGCCACTAATAATATTTATATTATAATTTACCAAATCATTTACAAAAGTTTTGCACATTCTTTCACCATATTGTGTATTTTTTCTTGATCCCACAACAGCTATCCCAAATTCTTTCAATAATTCTACATTTCCAATCGCATACAATCTTGATGGAGGATTTTTTATTTTCCTTAACTGTTCGGGATATACCTCATTAAAATATTCTATTATAATTTTGTCCATTTTTTACCTTCTATTTAATAAATTTGTCTAAAGACCTATATTGTATAGCTTCTGCTAGATGCCTAACTTGAATATCTTTACTTTCTTCCAAGTCTGCAATTGTTCTTGCAACTTTTAAGATTCTTTGATATGCTCTTACACTCAATTTTAATTTTTCAAATGCATTTTTTAATAATATTTCTCCATTCTTGTCTATTGAACAAAATTTATCAATTAATTTTTCATTCAATTCAGAATTTGAATATATTCCATATTCTTTATACCTATTTAATTGGATTCTTCTCGCTCTGTTAACTTTTTCTCTAATTTGAAAAGAAGTTTCACTATTATTTTGAGATTTCAGACTTTTTATATTAGGTCTTTTAACTTCTATTTGAATATCTATTCTATCTAATAAAGGTCCACTTACTTTTCTTAAATATCTATGAATTTCCTGTTCTGTACACTTACATTCTTTTTCCTCATCACCATAATTTCCACATGGGCATGGATTCATACTAGCAACAAACATAAAATCACATGGATATCTATAATTTCCACTTAATCTATTAATTATTATTTCTTTATTTTCAAGAGGTTCTCTTAATGATTCTAAAATGCTTCTACTAAATTCAGGTAATTCATCAAAAAATAAAATTCCACAATGTGCCATACTTATTTCACCTGGTCTTGGTATTTTTCCTCCACCAATTACTGTACTAATAGGCACAGTATGATGTGGCATTCTAAATGGTCTGTTCATTATCAGTCCATCTCTTTTCAATTCACCAGCAATACTATGTATTTTAGTAATTTCCATTGCTTCATCAATTGTTAATTCTGGCAAAATTGTAACAAGCCTTTTAGCCATCATTGTTTTTCCTGAACCTGGACCTCCAATCATCAAACAATTATGCCCGCCTGCAGCAGCTATTTCTAATGCTCTCTTCACATTTTCCTGTCCTTTAACTTCTGAAAAGTCAATTTGATAATTTTCTTTGAATTCCACGTTTTTAGAAACATATTTGTTTATTATTTTCTTTTTATTTAAATATTCAATGACTTCATTTAAATCAGAAACAGGAATTATATCTAATTCAGAGATAATTGCCGCTTCATTTGCATTAGCTTTAGGCAAAATTATCGTTTTTATTCCAAGATCTTTAGCTTCTATACACATTGGTAATACTCCATTTATCCTATTTACTTTTCCATCTAAAGAAAGTTCACCAATAAATATAGAATTAACAAGATTATTTTCTGCTGTAACAACATCTCCTTTGGCTATTAAAATTCCAACAGCCATTGCCAAATCAAAACTGCTTCCCTCTTTTTTTATATTTGCAGGTGCTAAGTTTATCAATATTTTTCTATTTGGAAATTCTATTTTCGAATTATTAATTGCCGATTTTATTCTTTTTTTAGCTTCTTTTACAGTCACATCAGGTAGTCCTATAATATCAAATTCTGGAATCCCATTACTTATATCTGTTTGAACTTCAATAAGATTTCCATCTAGTCCATTTAATGTTATTGCTTTTATTTTTGATAGCATTTAATGTCTCCTTTCTAAGATTATTTTAATTTTTTGTTGCTTTTTAAACCCTTTTATTATAAAATATATTTAAATTTTTAACAAAAGAATGGTGAGTTTATGAATAAGAAAAAAAATAAAAAAACAAAAAGAAAAATAACGAATATTACAAATGATATAAATGTTCCTAATACAATTAAACCTTCCAAACTAATTATTGTAATCAGTATTATAATTGTTGTAATGGTTTTACTAATTTTTAGAGTTGGTTATCTCCAATTTGTTAATGGAAGCAGATTACAAAATCTTGCAACAAGCCAACAGACTTTAACAGAAACAATTTCCGCTAAACGTGGTACAATTTATGATGTAAAAGGAAAAACTCTTGCAATTAGCTATGATACAGATAAAGTTTATATTACTCCAAAAGATATTAAAGATGAAAATAAATCTTATATTGCACAATATTTGACTAGTACTCTAGAATTAGATTATAATGAACTTTTAGAAAAATTAAACACTTCAACCTCTAGATTTCTTGTAGCTTCAGACGTAAATCAAGAAAAAGTTGATGCAATAAATGCTTGGATAAGCACTTGTAACAAAGATTTAAAAATAAAAACTGGAATAACTTTTGAAGAAACCACTTCTCGTTCATATCCAAACAAAACATTAGCATCTACAGTTATAGGTTTTGTTGGTGCAGACAATCAAGGCTCTATGGGAATTGAACGCTCTTGGAATTCATTCCTTAGCGGTACTTCTGGAAAATCTATTAGTTTAAAAGATGCCAGCCAATCTGAAATAGCTAATTCTAATAAATCTTATATTGCTGCAGAAAATGGATATGATATTACTTTAACAATAGATTCCAATATTCAAAGTATTGTTGAAAAATACCTTGCTGAAGCTGTAGAAGAATATAAATGTGATAGTGGTATAACAATTGCAATGAATCCTACTAATGGAAAAATATTAGCTATGGCTGATTATCCAAGTTTCGATTGCAATGATAAAAATACTCCTAATTCTCGTTTAGCTCAAATATGGGACAGCCTATCAAGTGAAGATAAAAACAAAGAATTATATAAAATGTGGACACCAAAGGCTATTACAGATACTTATGAACCTGGTTCTGTATTTAAAATAATTACTTCTTCTATTGCTTTAGAGGAAAAATTTGCTGATACAAGTTCTGTAGTATATAATTGTACTGGTTCTATTACTGTTCCAGGTGAATCAAGACCTATAAAATGTTTTAAATATCCAAATTCGCACGGAGCACAAAGTTTAACAAATGCACTAGAAAATTCTTGTAACCCTGTTTTTGTTGAATTAGGCATAAAAATTGGAAAAAATCTTACATATAAATATTATGATGCATATGGATTTTTTGGAAAAACAGGAATTTCTCTTTCTGGAGAACCTACATCTGGAATTTTTTATGATATTAATAAAATAAATGACCATGAACTTGGTACTATGTCTTTTGGACAACGTTTTACTATTACTCCTTTGCAAATGATAACAGCTGCTTCAGCTATTGCTAATGATGGTTTTTTACTTCAACCACAAATTGTAGATAAAATTACTAATACTGATACTGGAGAAGTTACAACCTTTGCACCTCAAGAAGTACGCCAAATTATTTCTAAAGACACTGCAGACAAAGTTGCTAGCATGATGGAATCAGTTGTCGAACACGGTACAGGATATAAAGTAAAATACAACAAAGATGATGCAGAATTTACTGCAAAAATGTCCGGATATTCTATTGGTGGAAAAACAGGAACTTCAGAACCTATAAATAATTCAAAAGATGGATATACTGCTTCATTTTTAGCAATATCTCCTGTTGAAAATACTCAAATTGTTTTACTTGTAATTTTAAAATCTCCTGGAGAAGGCGTTAACCACAACGGTGGTCAAATTGCAGCACCAACTGCAGGTAAGATGCTTTCTGAAATTTTACCATATATGGGAATTAATAATGGAAACAAAGACACTGGAAATAATACAAATATTTCTGAAAATGAGTTATACTAAAAAAGATGCACATATTAGTGCATCTCTTTTTTATATTCTTCTAATGCCCTAGCTACTTGATCTGGACATGAAGTTCCTTTTATTCCACATGGTATACCTTTTAGCATTTTTATTACTTCATCAATGTTTCTACCTTCTACTAATTTTGATACACCTACTGTGTTACCTGGACATCCACCAATAATTTTTAATTTTTTTATTATGTTATTTTCTATTTCGAATATCATTTGCATTGAGCAAACACCTTTTGGCATATATCTATATTCCATGTAAATCACTCCTTATATAATTTTTCTACATAATTATACATGGTTCACCACAAAAAATCAATACACTCTTACTTCATTTTTATGTTCTTCTCATTTTTATTCCAACTAATAGAACATCATTGCTTTCTTTTTCAAAATACTTGTATAATTTTTCTAATTCAGTGTTTTTTTCTCTATGATCTTCTATATAATCTCTTATTTCAATAAAACTCACTTCTGTGCCTGTTTCTAGTATAGGAGTTCTATTATTTTCTATTGTTAAAAATATACTTTCTTGATATCTACTCTTTTTTAATTCTGATATTGCAACTTTATTTATTATAACATCCATGTTGTCTAATTCTTTTGCTTTCATTAGTTCTTCTTCATAAATTGTGCACCAATAGCAAAATATTGATTCTTTTATTCTACTATTTTTTATTATTTTCAAATAAATTTCTATCTCCTCATCTGTTTCTAACATTGCTTTGACTTTAATCAATTCAAATTCATATTCTGAAATATTACTTAATTTTAAATTTTTATCATATTTTATTTCTTTAATGTTTAAATGTAAAACATTATTTAATACTTGCTTAATAATGTGATTTTCATCACATTCCATTAATGCTTTTAATTTTGCAACTTTATTCTCTATAATTATTCCTCCTTTTTGCACTGACATTTATAATAGAAAAAATTCTATTCTTATTTACTGAAATTTTAAGTTATAACTTTTTTGAACAAATGTAACTGATTAAAATTTTTCAAGAAAAATTAATGTTACTGAAATTATATAATTTACCCAAAGTATACTTTCTTTTTATCTTTTTGTCAATAGTTTTTCATTATTTTAGCGAACTTTTCTTCGACATTTTTCGACACCCTCTTATGTTTTTGTAAAAAAAGAACAAGCTTATTGGCTTGTTCTCATGTTATTTTTTTAATTCTTCTGCAAACATTTTATTAAGCATTTGTGGATTAGCTTTTCCTTTAGTTTCTTTCATAGCTTGTCCAACTAAAAATCCTAATGCTCTATCTTTACCAGCTTTATAGTCCACAACTGACTGTGGATTTGCTTCAATAATTTTTAGTACAACTTCTTTTATTGCACCTTCATCAGAAATTTGAATCCATCCTTTTTCCTTGATAATATCTTCTGGATCTCTTGGATTTTCAAATAATTCTACTAATACTTTTTTGCCAATACTTGAACTAATCGTTCCATTATCTATTAATTCAACTAATTTTGCTAATTGTTTT
>OLRV01002809.1_pt1 | contig 12840 bp, 8 predicted proteins | sample 1672421 | NCBI WGS metagenome assembly OLRV01 (sample SAMEA3136684, study PRJEB25190) | human gut metagenome | biome: human gut; feature: human-associated habitat; material: faeces | place: Austria | collected 2013
CGGCTGCGTGATCGCCGACGGCGCGGGCCGCATCATCGGCCGCGGCCGCAACCGCCGCGAGCGCACGCACCGGGCCGATGCCCACGCCGAGATGGAGGCCATCGCCGAGGCATGCCGCGCGCGCGGCACGTGGCGGCTTGACGCATGCACGCTCTATGTCACGCTCGAGCCGTGCCCCATGTGCGCCGGGGCGATCATCAACGCCCGCGTGCCGGTCGTCGTCTACGGCGCGAGGGAGCCAAACTTCGGCTCGTGCGGCAGCGTGCTCAACCTCTTTGAGGAGCGCTACGGCCACCATCCCGCCATCTACGGCGGCGTGCTGGCAGATGACTGCGCGGATGTCCTGCGCGCGTTCTTCGGCGGCCTGCGCGGATAAAAAAACATGCGTCCCGATCGTTCGGAACGCATGTTTTTTATTTCTGAATCTCTTCCATCAGCTCGTGGTAAAACACGTCGAGCACGCCGACATAGTGCGGTTTCCACGGCTTGAGCCGGCCGCAGTAGTGGATGATGACCGTGTGCGCGCGCACCCAGTCGAGGTCGACCGGGGCGTTTCGCAGCTCCGCGTTGTGCAGCGCGAGGATGCGGTCGCTGAGATTATAGACCATGCTGTCGAGCAGGTGCACCCGGTCGCCGTAGAGCGCGGTGAGTATGTCCTGATCCGGTAGCAGGAACACATCCTGCTTCTCGTCGGCGAAGGCGCGCACACGCTCCATGTCCAGATCGGCCCGCAGGGCGGGGAGGTTATACAGCAGCACGCCGGTGTTGATGTACGGCGCAGCCTCGTCCATGCCCAGACGCGCGGCGTTGAGCTTTTCGAGCAGCTTGCGTGTGTGCGTGCAGGCCATGAAGTACGCATCGCCGAACGGCGTGGCATACAGCGCCGTCAGCGGGTTGATGATGACCGTGTCCGCGTCGAGATAGAGGATGCGCTCGAGCGTGTCCGGCAGCAGCAGGGGCGCCGCGATGCGGTAATAGATCTGGCGCGGGTAGCGCTTCGATTCCGGAAAGCCATCGAACATCGCGGGGTCGACGAACACGAAGTGGAAATCCACGTCCGGCAGCGCTGTGCGGATGTCCGCCTCGTCGCCGTCCGTGAGGTCGGAGTGCAGGATGAACACCTCGTAGTGGCTCGCGCCGCCGTGCAGCAGCACGCTGCGCATGCAGCCCAGAAACGTGGGGATGTAGCCCCCATTGATCGCAAAGAGCAGGTTCATGATGATCCCTCCTGAAAAAAACAGACGCGGGCGCTGCCAACGCAGTGCCCGCGTGTCCTGTGCGTCCGGATTACGCTTTCGGCGTGCCGTCGGGGTTGAACAGCGGCAGCTTGCCGAGCACGGTGATGTCGGGGCGGTCATTGGCGTCGCCTTCGGCGAGCACGGCCATCTTGCCGACGATGATGCCGCCGGCCTCGTTGACGAGCTCCTCCATCGCGCGCAGCGACTCGCCGGTCGAGATCACATCATCGACGATGACGATGCGCTTGCCGTGGATCAGCTCCGCGTCCGTCTGGTCGAGCACGAGCGTCTGCACGCCCTGCGTCGTGATGGACTTGACGTGTACCTGGAACACGCTGCTCATGTAGGCTTTGGCCTTTTTGCGGGCGACGAAATATTTGTCCGCGCCGCTCTGGCGGGCCATTTCGTACACCAGCGGGATGGCTTTCGCTTCGGGTGCGATCAGGTAGTCATATTCGGGCGTCAGCTTGAGAAGCTCGGCTGCGCAGTGCACGGTCAGCTCCACGTCGCCGAACATGACGAACGCGCCGATGTACAGGTCGTCCGTGACCTTGCACAGGGGCAGATCGCGCTTTAGCCCGGCGATATCCATCTCATATGTCATTTGAAATTCCTCCTAAGTAAAATAAACAGAGTAACAAAAGTATTATACATGATTGCCGGAAAAATGCAAGGCTTCCGGCGGTAGAAAATACCGGGGCGCTCGTGTCATATCGGCGGGAGTATTTCGCATACGTTTCAGTAATAGCATCCATTCGGAAACAAAATAGCAAAATAATGGGAGTTGCCATTTTGCTAACGCCGTCAGATTATCTAAAAAGCGGTTCCCTTTTTGTGCCCTTATCCATTGCATTGGCTAAAATTGAACAGTTTGTGAACAAAATCGACGAAAAACAGTTGCGAATTTTGCGATTTTAGTGTAAATTAGCAATAACTTGATCGTGAATTTCCCGCTTGCGGTTATGGACAGCGGACGAAGCGGTTATTGTCCGGCGTCATTTGGGGGGGAGTTCCGGGAAAAGCGAATTTGAAATTGGAGGAAAAACAATGGACGAAAACAAACGTGGTTCATTTGGCAGCACAATCGGCTTTCTGCTCTCTGCCATCGGTTCCGCCGTTGGCCTCGGCAACATCTGGGGCTTCCCGTACAAGATGGGCAGATGCGGCGGCTTTACCTTCCTGATCGTTTACCTGGCTCTGGCGGCATTTGTCGGCTTTGCCATCATGCTCTCCGAGCTGGCGATCGGCCGCAGCACCGGCTTCGGCCCGGTCAACGCCTACAAGAAGGTCTCGAAGAAGTTCAAGTGGATCGGCTGGCTGGCCATCATCGCCCCGTTCCTGATCATGACCTTCTACTCGGTCCTCGGCGGCTACTGCATCTATTACATGATCATCAACGTCGTCGGCATGTTCAGCGGCATGCCGGACAGCAGCTCCTTCGCGGCTCTGCTCACCAACCCGTGGGCCAGCATCGGCTGCATGGTTCTGTTCATGGTCATCTGCTATCTCATCAACCGCGGCGGTGTCGGCGGCGGCATTGAGAAGTTCAACACGATCGGCATGCCCGCACTGTTCGTCATGCTCGTCATCGTCATCATCCGTGCCTGGACGCTTCCGAATGCGGACGTCGGCCTCAAGTATATGTTCGTCCCCGGCTACGCTCTGAAGGCGGGCTTCTTTGACAAGGCGCCCGGCTTTATGGAAGTTCTCGCAACGGCCGGCGGCCAGATGTTCTTCTCCCTGTCTCTTGCCATGGGCGCCATGATCACCTACGGCTCCTACCTCGGCAAGAATGAGAACCTCCCGAAAAACTCCGTCATCATCGTTATCTCCGATACCCTCGTTGCCATCATGGCCGGTCTCGCCGTTATCCCGGCGGCCGTCGCCAACGGCATCGCCAAGGGCATGGCCGTCTCCGATATCAAGCTCGGCGGCCCGAACCTGCTGTTCGCCACGCTGCAGGACGTGTTCCATGACATGGGCACCATCGGCGGTATCTTCGGCCTGATCTTCTACGCCCTCGTTCTGATCGCGGCCATCTCCTCCGCCATCTCCCTGATCGAGGCGGTCTCCGTCACCTTCATCGACCACGCCAGCGCCAAGGGTCACGAGCGTGACCGCAACAAGGTGCTCGCCGTCGTCTGCCTCGCCATCACCCTGCTGGCCTGCCTCGTCGCGGTTGACGGTCTCGGCTCCAACGGCATCGCGCCGAAGGATCTGTTCCACATCAACTCCAAGGCTGACTGGTGCGCTGACTGGCTCGACTTCATGGATATGATTTCCGAAGGCATTGCCATGCCGCTCGGCGCCATGCTCATGTCCATCATGGTCGGCTGGGAGATCAAGCCGAAATCCCTGTACGGCGAGATCGACAGCGGCTACAATGGCCACATCCACGGCTTCTACACCTTCTGCATCAAGTATCTCTGCCCCGTGATCATGTTCTTCATCCTGCTTGTGCAGATCAGCACGTTCTTCGGTCTGGGCTGGTTCAACTGATCGCAGCATTGGAAACCTTTCGTACAACGAAACAAAACAACCGCAACCGGCAGCCTTTTTGGCTGCCGGTTTTTGTTGCGCTGTCCGCCGTGTGGCAGGGATGGCTACGTTGTTTCTCCGGGCGGGGAAGAGGAACCGCCGCTTCCGGCCGTTTGTTCTGACCGCCGCAGCGGAAGAACGGAAAAAGCGCCGTGCAGATGGCTCTGCGCGGCGCTCTTCCGCTGTGGAAAATAAAGATGGGAGAAAGAAAAAAGAGGATTGGTAAGTTTGCGGCGGCCGATGGACGATAAAGAGGTGGTGTGCGCTTACTTCGTGCTGTCGCTGGCGCGGTCGAATGTGACGGTCAGCGTCAGCGTCTCGCCGTTGCGCGAGACGGTCAGCGTGGCGCTCTCGCCGGCGGAGTAGCCGCGCAGGGCACTGCGCAGCGCGTCGCCGGAGGAGACGGTCGTGTCGTCGATGGCGGTGATGATGTCGCCCGCCTTCAGGCCGGCCTTCTCGGCGCAGCTGCCGCTGTTGACGGAATTGACATACGCGCCGTCCGGCATGTTGTAGTACTGCGCGGCGCTCGACGGGATGGCCTGCAGCGTGATGCCAAGCTGAGCGCGGTCAGTCACGGTGCCGTTTTTCATCAGGTCGTTTGCGATGGCCACGGCGTCATTGACCGGGATGGCGAAGCCCAGACCCTCCACGCCGGAGGAGCTGTATTTCGCGGTCACGATGCCGATGACCTGACCGGAGGTGTTGTACACCGGGCCGCCGGAGTTGCCGGCGTTGACGGCGGCGTCGATCTGGAACATGTTAATGCCGCTGTCGGTGCCGTCGGAGGTGGTAATGGTGCGGTCGAGCGCACTGATCATGCCGCTCGTCATGGTGAACTCCAGTTCGCCGAGCGGGTTGCCCACGGCATACACCGTGTCGCCGACGGCCATGCTGTCGCTGTCGCCGAAGGTGACGGGCGTCACGCCGCTGGCGTCGATCTTGAGCAGGGCAATGTCGTTGTCCTCGTCCACGCCGACGATGGTCGCCTGATAGGTCGTGCCGTCGTAGGTGAGCACGGACACGCTGTAGCCGTACTGGTGCGCGGTGGAGATGACGTGGTAGTTTGTGAGCACATAGCCGTCATCCGTGATGAAAAAGCCGCTGCCGCAGCTCGCCTGGGAGCTGGTCTGGCCGAAGTAGTTGGTGTAGGTCACTTCCGTCGTGATGGCGACGACCTGCTTGCATGCCAGATCATAGATCGACGAGGCGGAGTTCGGGTCGGAGCTGACCGGCTGCGTCACGAGCGTGCCGTTGGAGCTCGAGGCGGTGCTGCCGCCGGTCCTGCCGGAGCGGGTGATGAGCCCCGCGATCGCGCCGCCGCCAAGGCCGCCGAGCAGCGCGCACACGAGACACAGGCACGCGATGCGCGTGATGAGCCGCTTTTGCTCCGGCGTGCGCACGGTCTTGGGCTTTCTCGGGTGGTGCTTGTGCTTGGGCTTCTCGGCCCAGGCGTCGTCGTTCGGCGTGTAGTAGCGCGGCGGGGTGCTGCCCGCGTCGTCGCTGGGGTGGAAGTTCGCGTCCTCGTAGCTGTGCTCGGCCTCGGGGCGGACGATGTGGTACGTCATGTCCTCGCTGTCGTCGATCTTTGCGCCGCAGCTCGTGCAGAAGCTCGCGCCCGGCTCGAGCGCCGCGCCGCACTGCGGACACACGCGGCCCGGTGCGGCGGTGTTCTCGGCATCCGCCTGCGCGGAAGTGTTTTCAGCTTCCGGCTGTTCGTTTTCGGGGAAATTGGAAGCGTCGTTCATGTTATCTGCCTCCCGGCTGATTGGTTTTTTGAAGTGCCTATATCGTAGCCGATATTTGTAACAGAGACATGAACAAAGGGCGAAGATTTTTCGAATATTCCCAAAAGCATTTGTGAACACTGCGTCCGATTTGTGAACGCGCGGCAAAAAACCGCCCGCACATCGTCGGATGTGCGGGCGGTAGGGCTTTGCGGGTGTTACCGGCCGAAGCTGCTGTCGGTCGTTTCATAGGTGTTGATGGCCGGCTGCGTGTCGGCATCGCCGCCGTACTTGCTCGAGTCACCCTCGAGCAGCGGCTCGATGCCGTGCGCGCGCAGCCACGCGAGCGTGCGCGTGGAATCGGTCAGCGGGGTGTAGTCGACGTCGGCGTAGGTCGTTTCGCCTGTTGCCGGGTCGTACTGGCTGAGCTGATAACCGATGGTCACGGCGTAGGCCGTGCTCTGCCGCGTGCCGCTGTCGGTCAGCCAGGCGCGGCCCATGGTGCCATCCGCGCAGTCGGGCACGATGGCGTTTTCGTACAGGTCGAGCGCCTGCTCGGCCGTGAGCTCCATGTAGAGGTAGTCGCCGCTTTCGGTCTCATAGCCGATGTTTGTGTAGGTGAGGTGCTCGAGCGTCACGGCCAGCTCCGGCGTGTTGCGCGTGGTGCGCGCTTCGTCGCAGTTGAGCACCTGCTCGATCTGCGCCAGACGCGTGCTCGTGTCGGGGAGCGTGTATTCGCGCATCAGCACCTTGCCGTTCGAGAGCTTGTAGGTCAGCTGCAGACTGGTGATGCTGGTGTCGTCCGTGATCTTTTCGCGCTCCGCCACGACGGCGCGGTGGATGTCCTCCACGGCCTGAATGTTCTCCGCCTCGGTGAGCGTGGAGTTGTAACCGTTGCAGATGATGCGCACGCTTTTGACCTGCGCGGTATCCGGGATGCGGCGGGCGTAGCCCGAGAGGTCGCACTTTGCGCCGACTACGACGAGGCAGCACACGGCCGCTGTGACCGCGCAGCCGCGCCAGACCGTGCGCGGCACGCGCAGGGATTTGCGGATGACCATCTCGCTGATGACAAAGCCGAGCGCCGCACCAAGAACGGTCAGCAGCAGAAACGGCGCCAGTTGCGCCCGGTAGGCCGGCACGTTGAGCAGCATGCCGTACACGCCGACCGGCAGCGCCAGCCCGGCGAAGAGCGCCACGATGTACTTCAGCACCGGCTTGAGCACCGGGATGGCGACGGTGTCGCCCGCGCTCTCCATGCGGCGGCGCCGGTAGAGCTGACCCGCGCACACGAGCAGCAGCAGCGCGAACGCCGCCCAGACGAGCGGATAGGTCCAGCCGGAGAAGCTGCTGACGGCGGCCTCTGCCTCCGTGCCGCTGATCGGACGCAGCAGGTGGTCTCTGCTGACACTTGTGCGCCGCATGAACAGCACCAGCGGGGAGAGCCAGTCGACCGGCAGATCCACCATGCCCGACATGCCGTACACGAACGTGTAGAGCACGGATTCGATGAGCAGCTGGAAGCCCACGGCGATGAAGTTCACGAGCAGGTACAGGCACGGCAGCATGACCACGTGGCCGGTGAACATGGCGCACAGCACGGCGATGCCGTAGAACACGACCGTCTCGAGCGCGAGTATGCCCAGCCAGATGAGCAGCGGCTCGATGACGAGTCCGAAACGCGTGGCCTCAATGAGCACGGCGAGACCGAAGATCACGACCTCGGCCGAAAGCAGCATCAAAAGGCCCGCCAGCAGGTGCGTGCGGAACATGCATCCGCGCCGGATCGGCAGGGAGGCGGCCAGCCCCGCGCCGCGCGGCGTGTACAGATAGCCGAACATGGCGGCGGCTGCGAGCAGGCCCGCGCAAAACGCCGTCAGCGGCAGCAGCATCTGCGTCTCGGAGAGAATGACGTTCGAGAGATAGCTGATCTGCTCGGTCGACACATACGGTATCGTCGAGCGCGCGTTGAGCAGCACACCCGGCAGCATGATAAACAGGATCACGCCGTAGATGACCCACAGCGGCCACCAGCGCGACAGGCACTTGCGAAACTCCGTTCCGTTACAGAAGGATGTCTTTGACGGCATAGTCCGCACCTCCCAGTTCATAAATAAAGATCTCTTCGAGCGTCAGCGGCACCACGTCGAGGTACTGCGGCTGCGCGGTGGACAGGCGGTTCGTGACCTCGGCGGCGTCGCCGTGCACGATCAGCGTGTACAGGTGGCCCTGACTGCTCTGGTGCAGGATGTCGAGCCCATCGGGCAGCTTCGCCTCGTCCGGCAGGGCGACGAGCACCTTGACGATGTTGGCCTGCAGCTCCGTGAGCGGGTGCTCGAGCAGGACCTTGCCGCCGTTCATGATACCCACGTGGTCGCACACGTCCTCGAGCTCGCGCAGGTTGTGCGACGAGATGAGCACGGTCGTGCCGTTTTCGGCCACGTCGGCCAGCACGAGGTTCCAGACCTGGCGGCGCATGACGGGGTCGAGCCCGTCAACCGGCTCGTCGAGGATGAGCACGTCCGGCCGCAGACTCATCGCCAGCCAGAACGCGGCCTGCTTCTGCATGCCCTTGGACAGGCGGCGGATCTGCCGCTTCGGATCGAGCTGAAACACCTCGCCGAGCTTCTGATAGCGTTCGGCGTCAAACTTCGGGTAAATGCCGCGGTAGTAGCGCATCATGTCCGGGATCGTCGCCTGCGGGAAATAGAACACGTCGTCCGGGATGTAGGCGATGCGCGCCTTGACGGCCGGGTTTTCGTACACGGGCTGGCCGTCGATGTCGATCGCGCCGCTGTCCGGGCGGTAGATGCCCGTCAGGTGGCGGATGAGCGTGGACTTGCCCGCGCCGTTCGGCCCGACGAGGCCGTACACCGCGCCGCGCGGCACGGTCATGGTCACGCCGTCGAGCGCGCGGAAGCCGTCAAACGTTTTGACGACATCTTTGACTTCAATCATGGTTCGTTCCTCCTTCGGGAATGCGGCGGCGCAGCTCCTCACTGCGCATGCCGAGGTACAGCAGCTCCTGCACGGCCGCGTCGAACTGCTGCAGCAGGGCGACCTGCCGCGCGGGATCTTCCGGGATCTGGGCGCAGACGTAGCTGCCGCGTCCGGCGACGGAGCAGATGTAGCCCTCCGTCTCCAGCTCGTGGTAGGCGCGCTGGATCGTGTTCGGGTTGATGGTCAGCTGCGTGGACAGCTCGCGCACCGAGGGCAGCTTTTCGCCCAGCGGCAGCGTGCCGGACACGATCAGCCGGCGCAGCCCGTCGCGCACCTGTTCGTAGATCGGCCGGGAATCGCGGTAATTGATCGAGATCGTAGTGCAACACCAACTTTCTGTAGCGTATTAACTGTATTAACCGTGTTGGTACAGTTAAGGTACCATGCGCCGGCGCATCTGTCAAGGGGTAAGATGGATTTCGGCAGAAAAAGTTCCCGGACGGCGTTGCGCCGTCCGGGAACTGCTGCACGAGCGTTTTGAGCGGCTCCTGCGTGATATAGGGCGCGAGCGTTGCAATGTCGGCGGGGGAGACACCGGAGATGCGACTGGCCTGACCGAGGCTTGCGGGACGGATGTCGTTGAGCTTCTGCCGCGCCTCGAGCCGCAGGCAGGACACCTGCTGGTAGTCGAGATCCGGCGGCAGCAGCCGCTCCTCGAGCCGGGTGAACTCCGCCACCTGCCGCAGCTGGCGCTGGATGTAGCCCGCGTACTTGAGCCGGATCTCCGCCTGCTCGGTCACGACGCGCGGCAGCTCCGGCCGCGCGGGGTCGAACGGCGCGAGGTCGGCATATGTGATCTGCGGCCGGCGCAGGAGGTCGGCCAGGCTCACGCCCGAGCTCGTCGGCGCGGTGCCGCGCGCGGTGAGCATCGCGGCGAGGGCGTCCGACGGGGCGAGGTGCGTTTTCTCCAGCCGGGTGCACTCGGCGTCCACCAGCCGGTATTTTTGCTGCACGGCGGCAAAGCGCTCGTCTGATACCAGCCCGATCCGGTGGCCGATGGCGCTCAGGCGCTCGTCGGCGTTGTCCTGCCGGTGCAGCAGGCGGTACTCCGAGCGGGAGGTCATGATGCGGTACGGTTCGTTCGTGCCCTTGGTCACGAGGTCGTCCACGAGCGTGCCGATGTACCCGTCCGAGCGGCGGAGGATCATCGGCTCACGCCCCAGCAGCTTCAGCGCCGCGTTCACGCCCGCGACGAAGCCCTGCACGGCTGCCTCCTCATAGCCGGACGAACCGTTGAACTGCCCCGCGCCGTAGAGGCCGGGCACTTTCTTGGCCTCGAGCGTCGGCAGCAGCTCCGTCGGGTCCACGCAGTCATATTCGATCGCGTAGGCGCAGCGGGTCATCTCCGCGTGCTCGAGTCCCGGCAGCGTGTGCAGCATTGCGACCTGCACGTCCTCCGGCAGGGAGGAGGAGAAGCCCTGGATGTAGAGCTCTTCCGTGTCCAGCCCCATCGGCTCGATGAACAGCTGGTGCCGCGGCTTGTCGGGAAAGGTCATGATCTTCGTCTCGATGGACGGGCAGTAGCGCGGGCCGACGCCCTCGATCACGCCGGAGTAGATGGGGCTGCGGTCGAGGTTCGCGCGGATGATGGCGTGCGTGCGCTCATTGGTATAGGTCAGGTAGCACACGGCCTTGTTCTCGACCGGGTGCGTGGTGGAAAACGAGAACGGCTCAATCTCCGCGTCGCCCGGCTGCAGCTCCATGCGCGAGAAGTCCACCGTGCGCGCGTTCACGCGCGGCGGCGTGCCGGTCTTAAAGCGGCGCATGCGCAGCCCCAGCGCCTTGCAGCACTCGGCCAGCGGGCCGGCGGCCGCCAGCCCGTCCGGCCCGGAGTCGCGCAGCACATCGCCCACGATCGTGCGCCCGTGCAGATACGTGCCCGTGGCGAGCACGGCGGCGCGGCAGCGGTACACGGCGCCGTTTGCCGTCACGACGGTGCTGACGCGGCCGTCCTCCGTCTCGACGGCCACGACCTCCGCCTGCTTGACGCGCAGGTTCGGCTGCAGCTCGAGTGTGTGCTTCATCACGGCCTGATACTTCCGCCGGTCGGCCTGCGCGCGCAGCGAGTGCACGGCCGGCCCTTTGCCGCGGTTGAGCATCCGGTACTGGATGCAGGCCCGATCGGCTGCACGCGCCATCTCGCCGCCGAGCGCATCGAGCTCGCGCACGAGGTGGCCCTTGCCCGTGCCGCCGATGGCGGGGTTGCAGGGCATATTGCCGATGGCGTCCATATTGATGGTAAAGCAGACGGTGTCCAGTCCCAGCCGTGCGGCGGCCAGCGCGGCCTCAATGCCCGCGTGGCCAGCGCCGACGACGGCGACGTCACAGCTTCCGGCGTCATAACGCATGACGAGATCCCTCCGGATTCTTATTAGAATAACAACAAAACTTTATTTTACCCGTTTCGCGCCCCAAATGCAAGAGCGGCGGGGCATGCGCGGGGGCAAAAACGGTTGTGCAGCATCCGCACAACAAAATTTGAAAAAGGTCTTGCTTTATCGTGCTAATGTGGTAATATAACAGCGTGCTAACAAGCAAAACAAAATTTTGAGAATATGACGAAGGAGAACCGACATGAAAAAGATGACGAAAGTGATCTCGCTGGCGCTCGCGCTGGTGATGTGCCTGGCGCTGTGCGCCTGCGGCCAGAAGGACAACGGCGACACCGCTGCCGACGGAAAGAAGACCTTTGTTATGGGCGTCGATCCGGAATACCCGCCGTTCAGCTATCTGGGCGACGACGGCAAGTACACCGGCTTTGACGTGGAGATCGCTCAGGCCGCCTGCGATCTGCTCGGCTGGGACCTGCAGGTCTTTGGTGTGAACTGGGATCAGAAGCTGGTGCAGCTCGATGCCAAAGAGTGCGACTGTGTCTGGTCCGGCATGACCATCCTCGACAGCATGAAGGATGCCGGCTATGTGCTCTCCAAGCCCTACTACGATAACACGCAGGTCATCATGGTCAAGGAAGGCAGCGACATCAAGTCCTCCGCGGATCTGGCCGGCAAGAACGTGGCCGTGCAGCTGGGCACCTCCGGCGAGTCCCTCCTGTCCGAGGGCGGCGACCTTGAGAGTCTGGCCAAGACCTTCGGCAAGCTCACGACCTGTGACAGCTTCCTCAAGTGCTTCACCGAGCTGGGCGGCGGCGCCGTGGACGCCGTGATCGTCGACAAGCCCGTGGCGACTTCTTATGCGCAGGAAAACGCCGGCTTCACCATCCTCGACGAGGAGCTGGGCGCCGAGCAGTACGGCATTGCCTTCCGCTCCGGCGATCAGGAGCTGTGCGACACCATCGAGGGTGCGGTGCAGCAGCTGGTTGACAACGGCACTTACGCGAAGATCGCTGCGAAGTATCCCGACATCGTCAACAACCTGACCTACCTGAACAAGTAAGCACGACAGAAATTCCATCACGTCTCCCGGAGGCTTTTGCGGCCGCCGGGAGCGTGTGCGTAACAGTGAGGATCCTTTATGACTTTACTTACGATGATCATGAAAATGAGCGAGGGCCTCGGCAAGACCTGCGCCATTTTCTTTCTGACGATCCTGTTCTCGCTCCCGCTGGGCATGCTCATCACGCTGCTGCGTATGAGCAAGAACAAGGTCGTTTCCAGCGTGACCCGTTTTGTGATCGCGGTTTTGCGCGGCACGCCGCTGATGCTGCAGCTGCTCGCCGTGACCTATGGCCCGTACTACCTCTTTGGTACGGCCGTCGCCAAGAACAAGCTCATCCCCGTCGTCATCGCCTTTGCCATCAACTACGCGGCCTATTTTGCCGAGATCATTGAAGCGGTTGAAAAAAATTGCTTCCAGAAAGGTTACACCCTGATTCTGGGTAATGCGTGGAACAATCTTGAGAAACAGCGGGCTTATCTGTCGATGATGGCGCAAAAACGCGTCGATGGTCTGCTGGTGATGTGTTCTGAGTACCCAGAGCCGTTGCTGGCGATGCTGGAAGAGTATCGCCATATCCCAATGGTGGTGATGGACTGGGGTGAAGCAAAAGCTGACTTCACCGATGCGGTCATTGATAACGCGTTCGAAGGCGGCTACATGGCCGGGCGTTATCTGATTGAACGCGGTCACCGCGAAATCGGCGTCATCCCCGGCCCGCTGGAACGTAACACCGGCGCAGGCCGCCTTGCCGGTTTTATGAAGGCGATGGAAGAAGCGATGATCAAGGTGCCGGAAAGCTGGATTGTTCAGGGTGACTTTGAACCCGAATCTGGTTATCGCGCCATGCAGCAAATACTGTCGCAGCCGCATCGCCCTACTGCCGTCTTCTGTGGTAGCGATATCATGGCAATGGGCGCACTTTGTGCTGCTGATGAAATGGGTCT
>OLRV01002810.1_pt1 | contig 12839 bp, 10 predicted proteins | sample 1672421 | NCBI WGS metagenome assembly OLRV01 (sample SAMEA3136684, study PRJEB25190) | human gut metagenome | biome: human gut; feature: human-associated habitat; material: faeces | place: Austria | collected 2013
ACTTTTTCACGCTTCGGCGGCACATCTTGTGCCGCCGTTTTCCTTTTTTCGGCGGGGAACGCAAATGCTTGTGGCCGGAAAAACCACAGTCGGCTTGACAGAATTGTCGGAAATTGCAAGAAAAAGGCGGGAATTTCTCCTTGCAATTTTTCCATCCTGCCACTATAATGAGGATTGCACGTGGGGCGAAGTGGTTTAAAAAGCATCAAAAACCCACGCATGGGGCGCGAAAGTGCACGATTTCGGAGAAGGGGGGATGCAGCATGACCGGTATCTATCAGCATACGCTTGACGCCAAAGGCCGTCTGTTCATCCCGGCCAAGCTCCGTGAAGAACTGGGCGACACGTTCTATGTGACGGTCTCGCCCGAAAAGTGCCTGTCGGCCTACAGTCAGGAAAACTGGAAGGCGATCTCCGAGAAGGCGGCGGCCATGACCAATCTGCAGCAGCGCAAGGTGCGCCCGCTGTTCGCGTATGCGGCCCGCTGCGATCTCGACGGACAGGGACGTATCCTCCTGCCGCAGCACCTGCGTGAATTCGCCGGCCTGACCAAGAGCGTCACCGTGGTCGGCAGCAACAACCATGCGGAGTTCTGGGATAGCGCGCGCTGGGATGAGATCTGCCCGCTCGAGGCGCTGCCGGAGAACATCGCCGCCGTGATGGAGGAGCTGGATTTCTGATGGACGCCGGACATATCCCCGTGCTGCTGCACGAATGCATCGACAACCTGAACATCCGCCCCGACGGCATTTACGTGGACGGCACGCTCGGCATGGGCGGCCACTCCGAGCAGATCGCCGGCCGCCTGACGACCGGAACGCTCATCGGCATCGACCGCGACGAGACAGCGATTGCGCGCGCCGGCGCGCGGCTGGCCCCGTTCGGGGAACGCGTGCAGCTCGTGCACGGCAACTTCCGCGACACGGCCGCCATTCTCGACCGCCTCGGCATCGACGCCGTGGACGGCATGCTCTTTGACCTCGGCGTTTCCTCACCGCAGCTCGACGAGACGCAGCGCGGCTTTTCGTATATGCACGACGCGCCGCTCGATATGCGCATGGACGCGACCAGCGGCCTGAGCGCGTGGAACGTCGTCAACGAGTGGCCGGAGAATGAGCTCAAACGCATTTTGTATGAATACGGCGAGGAGCGCTATGCGCCTCGCATTGCCGGGGCGATCGTACGCGCCCGGGCGCAGCGGCCGATCTCGACCACGCTGGAGCTGGTCGATGTGATCCGCTCGGCCATGCCGGGCGCGGCGCTGCGCGAAAAGCAGCATCCCGCCAAGCGCAGCTTTCAGGCGATCCGCATCGCCGTGAACGACGAGCTGGCGGCGGTGCGCGAGATGATGGACACCGCGCCGGACAAGCTCCGCGTCGGCGGGCGGCTGTGCGTCATCAGCTTTCATTCCCTCGAGGACCGGATCGTCAAGACCGGCATCGCCCGGCGGGAGCACGGCTGCACCTGCCCGCGCGAGGCGCCGGTGTGCACCTGCGGCTTTGTGCAGACGCTGCGCAGCGTTTCCCGCAAACCGATCCTGCCCGGCGAGGAAGAACTGGAGTGTAACCCGCGCGCCCGCAGCGCGAAGCTGCGCGTTGCCGAGCGCGTCTGAGAAAGGAGCCGATCATGGCATCTCCTGCTTCGAAAAAACGCAATACCGCGCCCATGGACGGCAACGCGGCGTATGACCTGCACAGCACGGCTGCCGAAGAATACCGGTACAGTGCGCCGGTCGAGATGCCGCACGCTCCCCGGACGACGGAGGCCGTCGTCCCGGAGTCCGTTCCCACCCCCAAGCAGGCGATCGCCCCGCTGGCCGTGCTCGGCTTTGCCATTGCCGCCGTGCTGATCGTCGTGTCGCTGGTCGCGCGCGTGCAGCTCTCGCAGGCGTCGGCGGAGGTCTCGGCGCTGGAGGATCAGTATACCCAGCTGCAGGAACAGCAAACGCGCCTGCGCATTGATTACGAGAGCGCGTTCAACCTCACGGAGATCGAGGATTACGCCATCCACGAGCTCGGCATGCAGAAGCCGCGCAGCGATCAGCTCTATTATATCAGCAGCGACGCCACGGACACGGCGGTGGTCCTTGACCAGAACGCGGCCGAACCGCTGAGCCTTGCCGACCGCCTCGGCGATTTCTTCTCTTCCATTTTGGAATATTTTCGATAAGCCAGCCTGTATGATAGTACTATCCCCGCAGGAACAAGGAGACAGACATGGCGAATGAAACTTCCGGGTGCCGGGATAACCGCGTGCCTTTTCGTGCAAGTACTAAAACACCGAATATCATGATGCTCCGCCGCACACGCTTCCTTTTGATTGTGTGCGGCATCCTTGCATTTGCTGTCCTTGGCATCAAGCTGTTCAATGTCATGATCGTACACCATGACGAGTACGAAAAAATGGCGATCGACCAGCAGGTGCGCACGACGGAGATCACGGCCTCGCGCGGCGCGATCTACGATACGAACGGCAAGATCCTGGCCATGAACGCCTCGGTCGATACGATCTTCATCAGCCCGGCCGAGATCGTCAAGAACAAAGAAGATCCGCAGCTGATCGCGCGCGAACTTTCCGAGATCCTCGACGTCGATTATGATAAGATCCTGGCCATGACGAAGAATACCGACCGCTGGTATGAGGTCGTCAAGCGCAAGGTCGAGCCGGAAGTGTCGGAAAAAGTGCGCGCGTTCAAGAAGGAGAACAACCTCACCGGCGTGAAGATCGAGCCGGACACGAAGCGCTATTACCCCTACGGCAATCTGGCCGCGCACGTCATCGGCTTCGTCGGGCAGGACAACAACGGCCTCTACGGCCTGGAGCAGCGCTATGACAGCTATCTGACCGGCAGCGCCGGGCGCATCATCCGCGCGACGGATAACCGCGGCACGGATATGCTCTTTGTCAACTACGAGGACTACTACGATGAGACAAAGGGCGACGACATGAACCTGACCATCGACGCCACGATCCAGTATTACCTCGAAAAGCACCTGCAGCAGGCGGTCGAGGACTACGACGTGCAAAATGGCGCCGCGGCCATCGCCATGGACCCCAACAGCGGCGCCATTCTCGGCATGGTCTCGCTCGGCAACTTTGACCTGAACGACTATCAGAAGGTCAGTGACAAGGATCAGGAGGCCATCGACGCCGAAACGAATCCCGACAAGAAGGCCGAGATGCTCTCCGCCGCGCAGACGAAGCAGTGGCGCAACAAGGCCCTGTCGGACACCTACGAGCCCGGCTCGACGTTCAAGATCATCACGCTGGCCATGGCGCTCGAAGAGGGCGTGGTCAATGAAAATTCGTCGTTTTACTGCGGCGGCAGCACGAACGTGCTCGGCCGTACCGATCCGCTCAAGTGCTGGAAAACGACCGGCCACGGCAGTCAGAACCTGACGCAGGCCATCCAGCACTCGTGCAACGTGGCGCTCGTGCAGATCGGCCAGCTCATCGGCGCGCGCACCTTCTACAAGTACGCCGAGGCGTTCGGCTTCCTGAACTTGACCAGCAACGTGGACAGCAACCTCACCGCCAAGACCGGCATCGACATGTCCGGCGAGAGCGGCAGCATCTGGTGGAGCCAGAACACGTTCTACGACCCGGAGAACCTCTCCCAGCTCGCGGCGGCCTCCTTCGGCCAGACGTTTACGATCACGCCGCTGCAGCTCATCACGGCAGTCAGCGCCTGCGTCAACGGCGGCTATCTCATGAAGCCGTACGTCGTCAAGAGCATCGTCAACAGCGACGGGGAAGCGGTCGTGTCCAATTCGCCGACCGTGGTGCGCCAGGTCGTGAGCGAGCAGACGAGCGCCACCGTGCGCCAGATCCTCGAGCAGGTCGTCGGCGACCCCGTCGACGGCACCGGCAAGAACGCCTACGTCGCCGGCTACCGCATCGGCGGCAAGACCGGCACGTCGGAAAAGGTCGCGCAGGACGCGGCCGGCGGCGCGAAGGAGTACATCGTCTCGTTCATCGGCTTTGCGCCGGCGGACGACCCGCAGATCGTCATCCTCGTGCTGCTCGACACGCCGAGCAACAGCACCGGCATCTATATCAGCGGCGGCCAGATGGCCGCGCCCGTCGTCGGCAAAATGATGGCGGACATCCTGCCGTACCTCGGCGTGGAGCCGTCGTACTCCGAGACGGAAAAGACGCATATGGATAAGACCGTACCGAACGTGACGGGCCTATCCGTTGAGCAGGCGAAGGCCGCGCTCGCGGAGGTGGGCCTGCAGGCGCGCATCTACGGTGATGGCAGCACAATCACGGCGCAGCTTCCGGGCAGCGGCGCGGTCGTGGCCAACGGCAGCACCATCCTGCTCTATGCCGGCAAAGAGCCCTCGGCCGACAAGGAGACAATGCCGGATCTGTCCAATCTCAGCTATCAGACAGCCCGCGACCGCATGGCCGCACTGGGGCTGTATATCAAGACCAGCAGTTCGATCACGGATACCGCGGCGCAGGTCATCTCCGGCCAGAGCGTCGCCGCCGGCACCCAGATCGATCACGGTACGGTCGTGGAGGTCACGCTCGTGACCAGCGATTCGGGCATGCTGGGCCGATACTGACGAACAACGGAGGTACGTTTATGAAACTCAAGCGACTGCTGTCCGTTCTGGACGTGTGCGAATGCACCGCCGATCCGGAACTGGACATCCGGGATATCAGCTTTGACTCGCGCACCACGCAGCCCGGCGACCTGTTCGCCGCCGTCTGCGGGTATGAGTCCGACGGGCACCGGTTCATCGGCGCGGCCGCCGAGCGCGGTGCGGCCGTCGTGCTCTGCCAGCGAAAGCCAGAGGTCGAGATACCGTATATCCTCGTGGCCGACAGCCGTCTTGCGCTCTCGCGCATCTGCTGCGAATTTTTCGATAACCCGTCGCGCGAGCTGACCATGATCGGCGTGACCGGCACGAACGGCAAGACCACCGTCACCACGCTCATCAAGCATATGCTCGAGCAGTGTCTGCACACAAAGGTCGGCCTCATCGGCACGAACGCGAACGTCATCGGCGACGAGGTGCTACACACCGAGCACACCACGCCCGACGCCTATGAGCTGCAAAAGCTCCTGCGCCGAATGGTCGACGCCGGCTGCACGCACGCGGTCATGGAGGTGTCGTCGCACTCGCTCGTGCTGCACCGCGTGGAGGGCATCCGCTTCCGGGTGGGCATCTTCACGAACCTGTCGCAGGATCATCTGGACTTTCACAAGACCATGGAGTCGTATGCCGCGGCCAAGGCGCAGCTGTTTGCGCAGAGTGACGCCGGCATCGTCAACGCGGACGACGATTGGGCGCACGTCATGCTCGAGCACGCCAAATGCCCGATGCACACCTATTCCGCCAAACGCAACGACGCCGACCTCGTGGCCAAGGACATCCGCCTGAGCGCGTCGGGCGTGCGCTTTGTCGCCATGCACGGCGATGCGATCGCGCGCATGCGCCTCGGCATCCCCGGCATGTTCTCGGTCTACAACGCGCTGAGCGTCATTGCCTGCGCCTGCGCGCTCGGCATTTCGCTCGACGACTGCGCCGCCGCGCTCGACACGGCAAAGCCCGTCAAGGGCCGCGCCGAGGTGCTCGAGACCGACGGGGATTACGCCATCCTCATCGACTACGCCGTCACGCCCGACGCCATCGACAACATCCTCACGACGGTGCGCGAGTTCGCACCCGCGCGGCTCGTGTTCCTCTTTGGCTGCGGCGGCGACCGGGACCGCGGCAAGCGTCCGAAGATGGGCCGCATCGCGGGCCAGAAGGCGGATTTCGTCATCGTCACGAGCGACAATCCGCGCACGGAAGACCCGGAGGCGATCATCGCCGATATCCTTCCCGGTCTCAAGGAGACGCACACGCCCTATGTCGTGCGGCCCGACCGGCGCGAGGCCATCGCCTACGCGATCGAGAATCACTGCCCCGGCGATGTCATCATCCTCTGCGGCAAGGGCCATGAGGATTACCAGATCATCGGCAAGACGAAAGTGCACATGGACGAGCGCGAGATCGTCGCCGAAATACTCGAGAAGAGGAAGAGAGAGAAATGACACTGAAGCTGATACTGGCGTTCGTCATCGCGTTTGCGGTGTCGGCCGTCGTCGGATTTTTCCTGGTCCCGTATCTCAAACGCATCAAGGCGGGCCAGAGCATCAAGGAAAACGGCCCTACGTGGCACATGTCCAAGCAGGGCACGCCCACCATGGGCGGGCTGATGTTCATCGCCGCGATCGCGGTCGTGTGCCTGTCGGTCGGCTTTGAGTGCATGGCCGAGGGCGAATACGGCCACCTGTTTTGTCTGGCGTTCGCGCTCGTGTTCGGCGCAATCGGTTTTCTGGACGATTATGAAAAGCTCAAAAAGAAGCAGAATCTCGGCCTGACGGCCGGCAAGAAGCTGCTGCTGCAGCTGGCGGCGGCCGTGGCGTTCATTTTCCTCATGCGCCGCTTCGGCTATGTCGCGCTCGACAGCCTGTACATCCCGTTCTGGAACAAGACGGTGCCGGTCTCCGAGCCGCTGTATGTCATCTTCGCGGCCTTCGTCATCGTCGGAACGGTCAACTCCGTGAACCTCACCGACGGTGTGGACGGCCTCGCCGCGAGCACGACGATGCCGGTGTGCATCTTTTTTGCCGTGCTGTCCATTCTCTGGGGCGAGCGGTTTTTGTCCCTCGGCGTGTTTGCCTCCGGCCTTGCCGGCGGCCTGCTGGGCTTCTTGATCTATAACTTCCACCCGGCGAAGGTGTTCATGGGCGACACGGGTTCGCTCTTTCTCGGTGGCGCGGTCGCGGCGCTGGCCTTTGCCTACGACATGCCGCTCATCCTTGTGACGCTCGGCATCATGTACATCATCGAGGCGCTGTCGGATATCATCCAAGTCGGCTACTTCAAGCTCACGCACGGCAAGCGTGTGTTCAAAATGTCCCCGTTCCACCACCATCTCGAGATGGGCGGCTGGACGGGCCACAAGTGGAAGGAAACGCAGATCGTGGCGCTGTTTGCCGGTGTGACGGTGCTGTTTGCAGTTTTGTCGTTCATCGGCGTGTTCCACCGCTTCGGCGTGTGAGGCGCGCGCCGCGGTGCAGGGAGGTGCTTATATGAATATTTCCGATCTGAGACTTCCCGCGCGCCAGGCGAAAGCGTCCGCCGGGCCGCAGCGCGGCAGCTTCGACCTGCCGTTTTTCGTGCTCACGCTGCTGCTGCTGACGATCGGCGTCATCATGGTGCTCTCGTCGAGCTTCGCCCGCGCGTATGCGCAGGGCAAGTCGCCGACGTATTACTTCGTGCGCCAGGCGGCCTTTGCCGTGGCCGGCGTTGTGGCCATGATCTTGCTGTCCAAAGTGCGCATGGCGACCTACCGCCGTCTGTCGCTGCTGGTGCTGGGCGTGAGCATCTTCCTGCTTGCCGTCGTCTGGATCCCGCACATCGGCACTCGCGTCAACGGTGCGCGCCGGTGGCTGAGTCTCGGCTTTACGACATTTCAGCCGTCGGAGATCGCAAAGATCGCGGTCGTGCTGTTTTTCTCCAGCATGATCTGCACCTATAAAGAGCAGATGCAGACGTTCCGCTACGGTGTCGTGCCGTTCATGGTCGTCACGGTCATCATCGTCGGCCTGCTGATGCTCGAGCCGCATCTGTCGGCGTCCATCATCATCATGACGCTTGCGATTGTGATGATGTTTGTCGGCGGCATCAAGCTCTCGTACCTGCTCGTCGGCATGGGCAGCGCGGGCGCGCTGCTGCTCATCGCAAGCAAATTCGTGCCCTATGTGCACAAGCGCATCGTGTCCTGGCGCGACCCGTTTGCCGATACGAGCGCGGCCGGCTATCAGATCGTGCAGTCGCTGTATTCCATCGGCTCGGGCGGCTTTCTCGGGCTCGGCCTCGGCCAGAGCCGGCAGAAGTACCTCTATCTGCCCGAGGAGCATAATGACTATATCTTTTCCATCGTCTGCGAGGAACTCGGCTATGTCGGCGCCATTGCGATCCTGATCCTGTTTGCGCTGCTCATCTGCCGCGGCTACTGGATCGCCGCGCACTCGCCCGACCGCTACAGCTTCCTCGTCGGCATCGGCATCACGACGCTGCTGTCGATCCAGGTGTTTTTGAACATCGCAGTCGTCACGAACCTCATCCCCTGCACGGGCATCTCGCTGCCGTTTTTCAGCTACGGCGGCACGGCGCTGCTCATGCAGCTCGGGGAGATGGGCATCATCCTGAGCATCTCGCGCGACATTCCGACGAAAAAAGCGCGCTAGTTTCTGACTTTGAAGTGTATATCCGGCAGCCCGCGGCGGTCTTCGGCGCGGACTGCCCGATTTCCGTTTTTGATCCTGGGAGGCATTGCTATGAATTTTCTCTTTACCTGCGGCGGCACCGCAGGCCACATCAACCCCGCGCTCGCGGTCGCTGGCATCCTGCGCGACCGGATGCCCGACTGCGGCATCCTCTTCGTCGGCGCCAACGGCAAGATGGAGACCGACCTCGTCCCGCGCGCGGGCTACGACATCGTGACCATTGAGGTCACGAACATCCACCGCAGCCTCAAGCCGTCGGAGATCGCGTACAACTTCCGCTCGCTGCACAACGCGCGGCAGGCGACGAAGGACGCGCGCAAGATCATCGAGGACTTTCAGCCTGACGTCGCCATCGGCACCGGCGGCTATGTCTGCTACCCCGTGCTCAAGGCGGCGGCGCAGCTCGGTATCCCCACCGTCGTACATGAATCCAACGCCGTGCCCGGCCTGACGACGAAGATGCTTGCCGGCGCGGTCGACCGCATCCTCGTCGGCTTCGAGGAGAGCAAGCAGCACTACAGCGAGCAGAAAAAGGTCGTCGTCACCGGCACGCCGGTGCGCGGCGCGTTCACGGCCTGCTCCAAGGCGGAGGCCAAGCGCCAGCTCGGGCTCGACCCGGACAGGCCGCTGGTCGTGTCGGTCTGGGGCTCGCTCGGCGCGTCGTACATGAACGAGGTCATGACGGCGTTCATCACGCGCGCCGCCGTCACGGACGCGCCGTTTGCGCTCATCCACTCGGCCGGGCGCAACGGCTATGAGAAGATGCACGCGGCCCTGCTCGAAAAGTGCCCGGCCGATCTCGCCGCGCACGGCATAGACGTGCGGCCGTATATTTATGACATGCCGCTCGTCATGGACGCGGCCGATCTCGTGCTCTGCCGCGCGGGCGCGTCCACGCTCGCGGAGCTCTCGTGCATCGGCAAGCCCGCGATCCTCATCCCGTCGCCGAACGTCACGAACAACCATCAGGAGCGCAACGCGCGCGTGCTCGAGCACGCCGGCGGGGCGAAGGTGCTGCTCGAGGGCGCGTTCACGGCGGACGATCTGTATAACCTCGTCAGCGACCTGCTCGCCGACCCCGCGCAGCTTGCGCAGATGGCGCAGAACATGAAATCCGCCGGCGTTGCCGACGCCGCCGAGCGCATTGCCGATCTGGTGCTGAAACTGGCCGACCGGCACGCAAAATGACAATCTCGCGTTTCTCTGCATAGGATGGCATGAATTTGCTGTGCGGAGGAAAGATTATGAGCATATGGCACATTTACGGCGGAAACAGACTGACCGGGAGCACCCAGGTGCAGGGCGCCAAGAATGCGGTGCTGCCGATTATGGCGGCATCCGTGCTCGCCGGCAGTGAGACGGTTCTGCACAACGTGCCCGACCTGAAGGACGTGACGATCACGCTGCGCATCCTGCGCCATCTCGGCTGCACGGCGGAGCGCGACGGGGACACGGTGCGCATTGATTCCCGCGGCATGAACCGCGACTTCATCCCGCACGATCTCATGCGGGAGCTGCGCTCCTCGGTCATTTTTCTCGGCGCGATCCTCACGCGCTTCGGAACGGCGAGCCTGTCCATGCCGGGCGGGTGCGAGCTCGGCCCGCGGCCGGTGAACCTGCACCTCGACGCGCTGCGCGCGCTCGGCGCGGAGGTCACGGAGCGCGGCGGAGACATCGTCTGCTGCGCGCACGATCTGAAGGGGCGGCGCATCCTGCTGCCGTTTCCGAGCGTCGGCGCGACGGAAAACGCCATGCTGGCCGCCTGCGCGGCGGCGGGGGAGACGGTCATCTGCAACGCCGCGCGCGAGCCGGAGATCCTCGACCTGCAGTGCTACCTGCGCAAGCTGGGCGCGCGCATTTCCGGCGCCGGCACGTCGACGGTCACGGTCAGCGGCTTCCGACCGCAGCCGTTTGTGGAGCACACGATCATGCCGGACCGCATCGTCGCGGCGACGATTTTGTGTGCCGGAGCCGCCTGCGGCGGCGATGTGGAGCTGCAGGGCGTAGATCCGGACCATTTTTTGACCGTTCTGGACTCGCTTTCCGAGGCTGGGTGTGCTATAATAAAAACGGCGTCCACCGTGCGCTTGACATCGACCGGGCGGCTCACCGCGCCGCGGCCGGTCGTCACGCAGCCGTATCCGGGCTTTCCCACGGATGCGCAGCCGCCGCTCATGGCTGCCTGCCTGAAGGCGAAGGGCACCACGGTGTTCACTGAAAACATCTTCACCAACCGTTATCGTCATGCCGAGGAGTTCCGGCGTCTGGGCGCAGCCGTCAGCATCGAGGGGCGCGTGGCCTATGTCACCGGCGTCGACCGGCTCACCGGCGCGCCGCTCACATCGAGCGACCTGCGCGGCGGCGCGGCCATGATCGTGGCCGGCCTCTCCGCCGAGGGCGAGACCGAGATCCTCGACAACGGCTATATCAACCGCGGCTACGACCGCTTCGATGCGTGCCTGTCGGCGCTTGGGGCCGATGTGCGCTGCGCGGCGCCGCGGTGAAAGGAATCACCTGCCTATGAAACAATCGAAGCAGCCCGGGCCGCGCCGCGCGCGCCGGCCCCGCCGCCCATCCGGCGGCCGGGGCAGGTCGCTGCTGCAGCCGCTGATCTTTCTGCTGATCTGCGCGGCGCTCGTCCTGGGCATGAGCGTATTTTTCCGTGTTGCAAAGATCGAGGTCGTGGGCAACTCTATCTACACGGCCGAGGAGGTCGTCGAGGCCTCCGGCATCGGCACGGGCGACAATCTGTTTTTCATCAACCGTTTCTCGGCTGCCAGCCGCATCTTCAGCAAGCTCCCGTATGTGGACAAAGCGAAGGTCACGCGCGCGCTGCCCAACCGCGTCACCATCACGATCCAGGAGAGCAGCGCCATGGCCTATGTTCAGGCGGATGGCGGTTACTGGGTTTTGGATCAGAACTGCAAGCTGCTCAAATCCGTCACGGAGAGCGAGCTGACCGGCCTTGCCCGGGTCGACGGCATTACGCCGGTCGAGCCGAAGGTCGGCGAGGTGCTCAACGCCGGTGAGGCCGATGCGCCGAAGGTCACGTATCTGGCGGCGATCCTCGGCCAGCTGCTCACGCGCGACATGGCGTCCAAGGTCACGGTCATCGACCTGTCGGATGCGTCCAACCCCGGCTTCACCTATGACGGACGATTCACGGTGCGCCTCGGCGCGAATGAAAATGTCGAGTACAAATTCGGTATGCTGCAAAGCGCGGTCTCCCAGCTCACGGCCAGCGATGCCGGCACCATCGACCTGTCGATCGACAAACGCGCACATTTCAGCCCCGGCTGATTGTTCACAAAAAAAGATTGACCTGATAAGGAAAACGATATAAAATGGGAAAGAATAAGAACAAACAGAAGCGCAACCCGCCAAAAAACGGCTTCCAGAGCGCGCATGCGCCGGCCGCCGATACAAATAGAAACAACAGGGAGGAACCGAATATGTCCTTTGCTACCGAGTCCGGTCCGGAAAATGTCGTCACCATCAAGGTCGTTGGCGTCGGCGGGGCCGGCAACAACGTCGTAAACCGCATGGTTAAGTCCGGCACTCAGGGAATTGAGTACGTGGCTGTCAATACAGATAAGCAGGCTCTGGCCGTTTCGAGCGCGGATCAGAAGATCCAGATCGGCGAGAAGCTGACCCATGGTCAGGGCGCCGGCAGCGATCCTGACGTCGGCAAGCGCAGCGCCGAGGAGAGCCGCAACAACATCGCCAAGAGCCTGGAGAATGCGGACATGGTCTTCATCACCGCCGGCATGGGCGGCGGCACCGGCACGGGCGCAGCGCCCACGATCGCGGACATCGCCCGCGAGGCCGGCATCCTGACCGTCGGCGTCGTCACCAAGCCCTTCAAGTTCGAGGGCAAGCGCCGCATGGATCAGGCCATGGTTGGCATCAACGAGCTGCTGGGCAAGGTCGACTCCCTGCTCATCATCCCGAACGACCGGCTGAAGTTCGCCACCGACCAGAAGGTCACGCTGGCCAACGCCTTCGAGATCGCGGACGATGTCCTGCGTCAGGCCGTCGTGAGTATCTCGGACCTCATTAAGAACACCGGCTTCATAAACCTCGACTTTGCGGACGTCACCTGCGTCATGAAGGACGCCGGCTTCGCCCACATGGGCGTCGGCCGCGCCGCCGGCAAGGGCAAGGCGGAGGACGCCGCCCGCATGGCCGTGGCCAGCCCCCTCATGGAGACGTCCATCAACGGTGCGCGCGGCGTGCTCATCAACATCACTGGCTCTGAGGATATGGGCCTGGAGGATGTCGAGACGGCCGCAAACCTCGTTCAGGAGGCTGCGCACCCGGACGCCAACATCATCTTCGGTGCGAGCTTCGATCCCTCGCTCGACGACGAGATCCGCGTGTCCGTCATTGCCACCGGCTTCGACGAGCCGGGCAAGGCGCAGGCAGAGCAGGCTGCCGCCGCTCCGGCGCAGGCCCCCGCTGCCGGCCTCTACACGGCCGCGGCGACCGCTGCCAAGGCCAACCGCGTCGTCCGCGCGGCCAAGGGGCGCGTGGTGCTGGAGTTCGG
>OLRV01002811.1_pt1 | contig 12832 bp, 9 predicted proteins | sample 1672421 | NCBI WGS metagenome assembly OLRV01 (sample SAMEA3136684, study PRJEB25190) | human gut metagenome | biome: human gut; feature: human-associated habitat; material: faeces | place: Austria | collected 2013
CTCTCCAGGCCCAGGACCTGCTGCACGCCTGCGGGCGGATGATGGATGCCTTTGAGGCGGCGGGCGGCAGCGGCGTGTCGGAGAGCAGCGCGGCGGCGCTGGAGGCGGCCGTGGCCAATATCAACAAGAACCTGCCGGACGGCGCACAGCTGCAGCAGACGGCGGCGGAGATACAGCTGCAGCTGAACACGGCCCTGGCCCGGGTGGAACGGGCGCTGGATCGGCTGAACAGCGCCATTGAGAATGCGCCGGATCAGAAGGAGACGCAGCAGAAGCTGCTGGATGCGGCGGATACCATGGACAAGACCGCCGACGCGCTGGAAACGTGGGCGGCGGGACTGGAGGCCTCCGGCACAGAGGCGGGCAAGATCCAGGCGGAGGCGGCGCGGCAGACGGCGGCGGAGTGCCGCAAAACGGCAAAGCAGCTGCGGGCACTGGCGGAGAGTCCGGATTCTGCCGACCTGCTGGCGGACTGCGACGCGCTGGTGAAGTCCATCCGGACGATGGTGGACAGGATCCCCGTGACTTCAAAGGCGCTGCAAAAGGAACTGGACACCGTGGCCGGTCAGGTGGCGGACACCATGGAGGGCATGGCTGCGCTGGCTGGAGATGCCAAGGCCATGAAGACCGCGCTGGCGGAGACCGCTGACGCTGTGGGCGACACCATGGCGCTGCTGCGGCCGGCTACGGAGAAGCTGCTGACCTCGCTGGAGAGCACCATAGACGACCTGGAGGGGCTGACCACAGACGAATACATGGATACGCTGGTGAATATCCTGGGCGGCGACCCGGCGGTGTACGGCCAGTATTTCCCGGAAATGGTGCAGACCAGCGTGAACGCGGTGTATCCCATCGCCAACTACGGCTCGGCCATGACGCCGTTCTACACGGTGCTGGCCATCTGGGTGGGCGGCGTGATATTGTCGTCCCTCATCAAGATACACGCCCGGACGGAGGGCCTGATCGACCCGAAGCCGGCGGAGCTGTACTTCGGGCGGTACCTGTTCTTTTTCGTGCTGAGCCAGATACAGGCGGCGGTCATCGTTACCGGCGACCTGTACATACTGAAGGTGCAGTGCCTGCACCCGGGGATGCTGTATCTCACGGGCGCGCTGACGGCCTTTACCTTCAGCCTGCTGATCTACTCGCTGGCGCTGTCCTTCGGCGATGTGGGCAAGGCCATTGTGGTGGTCATCATGGTCATGCAGATCGCAGGCTCCTCCGGCACGTTCCCCATCGAGCTGCTGCCGGCCATTTACCAGAAGATCTATCGCTTCTTCCCCTTCCCCTATGCCATCGACGCCATGCGCGAGTGCATCTGCGGGATGTACGGGAATTACTACTGGCAGCAGATCGGCTTCCTGCTGCTGTTCGCCGCGGCGGCGCTGCTGATCGGCCTGCTGGTGCGGCGGCCCTTCATGGGACTGAACCACTTTATGGAGGAGAAGCTGGAGGAGACGGAGCTGCTGTGAAAGGAGGTGTTGACCGATGACAAAAGAACGGGACTATCAGGAGTTGTATGACCGCCTGCTGGAGGAGGTCAGCACCCTGCACCGGAACAACCGGCGGCGCATACGCGTCGGTATGCGGATGCTGCTGGCGGTGACGCTGGGATTGATGCTGCTGATGTTTCTGGCGGGGGGGAACAAGGTGTTCACCCTGATGCTGTGGATACTGTCCATGTTCGCAGTGGCGGCATATCTGATCGCCGTGGAGTACGCGGACTATGAGCTGCAAAAGAAGCTGGAGAACATCACCCAGATGGAGCAGGAGAGCCTGGGCACACTGCTGGAGCTGCCGGAGCTGCCCAAGGTGCCACGGATGGGTCTGCTGCTGCGCCACGGCACCCGGGAGGAACAGGAGACGCCGGAGACGGAGACAACGGCGGCGGAAGCGGTACCTGCGCCGGAGGAGACGCCGGCGGCAGAGGAGCTATCCCCGGCACCTGCGGAGGAGACGCCGGTCACAAAGGCACCGGCAGCGCCGGAGCCGGAGGCATATTCCGTGGACGAGATACTGCGGGAGGTGCACGGCGGAGCGCCGCAGGCAGACAGCGCGCCGACGCCTGCCGCGCCGGTATACAGCGGCGCGCGGGTGCTGGAACGGCTGCTGGAGGATCCGGAGAAGCTGGCGTCCGATCTGGACGCGCTGACCCGGGCGATACAGGGGCTGTCCGACGACCTGCGGCGCGGTGCGGCGGAGAGCCGGGAAGGGCAGGTGGACCGATGAAGAACATCTGGAATATCTTTCGCGCCGACTGGCGGCGGCTGACGGCCAGTGTGGTGGCGGTGGTGGTGCTGCTGGGGTTGTGCCTGGTGCCGTGTCTGTATGCCTGGTTCAACATCCTGTCCAACTGGGATCCCTACGGCACGGCGTCCACCAGCCGCATCAGCGTGGCGGTGGCCAGCGAGGACGCGGGCTGCGAGGTGCTGGGCCTGGAGGTGAACATCGGCGCGCTGGTGCTGCAGGGACTGGAGAGCAACGACCAGATGGGCTGGGTGTTCGTGGACAGCCGGGCGGAGGCTCTGGACGGGGTGGAGTCCGGCGACTACTACGCGGCGTTGATCGTGCCGGAGGAATTTACCGAGGATTTTGTGAGTATTCTGTCCGGCGATCTGCGCCACCCGCAGATACAGTATTACGAGAACGAGAAGAAGAACGCCATCGCCCCCAAGATCACCAGCAAGGCCAAGACCGCCGTGCAGGAGCAGATCAACACCACGGTCATCGGCAAGGCTGCCGAGGCGCTGACCACGGCGGGCTCCGTGTTCAAGGCCATGGGGCTGGACTCAGAGGCGCTGGCGGACGGCATTATGGATAAGCTGACCGGTGCGCGGCAGGAGATGGCGCAGCTGCAGCAGGTGCTGCTGTCGCTGAAGGACGTGATGAACGGGGCGGACGGGCTGCTGACCGCGGCGTCCGTGACCATCGCGGACGCACGAGGAACGGTGGAGGACGCCGATGCGGCGGCGGGCAGCACGGTGCAGCTTATCAGCACGGGCCTGAGCGCGGCGGACACGGCGTACAGCGACCTGCTGACGGTGCTGAACAACACGGATAAGGTACTGGGCGACATCGAGGATGCCCTGCGGAGTATGGATACCTCTGCCGCCGACGAAGCGCTGAAGGCGGACCTGCACCGGAAGATCCAGGCGGCTATCGCCGCGCTGGAGGACCAGCTGGCGGCCGCCGAGGACGAGGCCGTGAAGGCGCAGCTGGAGACGGCTATCGCCGATCTGGAGGCACTGGACGCACTGGTGGATACGCTGGAGCCGTCGGCCCTGCAGGGACCGGTGCTGGATATGCTGCATCAGGTGCGGCAGGAGCTGCTGGCTGCGGCGGTGCAGACCAATAAGGAGGTCAACGAATACCTGCACACCACCGGGGCCCAGGCCCAGACCACGCTGCGGTCCGTCCAGCAGCTGCTGGGGGCTGTGGGCGGCAGCCTGGGGGAGGTGTCCGGCACGCTGGACAGCTACGCCGATGCCATGACCACCGTACAGCCTACGCTGGACGCGGGCATCACCCTGGCCAACACGGTGGAGACGTATCTGGCGGACATCGAGGACGATGTGCGCCGGGTAACGGAGAGCGAAGCCTTCAAGCGCTTTACGGAGCTGATGGAGAGCAGCGATGCCGAAAGCATGGCGGACTACCTCAGCTCGCCGGTGCAGCTGAACACGGAGATCATCTATGAGATCAAGGACTACGGCGCGGCCATGTCGCCCTACTACGTCATGCTGGCGCTGTTTGTGGGCAGCCTGCTGACCGCCGTGATGCTGAAGGTACCGGTGACCCAGCCGGAGTTTGCCGGGTGCCGGGCCGTGGAGCGGTATTTCGGGCGGTTCGCCACCTTCTTCCTGATGGCCATGGCCCAGGCGCTGGTGACGGCCTTTGGCTGCCTGTACTTCGTGGGGATGGAGACGGCGGAGCCGGCGCTGTTCGTGCTGGCCTGCTGCCTGTGCTCGCTGAACTTTGCCAGCATGAACTACGCGCTGGTGTACGCTCTGGACAACGTGGGTATGGCGTTGTCGGTCGTTATCATGGTCATTCAGGTGGCCGGGTCCGGCGGCTCATACCCGGTGCACGTGCTGCCGCAGCTGTTCCAGACCCTATATCCCTTCATGCCCTTCCACTACGGCATGGATATGATCCGGGAGACGGTGGGCGGTATGTACGGCGACACATACCTGCGCTGCGCGCTGGTGCTGCTGGGCATGTGCGCGCTGTTCACGGTGTTCGGCCTGCTGGTATATTACCCGGCCCGAAGACTGAACGCGGCTATCGCTGCCAGCAAGGAAAAGTCCGGTATCATGTAAACAGAGAGTGCCCCCCGCAGGCCCATGGGCTTGCGGGGGGCACTTATGCTGTCGAAGCCATGAAAAAAAGTTATGCCCCCTTGCTTTTTGCCGTTTAAGGCAAAAAAGCGGGGACGTTTTTGTGCAGGGTGGAGAAAAGTTCGCACGGCGAGAATTTCCCCTCTTTTGCTGTTGCAAGGCGGGCGGGCCTATGGTACAGTACGGGTGGAGTGTTAGAAAATTAACAGGCTAAGCGACACGGCGTTCAACACGTTTTAGGAGGAGAGAGCATGAGATCGGAACAGGAGAAAACGGTGGCCATCGTCCGGGCCCACGACTGCGACAGCGCGAAGCTCATCGCCATTTTGCAGGAGATACAGGCGTCGGAGAACTACCTGAGCCAAGAGAATATGGAGCTGGTGGCGGATATGCTGCACATCAGCGTCTCACGGGTGTACAGCGTGGCCACGTTTTATGAGAATTTCTCGCTGGAACCCAAAGGAAAGCACATCATCAAGGTCTGTGACGGCACAGCCTGTCATGTGCGGAAGTCCGGGCCTATCTACGACGCGATCTATGAGTACCTGAAGCTGGACGGTAAGCGCAGGACCAGCGCCGACGGCGTATTTACGCTGGAGACGGTGGCCTGTCTGGGTGCCTGCGGTCTGGCGCCGGTGATGACGGTTGACGGCGAGGTGTACGCCAAGATGACGCCGGAGACGGCGCTGGCGGAGTTGGAGGCCATTCGCGGAAAGGAGGCGGCGAAATGAGCAAGCTGACACGGGAGGGCTTCCGCGCCATGCACGAACAGGCGGCGGAGGCGCTGGAACGGAGCAGATCGTCCCTGAACGTGCTGATCTGTGCCGGTACGGGCTGTATCGCCAGCGGGTCCATGAAGGTGTATGAGAACCTGCGGGAGGAGTGTGCCCAGCGGGGACTGCAGGTGTATGTGGGCCTGACCCACCACGGCGACGCGGAGAAGAGCCTGCACATCAAGATGAGTGGCTGCCACGGCTTCTGCGAGATGGGACCGCTGGTGCATATCGAGCCGCTGGGTGTCATGTATGTCCGCGTGAAGCCGGAGGATTGCCGCGAGATCGTGGAGAGAACGCTGCTGGGCGGCGAGGTCATCGAACGGCTGACCTATCATCAGGACGGCGTGTCCTATCCCCGGCAGGAGGATATTCCCTTTTACAAGAAGCAGCACCGGGTGGTGCTGGCCAGCTGCGGCGCCAGTGACGCGGAAAATCTGGAGGAATACATTGCCAAGGGCGGGTACATCGCCTTTGAAAAGGCGCTGTTCGACATGGATGGCGCGGCGATCTGCAGGGAGATCTCCGACTCCGGTCTGCGGGGCCGGGGCGGCGGCGGGTTTCCCGCCGGACGTAAGTGGGAAAGCGTGCGCCGGCACATAGAGGAACCGGTGAAGTACATCGTCTGCAACGGCGACGAGGGTGACCCGGGCGCTTTCATGGACCGCTCCATCATGGAGGGCAATCCCCATTCCGTGCTGGAGGGCATGATGATCGCCGGCGCAGCCACCGGGGCCACGGAGGGCTACATCTACGTCCGCGCCGAGTATCCGCTGGCGGTGAAGCGTTTGCAGGTGGCCATCGACAAGGCTGCGGCGGCCGGACTGCTGGGCGACGACATCATGGGCAGCGGGTTCAGCTTCCATATCCACATCAACCGCGGCGCCGGCGCCTTCGTCTGCGGTGAGGGCAGCGCCCTGACCGCCTCTATCGAGGGCAAGCGGGGTATGCCCCGGGTAAAGCCGCCCCGGACGGTAGACCAGGGACTGTGGGGAAAGCCTACGGTGCTGAACAATGTGGAGACGTTCGCCAACGTGCCGAACATCATCAACAAGGGCGCGGCGTGGTATCGGGGCATCGGCACCGAGGGCAGCGCCGGCACCAAGACCTTCGCCCTGACGGGCAACGTGGTGAACACAGGACTGGTGGAGGTGCCTATGGGCGCCACCCTGCGGGAGATCATCTTCGACATCGGCGGCGGCATACCGAACGGAAAGAAGTTCAAGGCCGTGCAGATCGGCGGGCCTTCCGGCGGATGTCTGACCGAGGAGCATCTGGACTACCCTATGGACTTCGACTCGCTGAAGAAGCTGGGGGCCATTATCGGCTCCGGCGGTCTGGTGGTCATGGACGAGGACACCTGCATGGTGGAGGTGGCACGGTTCTTTATGCACTTTACCCAGAACGAGAGCTGCGGCAAGTGCACCCCCTGCCGGGAGGGCACAAAGCGTATGCTGGAGACGCTGGAGCGCATCATCAATAACGAGGGGAGTCTGGCCGATCTGGATCTGCTGGAGTCTCTTAGCGATACCATCACGGACACGGCCCTGTGCGGCCTGGGGCAGACGGCCTGCAAGCCGGTGATGTCCACCCTGCGGAACTTCCGGCAGGATTATCTGCGCCATGTGGTGGATCACCACTGTCCCATCTGCAACGGGCGCAAACGCCGGTTGGAGATCAAACCGGAGCTGTGCAAGGGCTGCGGCAAGTGCGCGCGGAACTGTCCCATGGAGGCCATCTCCGGGCAGCCCCGTATGCCCTACGTCATTGACAACGAGAAGTGCATCCACTGCGGCGCTTGCTGGGGCGCGTGCCCCTTCGGCGCGATCGACGCCATTGAGGAGGAGTGAGCCATGGCAAAGGGAATTATGGTCATCGACGGGCAGCGGGTGCCCTTTGACGGCGAGCGCAACGTGCTGGCGGTCATCCGCAAGGCGGGTATCGACATCCCCACGTTCTGCTATTACTCCGACCTGTCCGTTCACGGCGCGTGCCGTATGTGCATCGTGGAGGACGTAAAGACCGGGAAGATCGACGCCTCCTGCTCCATGGAGCCCCGGGACGGCATGGAGATCAGGACCAACACCGCCCGGCTGCTGAGGCACCGGCGGATGATACTGGAGCTGCTGCTGGCGGCCCATGACTGCTCCTGCACTACCTGTGCCAAAAGCGGCAACTGCCGATTGCAGGAGCTGGCCCAGCGCTTTGGCGTGCGGCATATCCGTTTCCCCAACAATAAGCCCCGGTACGAGAAGGATTACACCAGCTACGCGGTGTTCCGGGACCCCAACAAGTGCATCCTGTGCGGCGACTGTGTGCGGGTGTGCGAGGAGCTGCAGGGACAGGGCATTCTGAACTTTGCCTTCCGGGGCAGCGAGCTGCAGGTGATGCCGGCCTTTGACAAAAAGCTGGGCGAGACGAAGTGCGTGGGCTGCGGCCAGTGCGCCGCCGTGTGCACCACCGGCGCTATCACCGTCAACGATCAGATCGGCACCGCGTGGGCGGCCATCCACGACCCGAAGAAGCGTGTGGTGGTGCAGATCGCGCCGGCCGTCCGTGTGGCGGTGGGTGAGGCCTTTGGCATCCCGGCAGGCGTGAACGTCATTGACAAGATGACCACGGCGCTGAAGCTCATGGGTGTGGACGAGGTGTACGACACCAACTTCGGCGCGGATATGACCACCATACTGGAGGCGGAGGAGTTTTTGCAGCGGCTGAAAAACGGCGGGCCGTTCCCCATGTTCACCAGCTGCTGTCCCGCCTGGGTGCGGTATCTGGAGTTCAACGACCCCAAGTATCTGAAGCATATCTCCACCTGCAAATCGCCCATGGAGATGTTCGCGGCGGTCATCCGTGACAAATACGCCGAAAAAGATGCCGCCGACGGGCGGACTACCTACAACATCGCCATTATGCCCTGCACTGCCAAGAAGATGGAGGCGGCGCGGCCGGAGTTCGTCCATAACGGTCGGCCGGATGTGGATCTGGTGCTGACTACCCGGGAGCTGGTGGACATGATGCGTGAGACGGGCGTGCAGCTGGACGAGCTGGAGCTGGAGTCCCCGGACCTGCCCTTCGGTTTGGGCAGCGGCGCGGCGGTGATTTACGGCGTCACCGGCGGTGTGGCCGAGGCGGTGGTGCGTCACTGCCTGCCGGACAAGAGCAAGAATGCGCTGCGGGCCGTCCGTGTCACCGACCTGCGGGGCGACGGCGCCATCCGCCATGTGGAACTGAACGTGGACGGGCAGGAGCTGCGTATCGCCGTGGTCAACGGGCTGATCCACGCCAAGGAGCTGATCGCGGATATCGAAGCGGGCAAGTGCTTCTACCACCTGATAGAGGTCATGACCTGTCAGGGCGGCTGCGTGGGCGGCGCGGGACAGCCCTATGGGCTGAGCAACGTGAAGAAGAAGCGGGGCGAGGGACTGTATGCCGCCGATGCCTCCGCTATGTTCAAGCGGGCGGAGAAAAACCCCATCGTCACGTCTTTACTCAGGGAGTACGGCGAGGAAAAGTGTCACGCGCTGCTGCACGTGCACTACGGAGAATAAAAAAGCAGCCCCCCGGCTCACACCGGGGGCTGCGGGTAAAGAAAGAGCATGGCCCCGCCGGGGCCATGCTCTTAGCTTGCCTTTTTATCCAGAATATACACGGTGACGTTGCGGCGGCCCCAGGAGTAGCAGTCCGCCTTGGTGGGGAACCACAGGTCCACGATGTTGCCCTTGATGGCGCCACCGCAGTCCAGGGCGGTGCCCATGCCGTAGACACGGCGGCCGTTGGTGGTCTGGATGAACATTTTGGTGTAGTAGGGGATCACCTTGGGGTCTACGGCCACGGTGCCCACGCCCACCGCGGCACCCACCGCCGTGGTCCAGGCAGCGCCGCCGTCGCCGCCGCTGTAGTAGGCGGTGGAGGAGCAGAGCATCACCTTGTTATAGGTCATGGTGTCGCCGGAGGCGAACAGCAGGTAGCCGCCCTCGCCCACCTCGTTGGGGAAGTCTTTTTCGATGGTGTCGCCCTCCTCCACCTCGTAGACGCGGGTGCCGTAGCGCACCAGCTCCGCGTGTGAGGTGTCGTGGCTGGCACCGATATACTTGGTAGATACTACCTCACCGCTGACCACAGTGTCCTCATACGTCTCCACGATCTGGCCGGGGATACCCTTGCGGATGATCTCCTCGGTGCCCTTGTCCATCAGGGGATCCGGTGAGCGAAGGATCTTGTAGTCCGTCTCCACAGTGACATAGTGCTGGTAGGTCAGCGTATCGCTGATGCGGATGGCGGGGTCCTCGCCGGCGACATTCAGCTCCACCATCTCGTCCTCACCCAGACGGATGCCGCTGCGCCGCAGCAGGGAGGACAGGCGCTCGGCCTCGGTGGTGAGGGTGTGTGTGTCGTCGCCGTGGGTGATGGTGACGGTGCGGCCCGGCTCCAGCAGCAGCTGCATGGACTTGTCGCCCAGGCTGCGGCGCAGCAGCAGATCGTCATAGGTGCGCTCCTCGCTGCGCTCGTCCAGTACGTGGGGACCGTCGCCGTCCACCACGATGCAGATGGCGTCCATGGTGCGTACCGGCTCCGCCATAACGGCAGCGGCGAAGATCACCGCCGTGACGGCGATCATGGTGATGGCGCGGATAGAGGGATGATCGCGCATGATGTGGTGCACCTCCCGCAGGGCCGGGGAACGCAGGGCGTCACGGCAGCCGGTCACCAGCCGTCCGCAGCAGAAGGCGCGCCAGTTGGCCCTGACGTCGGAAGCGATGGCGTCCCAGGTCCAGGCAAAGCAGTGGCCCACTGCGCGCACGGCGCGGATCAGGGCCCGAGCCACGATGTAGGGCACATCGTGGATTGCCTGGCACACCGTGGTCGGCGTGATGCGGCGCCGCGGCTTTTTCGGCTGCAAGCGCTTCGGTTGTGTGACGACTGTTTGTTCCATAGTACCTCGCAGTATAGCCGCCCCGGGAGGTGTTCAAACAGGGCGGACAATAAAAATTGAAACAATTTGTAACTTTTGTTACCGATTAGCAATACCCGTGGAGTATAGCACTATCTTCCAATTTTGTCAAGTTTTAGGGGACGCGGCACGGAGAAAGACAAACTTTTTCCGGCTTTTCGTTGCGCGGGTGGGGAAAAGGTGGTACAATGGCGGCAATATGCAGTGAAGGAGAAACACGATGGATCTGTGCGATCGGAACGATATACAGGCGCTGCTGGTGCGGCACGGCTTTCACTTTGCCAAGGCGCTGGGACAGAACTTTCTCATCCGGGGTGACGTGGCGGAGGATATCGCCGCGGCGGGCTGCGTTCCTGGCTGCGGCGTACTGGAGGTAGGCCCCGGCATCGGCGCACTGACGGTGCAGCTGGCCCGGCGGGCGGAAAAGGTGGTTTCGGTGGAGTTGGACAAGCGCCTGCCGCCGGTGCTGGCGGAGACCATGGCGGACTATGACAACTTCACCCTGATCGAGGGCGACGTGATGCAGCTGGACCTGGCGGCGGTGACGGCGGAGAAGGTTCCGGGCTTGCCGGCGGTGCTGTGCGCCAACCTGCCCTACAACATCACCACACCGTTTCTCACGGCCTGTGTCCGGGCCGGGTGTTTCCGGCAGCTGACGGTGCTCATTCAAAAAGAGGTAGCCCTGCGGATCTGCGCGAAGCCGGGCACGGCGGATTACGGCGCGTTTTCCCTGCTGATGCAGTACTACACCGTGCCGGAACTGCTGTTCGAGGTGCCCAACAGCTGCTTCATGCCGCCGCCCAAGGTGACATCCGCCGTGGTGCGCTGCGTTACAAGAAAGGCCCCGCCGGTACAGGTGCGGAGCGAGGAGGCCTTCTGGCGGACGGTGCGCGCGGGCTTTGCCCTGCGGCGCAAGACGCTGGTGAACAGCCTGCAGACCGGCTGGCAGCTGCCTAAGGAGCAGCTGGCGGCCATCGTCGCCGGCTGCGGCCTGTCCCCCACCGTGCGTGGCGAGGCCCTGAGCCTGGAGGAGTACGCGAGGCTGTCCGATGCGCTGCTGGCGGCAGCGGGTGAATAAAAAGCTTCCCGGCAAATGCCGGGAAGCTTTTTATTCGCCTTTTTCTATCTTTGCCTCTGTCTCCCGCCGGATGGCGGCGCGAAGCGCCGTGAGGTACGGGGAGAATGCCACGTGTTCGTCGGCGTAGGTCAGGTTCAGGTCGTACTCCCGGGGCAGCCAGGAGGAGATGGGGGACTCGTTGTGGGCGATGACGGCCTCCAGCTTGTCCAGCGCCTTATAGAGCTTGGCCTCCGGCGTCTCCAGCGCGTCCATCTCCGCGTACAGGGCGGCCATCTCCGCACGGTAAGGCTGGGGCAGCGTCCCTACCCATTGGATCAGGAGGGCGTCCTCCTTCGCTGTGTCGGCGTCGGTTTTCAGAAAGCTGGGGATGTCGCCGGTAAAGCACTCGCCCAGGTCGTGGATCAGGCACATTTTAATGACCTTGTCCATATCCGTCTCCGGGAACTCGTCCCGAAGAAAGAAAGCCGTCAGCGCCAGCCGCCAGCTGTGGTCGGCCACGCTCTCGTGGCGGTTCCCAGGCGTCCAGCAGTGGCGGGTGGTGTCCTTCAGACGGTTGGCGGTGTGCAGGACGGAGAGCAACTCTTCAGGCTTCATGGCGGGGCCTCCTTGCATTTTTCCACAGTATAGCACGCTGCCGCGGGGCAGTCAACGCTTGCACTTGCACGGCGGAGAAAAGTGTAGTAGAATAGCGGAAGAACATAAAGGAGGGAGACTTTATGGGAGTTTTGTACGCGCTGGAGAGCATCCGCACGCCGGTGCTGGATAAGATCATGTCGGTCATCACGCTGCTGGGCGGCGAGCTGTTCTTCATGGTCATCGCCGTGACGGCGTTCTGGTGCGTCAGCAAGCGCGAGGGCTATTACCTGATGATCGTGGGCTTCTTTGGTACGGTCATCAATCAATTCCTGAAAATACTCTGCTGCGTGCCCCGGCCGTGGATAAAGGACCCGGATTTCACCATTGTGGAGTCTGCCCGGGCGGAGGCCACGGGGTATTCCTTCCCCAGCGGTCACACACAGAACGCCGTGGCCACCTATGGCGGCATCGCCCGGTATACTCGCCGCGGCTGGCTGCGGGTGGTGCTGGTCGTGCTGACGGTGCTCATCGCGTTCAGCCGGATGTATCTGGGTGTCCACACGCCGCTGGATGTGGGCGTGTCGTTCCTGATCGCGGCGGTGCTGGTGCTGGCGGTCTATCCGCTGATGGAGGAGGCCGACCGGCGGCCGGTGGTGCTGACGTACACCATACTGGCTATGGTGGTGTGCAGCGGGGCCTTCGTGGGCTATCTGTACCTGCGGGGGGACACCGGTGCCGCTGCCGAGGACACCGCCAACTACCTCAGTGCTTTGGAGAACGGCTGGAAGCTGCTGGGCGCCACACTGGGTATGCTGATATCCAACATTGCTGACCGGAAGTACATCCGGTTCGAGACACAGGCGGTGTGGTGGGCGCAGCTCATCAAGCTGGCAGTGGGCTTTGGCTGTCTGCTGGCGATACGCTCCGGGCTGAAAGCGCCGCTGATCGCCCTGCTGGGCGGCAACGCCGCCATCGCCGGGGGCATCCGCTACCTGCTGGTGGTGCTGTTCGCCGGGTGTGTCTGGCCGCTGACCTTCTGGTGGTTCAGTCGCCTGGGGAGAAGATGAACAACAGAAAAAGCGCATCCCCCGGCGTGTGCCGGGGGATGCGGTGC
>OLRV01002815.1_pt1 | contig 12826 bp, 10 predicted proteins | sample 1672421 | NCBI WGS metagenome assembly OLRV01 (sample SAMEA3136684, study PRJEB25190) | human gut metagenome | biome: human gut; feature: human-associated habitat; material: faeces | place: Austria | collected 2013
CTCTCCACTCTCAAACTTTCACTCTAAATTAGCGGCTCTCCAGCAGACGGGTCGTTTCGGAGGAATCAATCAGGTTGGTCATACTGCGCAGGCTGATGCCCAGCGTAGACAGGTTATGCATCATCGCAGAGGTTGCGGGAGCCAGTACGCCGGCAACGCCCAGACCGATCAGCGAACCGTTAAAGCCGATTACGAAGCGGTAATTGGAGTTGATGCGGCTCATCAGACCCTGTGCGATACGGCGCAGCGCAACCAGCTCAAACAGATTCTCCGCTGCGATGGTGATGTCCGCAATCTCACGGGCGATGGCTGCGCCGTCGCTGATGGCTACGCCAACGTTAGCCGCCGACAGCGCCGGAGAATCGTTGATGCCGTCCCCGAGCATGATAACCGTATGGCCTGCCGCGCGTTCCTGCTCGACGAAGTTCGCCTTGTCCTCAGGCAGCACCTCAGCGCGGTAATCGTCCACACCGACCTCAGCCGCGATAGCCGCCGCCGTGCGCTCACTGTCGCCGGTCAGCATAACCGTGCGCTGAATGCCAAGGGCACGCAGTGCCTTCATCACATCGCATGCTTCCGGACGGAGCGGGTCCGCGATGCAGATAACAGCCGCCAGCTCACCGCCGATCGCCAGATACAGATGAGAAAACTCAACCGGAAGTGCATCGTACTTCTCCTGCTCACCGGCCGGAACCGTGCACTTCTCATCCTCGAAGATAAAGTGTGCACTGCCGATAACAACCTTCTTGTTTTCAACCATGCTGGAAATGCCGTGCGCGACGACATACTGCACCTGCGAATGATATTCCTCATGCTTGAGCCCCTGCTTCTTGGCTTCCTCCACAACGGCGTTGGCCATCGAATGCGGGTAATGCTCCTCAAGGCAGGCGGCCAGACGCAGCATTTCCGTCTCCTCATGTCCGCCGAAGGGCACGATCTGCGCGACCTTCGGCTCGGCGTAGGTCAGCGTGCCGGTCTTGTCGAACACCACTGTATCGGCCCTTGCCACGGCCTCCAGGAAACGTCCGCCTTTGACAGAAATATGATAGCTGCTGCTCTCACGCATGGCCGAGAGCACCGCGATGGGCATGGCCAGCTTCAGCGCGCACGAGAAGTCGACCATCAGAACAGCCAGCATCTTCGTTACGTTGCGCGTGACGAGATACGTCAGCGCCGTGCCGCCCAGCGTATACGGGACCAGCCGGTCGGCAAGGCGCGCAGCCTTGTCCTCGGCAGTGGACTTGAGCTTTTCCGATTCCTCGATCATGTGCACGATGCGGTCGTACCGGCCTCCGCCGAGCGCCTTTTCCACGTTTACAATGCACTCGCCCTCTTCCACGACCGTCCCGGCATAGACATAGCTGCCCTCGCGCTTCGGCGCGGGCATGGACTCACCGGTGATGGACGCCTGGTTGACCGTCGCCTCGCCGGAGACGACCTTGCCGTCGAGCGGAATGAGATTGCCGGTGCGCACGATCATCCGGTCGCCGGGCTTCACATCGCCGATGGGGACGAGCAGCTCGGTTTCGCCGGACTGCAGCCATACCTTGTCGACGTTCAGCGCCATCGCACCGGCCAGATCGGCGACAGACTTCTTGTGCGTCCACTCCTCCAGAATTTCACCCAGCCGCAGCATGAACATGACGGAGCCTGCGGTGTCGAAGTCGCCGCGCACCATCGAGACGGTCACGGCCGTCGCGTCGAGCACGGCGACAGAGAGTTTGCCGTGCAGCAGGGCACTGAGTCCTGCGCGGATGTATTTGACCGAGCGGAACAGCGCGATGGCCATCTGCACCGGAACCGGCAGGAACAGCCGCGAGAACGCGCGGCGGCAGACGGTAAAGACGAGCTTGTCCTCATACTCGCGGTTGAGCGCGCGGGACGTATGCTCCGGCAGGCGGGCAAGCGCCCGCTCTGACGTGAACGAGAAGGACGAGAGCGCCCGCACGATATCCGCACGCGGGCAGGTATAGGTGATGACGGCGTCCTGCGTCCGGTCGAAGACCTTGACGGACACGACACCGGCAACGCCCTTCAGATCATATTCCAACAGATCCGCTTCGCGCAGCGACATCCGGCGAAGCGCGAGATGCACGCGCATACGCCCGGGCGTCTCATGCAGAATGTTACACTTCATATGCTGATTTGTACCTCCGAAAAACAGAAGAGCCGCAAAAACGGCTCTTCCTTTGCAAACCTAACGGACTTATTCCGCGTCCGAAGCGGTATCCTCGATCACCTCAGGTGCAGCCTCGGCAGCGCGGCGGTCGTTGATGGCCTTGGCGTCTGCGTAGACATCGTCCGCACCCTCACGCACGGTCGTCACGGCCTGCATGACGCAGTCCTTGGCGCGCAGAACGGCTGCGGTGGTGTGCGCGTAAACGCTCTTTGCTTCCTTGCTGCTGAGGATCTTCAGACCGGCGGTGCCAAACAGAACGCCAGCCGCGAACAAACCAAGATGTTTCATAAAATGTACCTCCTGTTCTGGATTGCTGCCGCACTCAATGTTAGATACGGCTAACAAAAATTAAACACATTTAATTTTCGGCGAGATAATACCACACATTCCCTGAAAATGCAAGCCCATATCCGTAAAAAAACTATGAATTGTGCGAAAAACGCAGCCCTCGAAAGGGCTGCGTTCTGGTCAGTCAGTCCGCGATCAGCGCGGCCATATCTGCGGCGCTGATCTGATAGACCGCACCGTCGATCCCGTTTTTCTGCAGCGCGTCCAGAACGGCGGCCCGGTCATACCGGCAGCCGGTGAGCGCGCCGGTGATCGCCTCGGCGGAGAGCGTGGAGAAGAAATCGCCCCAGACGGACGCACTGCGGATCACGCCGCGCTGCACGTCCAGCCGGAACGTGAGTTTGCCGCCGGGAAAGCGGCCTGTGCGCTCAAGATTGAAGCGCGGATTCTTGCCGTAGATCGCGTCCCATGCGGCGAATTTCTCCTGCGCCAGCTGGTTGATGCGCGCGTCGTCCTCCGGAGTGACGGTATAGGTATCCGTGCTGCCGCGCATCAGATGGCGCACCATGCAGGATTTGAACTCCTCCACAGAAAGCCTGCGCGGCAGATGCTCGGAGATATTCGTCACGCGGTCGCGCACGGATTTGATGCTCTTGGAGAGAATTTTATAGGGGTCGACCGTGGTGGACGCGACCATCTGCTCAATGTTCGTGTCATAGAGCAAAGAGCCATGATGCACAATGCAGTCGCCCAGACGGTACTGCGCGTTGCCGGAAAACTTCCTGCCGTCGATCAGCAGATCGTTGCGGCCATTGAAGCTGGCATCCGCGCCCAGCTCGCGCACGGCGTCCACAACGGGACCGATATACTGCGCGAATTCAATCTGCTGCTCCGGCGAGTGCTCAATGAACGTGAACTGCCAGCCGCCGAGATCGGTGTAGATCGTCCCGCCGCCGGACATACGGCGCACGAGATGGATCCCGTGCGCGTCGGCATACGGCTTGTTGATCTCTTCGAGAATATTCTGGTACTTGCCGACCATCAGCGTCGGCGTTGTGCGCCAGAAGAGGAAAACCGTATCGGGCAGGCGCTTTTCCGTGGCAAAATAGTTCTCAAGGCCAAAATTATAGTAAACGTCTGTCGAACCCGTCTCAATATAGATCATGCACGTCCTCCAGCGCCTCCCACGCACGGTAGGAGCTGCGGGCCAGCGGCGCGGAGGCCACATGGCGGAAGCCCTTACTTAGCGCCAGCTGCTTATAGCGCGCAAAATCCTCCGGCGTTGCGTACCGGTCGAGCTTCCAGTGCTTTTCCGACGGCTGGAGATACTGTCCGATCGTCAGAATGTCGCAGCCGGTGGCCAGAATATCATCCATGAGGACCGAGATCTGCTCGTCTGTCTCTCCGAGGCCGACCATGAATCCGGTCTTGGTCAGGATCGTCGGATCCTTTTCCTTTACATAGCGCAGAACGCCCAGCGTCCGCTCATAGCCCGCCTGCGGGCGGACGGCCTTCTGAAGCTCTTTGACCGTCTCAATATTCAGATTGAACACATCCGGATGCGCGGCGATGACAATGTCGGCGGCCTCATGGCTGCCCTTCATGTCGCTCGTCAGCGTCTCGACCGTCGTGCCGGGGCACAGCGCGCGGATGGCGTGGACGGTCTTCGCAAAGTGCTCCGCGCCGCCGTCCGGCAAATCGTCGCGCGTCGAGCAGGTCAGAACGACGTGGCGCAGCCCCAGCTTTTTTGCCGCCTGCGCGACGTTTTCCGGCTCGTCCGGGTCGGGGGGCAGGGGCTTGCCGCACGTGACGTTGCAGAACCGGCAGTTGCGGGTGCAGACATCGCCGAGGATCATAAACGTGGCGGTGTGCTTCTGATAGCACTCGCCGAGATTCGGACAGTTTGCCGCCTTGCAGACCGTGTTGAGCTTCAGATCGCGCATCAGCTCCGCAACCTCGCTCACGGCCTGCTGGTTATAACGGACGCGCAGCCATTCAGGTTTCCGTTCCATTCCGTCTCCCGCCTTTACTTCGTTTCGACGATCGCGACCGGGGCCAGCGCGTCGATGGTGTCGCCCTCCTCGCACAGCTGACGGCGCAGAATGCCGTCCTCCGTGGCCTCGATCTGGTTGACGACCTTGTCCGTCTCGATCTCGTACAGGGCGTCGCCCTTGTGGATCTCGTCGCCCTCGTCCTTGAGCCAGGCGCACAGAACGCCGCTCTTCATTTCGGACTGCAATTTCGGCATAACAAGCTGCTTTTCCATAATCAAATGCTCCTTTTCATTACATCAGACAATCCAGTAATTCTTCCGCCCGTTCGCCCGCAAGCGTCCGGCAAAGCTCCAGAAACAGCGCCGGATCGAGCCGGACGCCGTTCAGCATGGCGTACAGCGCCTGCGCGTCAAGTGCGTCAGAGCGCACCTCGGCATTGCGGAGCAGGCCGCGCCTGGCCTCATACCGCACAAAAATCGGTTTCCCGGCAAATTCGGCGCTCTTTTCATACGTAAAGGCCGGGGTCTTGCCCCACGTCCAGTCCCACGCATGATAAGTCTCATCCGCAAGCCTCCGTACCTCGGCCAGCTGCGGCTCTGTCAGCCGGATCTGCTCCGAGCCGGGCGGCAGCAACTGCTCCGCCAGCCGCTTTGCGAACGTGACGATCTCGCAGTCGTCCTTGAGATAAGGGCGCAGATTCGTGACCGTACAGATGGCCGATTCCGTTCCCTTGGAGCAGAACGCGTCGTTTTTCCTGCCGGTCGTGATCTCATCTAGCAGCGACAGGTCGGAATCAAACAGCAGCGTCCCATGGTGCAGGACGCGCCCGCCCGCGATCTTCTGCGCACTGCCGGAGATTTTTTTGCCGTCCACGGCGATATCGCAGGTGCGGTTTTTCTGCGCCGGAACGCCGAGCGCGTTCAGCGCCCGGATGACCGGCTCCAGACAGCGGTCGTAGTCGAGCGGCCCCGTCTGGTCGGATATGAGCGTATAGTTGAGGTTCCCAAGGTCATGATAGACCGTCCCGCCGCCCGACATCCGGCGCACGACGGGAATACCCCTGTCCAGAAGCGCACGCATATGCACCTCCCGGCAGATATTCTGATAGCACCCGACGACGACAGCAGGCCGGTTGCGCCACAGCAGCAGCACATCGCCCTCACGGTAGGTGCGGAACACATAGTCCTCAAACGCCTGATTAAAAAACGGGTCATGCGATGTTGTTTCGATTTGAATCATGCGGAAATCCTTCCGTTTTTGATTTCTTTTTTTATTTTATCACAGGTATCCACAAAAAACAACAGAAAGCTGCGGGCGCGCACCGAAAGCCTTCCCCACTGGGGAAGGTGGCCCGAAGGGCCGGATGAGGGCCGGGGAACAGTTTCAATTTTTGGAAATCTCAAGCAAAATACAACTGCCTCAACCGCATCAGTCTGCTCCGCTTCGTTCCGCAGCCAGCTTCCCCGGAGGGAAAGTCTTGCCGCGTTCCCGCAGTCTCCGCATCACGCTCGGGTAGCGCGACGCGTCCGTATGCGGCAGGAATCTGGCCGCCTGCATATTCTCTACGAATTTATCCATCTCCCCGAACTGCACATACGTCGCAAGCGCGCGGATCTGATCCAGCCGCGCCCGGCAGCCCGTATCCAGCAGCAGGCGTTTTGCGCCTGCGAGGGAGGAGTTGCCGAGAATTTTGAATTTTTCGCGCGGCAGATCGGGGTACAGACCGACCGTGATCGCGGATTCCAGATCATAATGCGTCCCGAAGCCGCCCGCGAGATAGAACGCGCCGATCTCCGACGGACTGACGTTCACGCTTTCCAGAAGCGTCGCGACCATCGTATGCGCGGCGGCCTTGCAGGTCAGAAATTCCCCGATGTCGTCCTGTGTAAAATAGAGCGGCACATTGCCGTCGTAGGCATAGATAATGGCCGGGACGTTGCGCTGTCTGGTGTCGTCCCACACGTCGCGGATGCACGGCGAGGCGCTTTTCTGCAGATTTCCCGCCGAATCGATCCAGCCGGACAGAAACCCCTCCGCGATCAGATCGAGAATGCCGGAGCCGCAGATGCCCTTCGGCGGAAGGCCGCCGACTGTCTCATACCGAAGACGGTTGTCGGGGCCGATCTTGATGCGGCAGATCGCGCCCGGCTCGGCGCGCATACCGGATCTGCTGACCGCGCCCTCAAGCGCAGGCCCGGCGGCTCCCGCTCCCATGAGCAGAAATTCCCGGCAGCCGAGCACCAGCTCGCCGTTTGTGCCGATATCGAGAAACAGCGCCAGATCCTCCCGCGTGTCGAGATCCGTCATCAGAAGACCGCTCGTGATATCGCCGCCCAGGTAATTTGCGATCGCGGGCATACAGAAAATATTCCCCGCGATGGGAAGTCCAAGCTCCGATGCGCGCAGCACGCCGGGGTCAAAAAATACCGGCGTATAGGGACTCTGGAACACCTGCCACGGGTCGCAGCCGAGGAAAAAGTGCAGCATCGTCGTATTGCCGCCGACCGTCATGGCCGAGACAGCCTCCGGCGGAACACCAGCCTGCGCGCAGCAGCGCTCGATCATCTGCCGCACGTTGTCAAGCGTCAGCGCCTGAAGCGTGTGCAGATTGTCAGGGTTCTCCTTCACGGCCAGAATGCGGTCGAGGATGTTCGCGCCGAACTGCGTCTGGCTGTTGGTACAGGCTGCCTCCGCAAGCGTCTTCCCGGAGAGCAGGTCGACAAGCTCCATCTGCATCGTCGTGCTGCCGATATCGAGGCAAAGACCATAATTCCGGTCTGTCGTGTCCCCCGGCTCGACGCGCACGACATCCGTCCCGCCCGCACCCGGGCAGAGCGTCACCGTAACGCGATAGCCCGCTTCGTGCAGCACCGGATACAGCTGCTGCATACACCCGAGCGTCAGACGGCAGCCCTCCGGCAGCGCGGCCAGCAGCCGTTCCCGCGCGGCAAGCGTATCTCCGGCGGACGGCTCCGGCAGCGTCAGATATCGTTTTTCCGTCAATGCGTTCATAAAGACTCCTCACGCCCGGCTTCCCAGCAGGAAGCAGAGAATCCCGTAGCCGTGGGCAAGCAGGTCGAAGACCCACCGGTTCGCGTCGACGCTGCGCTCGCCCATATCGATCACGGCGGTCGCGTTTTTCAGCCGCTTCGCCGTTTTGTAAAGCCTTCTGTCCTGATGCCCGTGCGCCTCTCCGGCGCGCATCCAGCGGTCAAAAATGCCGTCCAGATACGCGTGGATCAGCAGCTCCGTGGCCATGGAGCGCTCCGTAATGTGCAGCTGCGCGCCGTGCTCCGCCGCGTAGCCGTCCAGAATCATGCGGCTGAGCGGCAGCGAGCCGTTGCCCCGCTGACGCAGATAGGTCATAAGCGCGCCGTTCGTCGTCAGATGCACGGCGCGGTCCGTATAGGAAAGCTCCACGCCCTCCGGCAGCCTCTGTGTTTCCATGCAATGCGCTTCCTTTGTTTTTTCTTATCTTACCACATCCCGCGCAGCCGCGCAAGGCTTCCCTTATCCTGCGGAGCATGGCACGAAAATGCCCGGACGGCAGCGCGTCCGGGCATTTTGTCAGGTCTGCTCGTCAGAAATGGGAGGCTGCGGCTCCTCCGGCGGTGCAGGCTCCTCGTCAGGGGGAACGGCTGTGCCGGGGTCTTCCTCAGCGGGAGGCGCAGACTCTTCCGGGTCCTCGACGGGCGGCTCCTCCGGAACGGGTGCCGGGCAGGCGGGCGTCTGGGGCTGATCCCAGTAATATTCGCCCGTCATATCCTCGTCATAGCGCAGCCGGAGCGTTCCGCCGCCAAGCAGGTCGCGCAGGATATCGACGTGGCAGTAGCCGCCGTCAAGCTGCATGATGTTCCAGTAATAGCTTTCGCTGCCGCGCATACCGCTGACGGTCTGGCAGGTAAGGCCCGCCTCATCGCACAGCAGCTGCCAGCTCTGCGCCATGCTTTTGCTGTCGGCAATGCCCTGGCAGAGCGCGGAATAGACCGGGGTGCGGCTGGTGCCCTCCTGATATGGGAAGCGCTCGGCCAGATACGTAAACAGCAGCGAGGCCTTTTCCGTCTCGCTCGTGCAGTAACGGACATAAATTTCCGCCGCGCGCAGACTCTCGGATACGTCCTGCTGCATACTCCGCAGCTCCAGCCGGGAGGCCGGATAGTCGAATACCAGCTCCACAATGCGGTTGCGGGCGTCAGCCGGATAGGACGTGACGGTCAGCTCCGGCTGCGCGGACTGCTCCTTCAGATGCGCGCCGCAGTAATCCTGCACAAGCGCCGCATAGTCGGGCTGGCCCGGATAGGTCGCGTAGAGCGTCAGATGGTCGTCGTAATTCTCCAGCGCCTGACACAGCAGACGCTTTGCCTCCGACTCGCTGCCGACATATTCGATCTCGTCCAGCGGCGTGCGCACATCGCGGAACGTGATATCGATCCTGATCTCGTAATAGGCGACGATCAGCGTACAGTCGTGCGTGATATAGTCGATGGCGTACGCGCCGATCGGATCCTCGCGCGAAAACTCGTACACGGCGGCGGGAAGATCCTCCTCGACGTCGCCGGAATATTGGCTCGTATGGATCACGCCATGCTCCACGCCGTTCTGCACGAGCGTCCGCAGGGCGTTCTTGAGCGACTTATAATCGCGAACCGTCAGCACGTCGCTCTGCGGCTCGGCCTTTGTGCCCGTGTTGTGCGGGGTCACAAGGGTGTAGGAGGACGGGACCAGCCTGCTGCACCCGCACAGGGCTGCCAGCAGCAGAGCAAGCGCAGCCGTCATCATCCAGCGTTTCAAAGCAGCCCCTCCTTGCCGTTATAATTCCTCACCCGAGACGCGGAAGCCCTCGCCCAGGACCTGGTGCGCGGGAAGCAGGATCACAAACGCGTCCGGATCGATCTCACGCACGATGGATTTCAGCTCCGGCAGCTCCTTCTGCCGCACGGCGGACATCAGCACGGGCCGGGGACTGCCGGTATAGCTGCCGCTGCCCTCCAGTACGGTCGCGCCGCGGTCGAGCCGGGTTCCGATCTGCTCGGAGACGGTCTGGTAGTGCTCGGAGATGATCAGCGCGACGGTCGAATGATCCAGCCCGTAGAGCAGCTGATCCATCACGAACGACGATGCCGCCAGCGGAAGCGCACTGTAGAGCGTCTTGGACAGATCGTGGAACACGATGCCGGTCAGCGTGATGATGAACAGGTCGATCGCCAGCATGACCTTGCCGAGACTGGCCGAGCGGAAGCGGCGGCGCAGCAGTCTGGCTGCGATATCGGAGCCGCCCGTCGTGCCCCCGGACAGGAACACAAGGCCGATGCCAAGCCCGACGAGAATGCCGCCATAGAGGCTGTCGAGCAGAATTTCCGTTTTCGGCGCGGGGATAAAGGCGAACAGATCGATGAATACGGAGCTCAGCAGCATGCCGGACAGCGAACCGAACAGAAATTTTCTGCCAAGCTTCTTTGCGCCGAGGACAAACAGCGGTACGTTCAAAAGCATGGTGATCACGCCGATCTGGCCGAAGCCCAGAAGCTCGCGCAGGATCATCGCCAGACCGCTCATGCCGCCGACGTTCAGATTGTTCGGCTCCAGAAACAGATCGAAGCCGAGTGCGAAAATGGCGCTGCCAAGGGTGATCTTCCATCCCATCTGCCAGATGGTCTTGAGCGTTTCACGTTTCAAACCGTCGTCCTCCCGTACTTCTTTTTTATCAGATATCCAGCTTCATCTGTGTTTCGCCGACGTCCTCTCCGCGCAGGAGCGCGCCCGCGGCGGGCAGCGTCCGGGCCGAATAGCGGCCTACGTTGCTGAGCGGTGTTTTTTCCAGCTCCGCGGCCGATTCGATGGCGGCCTTTCGCTTCAGGCTCATCACAGCGACGCCCTGCGTCGCGCGCGTGGTCTTGGCGGAAAGCTGCGCCGTGGAGAACACGAGCACGCGCCCGTCCGTTGCGCGGATGACGATCTGCTTTTCCTCCGGCAGATCGATCACGGCCCGGAGCGGGCTCTTGTCGGAGTATGCGCCCGTCAGCCGCTTGCGGTTGGATTTGGTGTCATAGCAGCTCGCAGCGACCTTCGCCGCCTTGCCGTTTTCAAAGACGAAGAGCAGATTGCCCTCGTATTTTCCGGGGAAAATGACCGTCAGGAAGCTCTCGCCCTCATCGAAGCCGAGCTTACCGGGCAGGAAATCGCCGAGCGTGGAGGCTTTTCCGTCGGCAAAATCGGAAATTTTCGTCTTGTAGACCTGATATTTGTCGGTAAAGACCAGCATCTCCTCACTGTTCTGCGCCGGGCGGGTCAGAAGCAGGCTGTCGCCCTCCTTGAATTTCTGTTCGCCGGACATCCGCAGCGACTGCGCTGTGATCTTCTTGAAATAGCCCTCGCGGGAGAGGAAGACCGTGACGGGATAGTCGTTTTCCGGCTCGTCGTCCGGCTCCTGCGGAAGCTCGTGGTCATACACAAGGGTCGTCCTGCGCTCCTTACCGTATTTCTGCGCGACCTGCTCCAGCTCCTTGCAGATGAGCGCCTGCACCTTTTTCTCAGAGCCGAGCGTCGCTTCGAGGTCGGCGATCTCCTTTTCAAGGGACTCCGTCTCCTTCAACCGGTTCAGGATGAATTCCTTGTTGATGTTGCGCAGCTTGATCTCCGCGACGTATTCCGCCTGTACCTGATCGATGCCGAAGCCGATCATGAGGTTCGGGACGACCTCCGCATCCAGCTCTGTCTCGCGGATGATGCGGATGGCCTTGTCGATATCGAGAAGAATTTTGCCGAGGCCCTTGAGCAGGTGCAGCTTGTCCTTCTTTTTGTTCATCTGGAAATACAGCCGGCGGCGAACGCATTCGGTGCGCCACGCCGTCCACTCGGAGAAAATTTCGCGCACGCCCATCACGCGCGGCATACCGGCAATGAGAATGTTGAAGTTGCAGCCGAACGCATCCTGCAGCGTCGTCGTCTTGAACAGCTTCTGCATGAGCTTGTCCGGGTCCGCGCCGCGCTTCAAGTCGATGGTGAGCTTCAGACCGTTCAGGTCGGTTTCGTCGCGCATATCGCTGATCTCGCGGATCTTATTTGCCTTGATCAGCTCGGCGACTTTGTCCAGAATGATCTCCGTGGCCGTTGTGTAGGGGATCTCGTAGATCTCGATCATGTTCCCGTCCTTGACATAGCGCCATTTCGCCCGCAGGCGGAACGAGCCGCGGCCCGTTTCGTAGATCTGCTGCATCTGGGCAGGATCGTAGAGAATTTCGCCGCCCGTCGGGAAATCCGGGGCTGGAAGCGTGTCCAGCAGATCCGCGTTCGGGTTTTTGATGAGCGCGATCGCCGTGCGGCAGACCTCGGCCAGATTGAACGAGCAGATATTCGACGCCATGCCGACAGCGATGCCCATGTTGGCCGAGACCAGCACGTTCGGGAACGTTGTCGGCAGCAGCACAGGCTCCTGCATGGAGCCGTCGTAATTGTCGACAAAATCGACGGTATCGGCGTCGATATCGCGGAACAGCTCGGCGCAGATCGGCTCGAGCTTCGCTTCGGTGTAACGCGAGGCGGCGTAGGCCATATCGCGCGAATAGACCTTGCCGAAGTTGCCCTTGGAGTCGACGAACGGGTGCAGCAGCGTCTCGTTGCCGCGCGCCAGACGCACCATCGTCTCATAGATGGCGGCGTCGCCGTGCGGGTTCAGCTTCATCGTCTGGCCGACGATGTTGGCGGATTTGGTGCGGGGCTTTGTGAGAAGCCCCATTTCGTACATGGTGTACAGAAGCTTGCGGTGCGACGGCTTGAAGCCGTCGATCTCCGGAATGGCACGCGAGACGATGACCGACATGGCGTAGGGCATATAGTTGGACTCCAGCGTCTGACAGATCGGCTGCTCGAGCACCTCCGCCCGCAGCCCCATCACATTCGGGTCGTCATGCTTTTTGCTTTCCGGTTGTTTTTTCTTTGGCATAGTTGATCGTTCCTTATCGTTCGTTCCTCAAAGCCTTCCCCTAGGGGGAAGGTGGCCCGAAGGGCCTTTGTAGGGGCCGATGCCCACACGGCCCGTTGGGAAGTTATGAATTCGCCGTAGATTCCCGTAAAAACAGTGCATTCTGCTGGGCGGACAGAGTCATCCGCCCCTACAGAGAGCAGGGCCGTAAAAGATTATTTGTAGGGGCTGACGACTCTGTCGGCCCATTGGGCAGTTGCGAATTCGCCGAAGATTTTCGCAAAATCGGTGCATCCTGCCGGGCCGATGTGGGCATCGGCCCCTACAACGGGTACGGGAGCGCCCAAGGATTCGCTTTGAATAAAGGGAAGCCTTGGGGGCGCATCTCACGACACATCCAGCTGGTCGAGATATTTATATCCGTTTTCCGCGATATGTTCCTTG